>Ga0326514_10002899_pt1 | contig 10903 bp, 14 predicted proteins | sample 3_2548_0518_D_FD_203653 | JGI IMG/M metagenome (GOLD analysis project Ga0326514, IMG submission 203653) | Bovine rumen microbial communities from UC Davis, California, United States - 3_2548_0518 | ecosystem: Host-associated > Mammals > Digestive system > Stomach > Rumen | place: USA... | reverse complement strand
ACGTGCTAGAAGCGCTCGTTTTGGAGCGGGAGGTATTCTTCAAGACGCTCACCATACAGACGCTTTCAATGTCGAAAGACAACATAGACTCACTCAGGCGCATCGTTGACGTTTGCAACGAAGCTGGCACGTTGGAGCGCATCAGAATCGCGCTATCTGACTACTTCTATAGCCATGAACGCCGAGAGGGACGCGACACACCGGCGCTCGTGCCCTACCTCTATGAGACGCTGGACGATGGCGACGGAAAGCTAGACGTGGCCTATGCGGGAGTGCACACGAAGATAACCACGTTCGAAGCGCAGGGCGGGCTCAAATGCGTGATAGACGGCTCTGCCAACCTGCGGAGCTCCATGAACATAGAGCAGTTCCGCGTTGAGTTTGACGCCGACCTGCACGACTGGATAGAGGGGTACGCAGACAGCATCTTCAATGCGTATTCGACAATCAACAAATCGGTCAGGGGAGGTAAGCTATGGCACGCAGTGCAAAGAACGCCCTAAAGGCCAAAGGCTGGACCGCAAGCCGCGACAAGGGCAACGTTTCCGCTCTTGAGCACTACCGGCAAATGCGCAGCTACGGAGCAACCGCCGAACAAGCCTATGGCGTAGCCAAATCCTACAAGCAAATGACCACCGGGGACTACTACTGATGATCGTGTTTTGGGACGAGGACGAAGCCGCACAGGTGGAAGGTCTGCTCACGCAGTTCAACGGCGCATCGGAGGTTTGCGCCGTCATGGGCTGCCAAGAGAAAGACCTAGACGCGCTATGCAAACAGGCTTTCAACCTCACCTTTGAGCAGACGCGAGAGCATTTCGCCGCACAGGGCCGCGCACTGGTTAGGCGTGCGCTCATGTCAGAAGCCATGGACGGCAACATGAAAGCGATAGACATGCTAGCGCGTGAGTATCTGGGAATGAGCCCATCCGACAACAAGCAAAACCGGAAGGGCACCGAAACTACCGTGAGGGTGACGCCGCTTGAAGTCATTAGAGGACGCAAGGCGGGGTAGCCAGATACCGCGGATCCAGATAGAGCCGCGCAGGGCGAGCACAGAGGGCGACTCAGCAGCGGAGCTAGTAGCCGCCTATGGTTTCGAGCTGGACCCGTGGCAAAGTCTCGTGTTGGATACGTGGCTAGGTGTTGACGAAAAGGGCGACTACACAGCGACCACGGCGGGACTATCGGTGCCACGCCAGAACGGAAAGAACGCCGTAGTTGAAGCCCGCGAGTTCTATGGGCTACTCATCAACGGCGAGAAGATTCTGCACACCGCCCATCAGGTCAAGACCTCAAAGAAGGCTTTCCACCGAATCGAATCGCTCTTTACCGACGAATCGCACCCGGAGCTGCAACGCGAGGTTGTGAGGATACGCCGCACCAACGGCGAAGAGTCGATAGAGTTGAAAAACGGCGGTTCGATAGAGTACAGCGCTCGCACCCGTGGCGCTTCACGAGGTTTCGCGGGTATATCGCTCGTTGTGTACGACGAAGCGCAAGAGTTGCAGGACGAACAGGTAGAAGCCATCATGGCGACCCTCGCGGCATCAGCGACGGGCCAGCGGCAGCTCATCTACACCGGCACGCCGCCGGGACCGAATTGCCCCGGCACCGTGTTCAAGCGCATCCGCTCGGCGGCGCTCGATAAGCCGTCGGAGCATACGGCATGGCACGAATGGTCAATCGACGCAAAGAGCACCGACGATATCAGCACCGCAAACAGGGCCCTATGGTACGAATGCAACCCTGCTTTGGGAATCCGACTGGATGAGGACTTTACCGCCGAGGAACAGCAGACCATGAGCCCGGACGGTTTTGCTCGTGAGCGCCTAGGTTGGTGGAGTCCCGAATCAGCGTCTTTCGCCTACCTCATAGCGAAAGAGCAATGGGACCGGACAACCGTTGACGGTCCACCGGATAGCTTTGACCGGCTCGCATACGGGGTTAGGTTCACTCCAGACGGTCGCAGCGTTTCGCTAGCCGTGGCCGTGACGGACGGCGCAAGGGTGCACGTTGAGTACATCCGCACCGAACCTACCATGTCGGGTGTTAGTTGGCTGGTTGACTGGATAGTTGAGAGACGGCGCAAGTGCGCAGCCGTAGCAATCGACGGTAGGGCAGACGCCACCGACCTAGGGCAACAGCTCACATCGGCTGGAATGCCAAGGCGGGCCGTTATGGTAGCCCGCACCTCAGACGCAATCGCGGCAGACGCGATGCTGGTTAACGCCGTGAACGACGGCACCCTTACACACCTCAATGACCCGGCGCTCACAGAGAGCGCACTAGGGGCCATAAGACGCCAGATCGGGAAAGACGGCGGTTATGGCTTTGGGGGAGAGTGCCCCGAGAGATTAGACGCTTGCGCACTGGCAACGTGGGCCGTGCGCACCACGAGACGAAAGCACGGAGGGAGGTCTAGAATCGGATGAACGACCTTGCATCACTCAAAGACGCCGTTGGGCTCACGCCAGCACAAAGCGCGACGGTTGAAGAGCTCGTGAACATCCTCTCCAACATGGACGTCAGAAACAGCCTTTTGGACGCCTACTATGAGGGAAAAATCTACGTCCCGGAGCTGGGGCTAACCATCAACCGTGAGGATTTCGCCAACGCTAGGAGCGCCATAGCGTGCTACTGGCCAGAGAAGGTAGTGGACGCGCTAGCCGACCGCGTGCGCCTACGTGCCGTGAGCGACGGCACCGACGAGCACGTTGCACAGGCAATCGCCGACGCTAACAACGTCGTGAACCAATACGACGGTTTCCTGATCTCCAAGTTGAAGCATGGCGTCATGTTCGCCACCGTTGGGGCCGGTGCCGGTTCCGTGCCGGTAATACGGTTCCACACGGCAAAGACCGCCGTGGCACTGCCAAACGAGGACATGAGCTATGGCGTGATAGGCGCAGGGCTTGCAATCGCCCGTTGGGGCAAGGTTGACCCGAACAGCCGTCGCCGCGTACCAGTCGCCGTCAACCTCTACGAGCGCGACCGAACGACCGTCATTATGCGCACCGGTGAGAGATGGGGCGTGGCGTATGCTATCCCCACCGTGGGCGAGCCCATGATGTATGCGTTTGCTCACAAGCGCACCGGTGAGAAGCCATTCGGAAAGAGCCGCATAACGCGTTTTGTGCAAGGGCTCACGCAATCGGCGGTTCGGGTGCTCTGGGACGCAGAGGTGAGCGCCGCGCTCTATGCGATGCCGAAAGACGCTATTCTGGGACTCTCAGATGAGCAATACGACGCGATGCTTTCCAACAAGCAAAAGGCATACATGGATACGCTGCTAATCTCGACGGTAAACGACGAGGGCGGCACGCCTACCCTGCAACGTCTCACGGCAAACTCACCGGAGGTGTACCGGACCCAGCTAACCATGTTGGGCGCACAGCTTTCGGGAGCGACCGGCACGCCGCTAAACAGTCTGGGAATCGTGCAGGACAACCCATCAAGCGCCGAAGCCATCCAGACGAGCCGTGAGGATATCTGTCTGATAGCGGAAAACGACATTTCATCCGACCGGGCATCCCTGCAAGCCGTCATGAGGTGCGCAGCCGCAATCAGCGCCAACACGACCCTAGACGGCTTGCTCGATTCGGAGATGGACGTTCGCGTAACCTACGCCGAACCGCTCTTGAACAGCCGCGCGGCGCTCGCAGACTTTGCCGTGAAGGTATCCAGCATCAGGCCCAAGTTCGGCGAGACGCGCGTCTGTGCCCGCATGCTAGGCTTTGACGAAGATGCCATTGACGAGCTTGAATCCGAAGAAGCGCGAGTAAGCACCGCCGCAATGGCGCAGACCATATTCGGCGGCGAGAATGGCTAGAGTCACCGTCAAGCGCACCATTCCACGACGCTACATAGACGGTTACGCCAACTCGCTAGAGAAGATCTCAGACGAAATGAGAACCCGTCTCACGAAAGCGCTTGAAGCAATCGACTACACAAGGCCGGTAGCGGAGGTGCGCGAAGAGCTCATACCAATCATGCAAACCCACGTCTTTGAGTCTAGGGCGCTCGCATCACAGGCCGCAGCGGAGTTCTACGACGGCTTGCGAGAGTTTGAAACCGGCAAGCGCCTAGGGGCCGTTGGGTATGACGGATACGACGCCGACGCCGTAGAGAGCCGCGTTAGGTCAGCGGTCCAGCCGCTCGCAGAAGCCCAAGAAGAGTTCTATTGGGCCGACGATATACGCCTAGGCACAGAATATCAGGCGTATCTCTCACAGAAAGCAGCCCGCGAGCTTTGCGAAGCTCTAGCGGACTATGTGGGTTACAGCGTGAAGTCAGCAGCGGGTGGCACCGTCTTTGCGAACGGTCGCAGGGATAGCAAGCCGACACGCTTTGCACGCGTACCGCGCGGTTCGAAGTCTTACCCACATGGATGCCCGTTCTGCCAAATGCTGGCTTCTCGTGGCTTTGTGTACCGCAACGCAAAGACTGCGGGTGAAATGAACCACTTCCACGCTGATTGCCAATGTATGGTAGTCCCCGGCTTTGGTGACAACCCGAAGGTGGAAGGATACGACCCCAAGGAGTATCTGGATCGTTGGCAACATCCTGAGAAATACGAGAACGAAGCCATCGAGCAAGAAGAGACGAAACCAGCTTCGCTCATCGACAGGCAATACTCTGGTGTTTCGAATATCAGCGAAGCGACGGAGCGTGCCGCCGCATTCGTTGATACGGGTGCGTATAAGTCAAAGGTTGACATGAAGGGCATGAGCGTTGATGCAGCAAACAGCATGCTGAAGGCGCTCGATGCCGTGTATGACTCTTACGATGTTGGCCCGCTGCGAAGCATCCAGCGCATGAACAAGAGGTCGCGCGAGTTCAAAACGTCAACTGCTGAAGCCGCATATCGATGGATGCTTGGCGATTTGTTTTACAACGCCGATTACGTCAAGACGCCTAAAGCAATGGCTGCGCATCGAGAAGAGTCCAGAAAGCTGCTGGAAGAGGTTTTAGGCGGCAATCTGGACAGGCTGAGACAGAGACACGCGAAGAACGCTCCGATGCTCAGGTATATCGACGCGCTCGAAAGGACGGGACGCGCGACTGTTTCGCAGAGCTTCGAAAGCTTTGAGGAAGTCACATATGCCCACGAGTTAGGCCACATGCTCGATGACCGCATTTTCAGAAAGAGCAGTTTCGACAGGAAGGCCAGTTTTGAGCGCTATGCGGGTGGCATATCGGGGTATGCGACGGCTGACGTGAAGGAATACATGGCCGAAAGCTTCTCAGCGTTCTACGCTGGCGAGCTAGAGCACCTAGACCCAGAGCTAGTGAAGCTGTTCAGGGGGTCGATGAAGTGAACGACGAAAAATTGATTATCGATGACTTCTTCGCCCAGCTGCGCGAGTTGAAGCGCGAGCTAGACAAAGAAAGCGCTGACAGGCGCTAGCACCAAAGCGAAATCGGCCCCGCAAGGGGCCTTTTTCATAGGGCCGCTGCTGGCATGGTCTGCTGGCAGGGATGTCAACGCTTGACCGATGGGGTGGCACCCATCCGGCCCGACCGCTTTACACCGGCCCACGTGAGCCAGAAATCACGGTCACACCTACGCAATGCAGCATGCGGTAAACGCTGCACCAACACCCGCTAGGGCGGGGAAAGGAGGGCCACCCATGGCCGACGAAACCACTCAGCCGACACCGGCAGAGGACAACACCGCCGAGCCCAAACCGAGCGACGCGGGAGAGCGCACGTTCACCCAAGCAGAGGTCAACGAGATCATCGAAAAGCGCGTGGCACGCGTAAAGGCGACGCCGCCCGCCGACTACGAAGAGCTCAAGGCCAAGGTCGCATCTCTCAGCGACTACGACGACCTCAAAGCGGAGGTTGCGGCGCTCAAGGCCGAAAAGGCCAAGGCCGCAGAGGTGGCCAAAGCTGCGAAGGAGCATGGCGTAGACGCCGACCTGTTATCCCGCATGGCAGGTGACGTTGAGGAAAACGCGCAATACCTCGCATCACTCCCGAGGTACCGCCCTACGCCAGACCAAGGCGGCATACCGGGCGCTAGCGCCGGTGCCGTTACGCGTGACTCCATCGAAGCAGAACCAGATCCCGTTAAGCGCGTTAGGCTACGCGCCCAGCACCTAGACCTTTACCAGTAAGGAGAAACCGACATGGCAGCTCCCGCAAACATCATCAAGTCCACCGACGTTGACGCTTCTCTGTCTATAGAGTTCATTAAGCGTTTCACCGGCGATTATTCCCGCCTTGCCGAGCTCATGGGCATCTTTGGCGTTGAGACTCGCAAGGCCGGTACCGCCCTCTACCAGCTCACCGTCAGCGGCTCCCTGAACAACTCCGTAACCTCCGGTGGTGGTAGCAGCTCTGGTACCGCCTACGTTGAGGGCGACGAGGTTGCGCTTTCCAAGTACACCGTGACCAAGACCCCCATCGGCGACCTGTCCCCGATTCCCTACCGCAAGATGACCACCGCAAAGGCCATCCTGCAGGACGACTACGAGCCCGCAGTTCTGCGCACCGACAACAAGATGCTGTCCCAGATTCGTGCACAGTTCATCGCTCAGTTCTTCACCTTCCTTGCGACCGGCACCGGTGCCCCCGCCGCTGGTACCTCTGTGACCAACCTGCAGAAGGCCCTCGCGTATGGTGACGCCGCTCTCCAGAACGCCCTTGAGACTAACGGCGACACGAACGGTGGCGGTTTCGTGCACTTCATCAGCCGCAACGATGCCGCTGATTACCTTGCCGCCGCGAACATCACCACCCAGACGCTCTTTGGACTCACCTACCTTGAGAGCTTCCTAGGTGTGGAGCGCGTGTTCCTCACCAATCAGGTCACCGCTGGTACCGTCTACGTCACCCCCGCCGAGAACATCCACGCATACGGCATCGACTTTGGCGCACTGGCAGACGGCAACCTCACCTATCAGAGCGATGATAACGGCCTGATTGGCGTCTACCACAAGGGCGCTTACGACCACGCATCCGCAGAGACCGACGTTCTGGTTGGACTCCAGCTCATCCCCGAGGTTCTTAACTACATCGTCAAGTCCACGATCAGCGCCTAGTCATGCTGGTTAGGGCAGAACGCGCGTTCACCGACCTTGTAGCGGGCGAATATCGCACAGTGGGCGATTCGTGGGACGTGGACGAAGAGCGAGCGAACGCGCTCGCATCTTTTCAGCTTTGCTCGATAGTCCCCGAACCGCCTAAGCCGCGACGCAGGACAACGCGCAAGAAAACGACAAAGAGCGAATAGCCGGGAGGTGTTGGCATGTCGTATGCAACCGTAGAGCAGTATGAAGCTCGATACGGCATAGTGGCCGACGCCGCCATGCTGCAAGAGTGCCTAGATGATTGTTCGGTGGCTATCGACATTGAGCTTGAGCGGCATAACATCGACCATGCCGACCCCTCACCGGAATATGCCGACCGTCTCATGAGGGCATGTCGCTCGATGGCACACCGCATCATGCCAAGCGACACCGATGATGATGTGCCCGTTGGCGTAACCCAAATGTCGCTCACGACCGGCCCGTACAACCGCCAGTTCACGTTTGGCACGACCTACGGAACGCCGAAGGTGGGCGACGAAGAGCTAAAGCTTTTGGGCATCAGCAAGAGCAGCATAGGCTTTAGCTCGTGGCTAGGCGGTGGGGCATGAGAATCAACCCGCCGACCGAAACCGTCCGAATGTGGCACCCCGTAGCGGGCTCAGGTACCGACGTGTACGGAAACCCGCTACGGCCCACATACGACCTAGAGCACTCCGAGCTAATCAGCGGTGTTGTCGTAGGTGATGAGGTTTGGGGCCACCAAGACGCCGATGAACGGCAACCCGGCGCAATCACGGTAGATATCACTCTCTATCTGCCAAAGGGCTACGAAGGTCCATATATCGGCTGCATGGTGACCGTGCGAGGGCTTGACTACCTCGTTGAAGAGTTCCACGTCTACGACGAGAGAGGTGTCCCGGGCCCTCATAACGCATGGGTAAAGGCGGTGAGATGCGTTGGGCAGCTTTAAGTTTGTCCCCAACAGGGGAGGTTTCGTCGCTTTGCGTAACAGTCGCGAGGTGCAGTCTATGTGTCTCACGCACGCCCAAAACATCGCATCTAGAGCGGAATCCATCGCCCACGGCCACAAGTCCGGTAGGGGAGCGACATTCTCAGCAGATGTACAGGCAGGTCGCACCCGCTGTCATGCCATGGCAAAGCAGCACGGCGGCTACGGTCGCGGTGGACCTCTGATGCAGGCTAGGGGGTTCTAATGATTGACGAAACCGCTCTAGTTGTTCAAATCCTATCAGCCGCAATGCCAACGGTGGAGGTTACTACCGAGATGGTAGACACCTCACTATCTGCCATGGGGCGCGGGCGGTACGTGATCGTTTCCCATATCGGCGACGAATCCGACATGTTCATACAGGTGCCGACCATGGAGATGCTTTGTTGCGCCGAAACCGACGCCATAGCGGGTTCGCTTGCCCGCTCATGTGTCGAAGCGCTGCAAGAAGCAGCTATGGACCACCCATATCTTTCGGACGCCCAAATCGTAGACATGGGGCGCGATAGCTTCACCAACTCGCGTAGTGGCAGACACCGGCTGTCTATGCGACTGTTCATCAATCAAGAGTAAGGAGCTCATATGGCTCAGACTGCTAACTCCACCGCGAACGTATCCACGACTCGCGGTGTAAAGGGCGGTTACATGTTCAGCGCCGTCCGCACTACCGAAACCATCGCTGCCCTCCAGACGCTTCTTGAAGCCAACGGGCTTGCGAAGATCACGACTCCCATTCCCGACACCATCCCGAACATGGGCTACCTCTCCGGTGACGGATTCAATGAGGGCCTAGACCGCTCTAGCGACTCGCTCTCCGACATCAACGGCGACACCGTAGACACCTACGGCTCCACCTCGACCGAGACTCTGGGTGTTACCCTCATGGAGACGGCCGCAAAGCCGCTGGGGCTCTACTACGGCTCCGATAACGTCACCGATGAGAATGGTCTGCTCACGGTTGACCACAACTGGAGCAACTCCGACGAAGAGCGCATCGTGATTCTTGACCTCGTTCTCAAGAATGGCCGCCGTTGGCGCAAGGTTATCCCCATCTGCAAGGTGACCGAGCGCGGCGAGTTCACCGGCAACTCTACGACCGCCGCACAGCGCAACCTCACGCTCACCTACCAGACCGACCAGAACGGCTCCGGTTGCCTTGACTGGTTCCAGTCCACCGAAACGAGCGCATCGACCGGTACCGGAAACTAGGAGGTCTAGCACATGAAGAGCGTGCTTTTCAGGGGCATCGAAATCGAATACAACGAGAAGTCCCTGCGCAACTACGGCATTCAGTACAACATCGCCAAGGGCGGCGCTGCGCAGTTCAGTGCAATGGACGTTGTTTTCGGCGGTAAGTACGGAGATGGAACGTCCGTAAAGGTATCCGAGCTCTTTGGCACTCCACTTGAAGAGCTGGACGGCAGCAAGGACGATGTGCCAGAGACGGGAGACATTCTGGCCGATATCTTTGCCGCCATTCTCGAAGCAGAGGGCGATGATACAAAAAACTAGCGGCGCTCGCGTGTGCAGTTGTGGCGCACCCGCATGAGCTGCTAGCAGACTTCCAGCAGTTCTACGGGTTAGACGTTTCATGGCTGATATTTGGGGAGGGTGGGGACGTGCGCCAGTTGTGGCGCGTCTCCACCCTTCTTTCTCAGCTACCGCACGACGCACGACTACGCATCGCAGAGGATGCAGACGCGGCATGGGATACGGCAACGCAAATGCTACGGCTCATTGAGTACGAATTGCGCTCGTGGGTTACGGCCCACGCTAAGAGCGCACCCGAACAAGAGCCATTGCCGCTACCTCATGAGGAAAAGGAACGCGCCGACATGGCAGCACGCGCCGAGAGGGACATGGAGGACGTAGCTAAGGCGTTGGGCCTGATCGGAGGTGATAACGATGCCAGCTAACGTAGGTACCGCCTACGTGACTATCATGCCGTCCACAAAAGGCTTTGCAGCTTCACTCTCAAAGGCAGGAGGGCAAGCCGGTACCTCATCCGGTAACTCTTTCAACCTAGGCTTTGGAAAGGCGCTGGGAAAGCTGGGAAAGGTTAGCGCCGTTGCGTTTGGTGGTATTGCTACCGGCATGGGCGTCATTGGCAAAGGCGCTATGGACGCATACGCCGACTTTGAGCAGTTGGAAGGTGGCGTCAAGAAGCTCTACGGCGACGCATGGCAAACCGTCATGAAGAACGCCAACAACGCCTACAAGACCAGTGGCATGAGCGCCAACAAGTACATGGAGCAAGCCACCAGCTTCTCGTCTGCGCTCGTCAACTCGCTAGGCGGAGATGTTAACAAGGCTGCGGACCTAACCGACGTGGCAATGAGGTCAATTGCCGATAACGTGAACGTGTTCGGCTCGAACATGGGCAGTGTGACAGACGCTTTCCAAGGTTTCGCAAAGCAGAACTACACCATGCTCGATAACCTCAAGCTGGGCTATGGTGGCACAAAAGAGGAAATGCAGCGCCTAATCAAAGACGCTTCAAAAATGACCGACGTGCAGGAAAAGCTAGGGTTGACCGTAGACTCTAGCAGCATGTCTTTTGACAACATCGTTTCCGCAATCGCCGTCATGCAAGACAAGATGAACGTAGCTGGTACCACGCTCAAAGAAGCGATGGGAACCATTAGCGGATCTCTCGCAATGACGCAATCAGCATGGGAGAATTGGCTTGCAGGTCTGGGCAACGAGAAAGCCGACATGGGCCAACTCACCGACCAGCTAGTTGAGTCTTTCGGCTACCTAGCTGACAACGTGGGTAAGCGTGCCTGTGTAATCGGTAGCCGCATAGTCGAAGCGCTACCACAGGTGTTCTCGACAATCGCCGGTGCACTACCGCAGGT
>Ga0326514_10002897_pt1 | contig 10904 bp, 6 predicted proteins | sample 3_2548_0518_D_FD_203653 | JGI IMG/M metagenome (GOLD analysis project Ga0326514, IMG submission 203653) | Bovine rumen microbial communities from UC Davis, California, United States - 3_2548_0518 | ecosystem: Host-associated > Mammals > Digestive system > Stomach > Rumen | place: USA: California... | reverse complement strand
ATTATGTCATTAGTAGCAACAAGACTTCAGAACTGGCGTATCGAGAATCCCGAGCTGGATCGTAACATGACACGCCCATTGGAGTATGGTGCACTCGATTTCTTTATTGAGCAGACCGATGCCCCTAACTCCATCATCTCACCGAACCTGCGTGACCGTGCCTTCGCAAGCATGGGCAACACCGTTCAGGTTCCAGTTATCGATTACGACGGGGATGTGACCGTCAGCAACGTGCGCACCTGCACCATTGCCGATAACGAGAATACCTCAGCGCTGTACACCGTGGTATGGACTACCTATGCCGTCGGCTTCACGATGGTGCCCACGCTGTACATGAACAACGAGATCACCTATCAGCACGACTTCGAGCGTAAGATGGAGAAGATCTGCCGTGCATTGGCGACAACGCTCGACACCGCTGCCATCACCGCCCTGGAGGCTGCAAAGACACAGGTCTATAAGGATCCTCTGCAGTACACCGTGACAAGTAACGTCATCGAGGTTCCCACCCAGATGAGTACCGAGATCCTTGGTGACCTCAACCCGATGATGCGTGCGAACGCATACCCAGGTATGCTGCATATCATCGGCAATGCGGGTGTTGATTCCCTCATCCGCAAGCTCGCCCAGCACGGCGTGTACAACGACGTGAACAAGCGTATGGAGTATGACAACAAGGTGCTGCACTACACCACCCAGCTGGCGAACGCACAGGGTAAGATCGGCTCGCTGTATGCAGTGGCAGACGGCAACGTAGGTGTGCTGACAAGAGTTGACCGTGAGGCTCTGCGCCGTGCAAGTGCCAACTTCCACGAGTGGGATGTGGTTCGCCTGCCGTTCATCGACCTGCCAGTAGGTTCTCACTACTATACTGCAGTAGGTGACCAGAGCGCCATCGCAGGTGCCGCTTCGGCTGACATGACCTGCAACGTGAAGGAGTACTTCGGCTTCTCTGTCGATGTGGCCTTCATCATCGCGTATAACTCTGACCCGACAACGGTGGCCAACCCCATCATGAAGGCTCAGATCGCTGCTCCTGCAGCCAATACGCCTATCGCAACGCCTGTGTATGTCACCAATGCGGCTGACTTCGCATAGGGCTGATTCCTTTTCATAATCGTGCGGGGGCAGGGTCAAAGGGTAGCCCTGTCCCCGTCTTTAATTCATAAGGAGATGATACGAATAGAAGACATCAAGAACGGACTTGCCCATGTCGTAGGATGGCAGCAGGGTCTCGTACCGAAGGACATCATCGATGACGGTCTCACGCAGTCGGAGAGCGGACTTTACTTTCAGGATGCTCACCCGATGGTGACGATGGAGAACCTGCGTGCGGTAATGCCTGAGATGGATGCGGAGCTGTACCCGGAATGGAACAGCGCCACGTTCTATAAGAAAGGGTTCATCGTAAGGCTCAACGGAAAGCTGTTCTCAGCGAAGGAGAACAATCTGGGCAACACACCGAGGACAAAGGATTTCAACGGAGACTATGACGATGATTTCTCAACGGAGGATGAACCGATAGGTGATCCCGGCTACTGGGAGCCGTTCGACCCGATGTCCGTATGGCTGAAGTCGCTGCAGGATGGCGTGACGGCGAAGGTGGTGCAGACGTTCCTGCAGGTGAAGTCGCTGCTGAGGGAGTCACGTCCGTTGCTGGAGCGCATGACGTTCTTCGACGGTGCGGGCAGGATTCAGAACACCCTGCCGTCGGGTCAGCGTCTGGTGGGCATGGAGATCATCCCAGCCTATTCGATGGGCGTTACGGCGAAGATCGAGCGCATCGGACTGCAGATGACGGGAGCGACGGGCACGGTACGTGTCTATCTGTTCCACTCGTCACAGCCCGACCCGTTGCAGGTGGAGGACCTGGAGTTCACGAAGACGAACGGCGGCTTTCAGTGGTTCACGGTGAAGGACTGGTATATGCCGTTTATCTCTGACGGCAACAACAGCGGCGGTGCTTGGTATCTGGTGTATGATCAGGCGGCTCTGCCTGAGGGTATGGAGTGCGTGAACGTGGCGAAGGATTGGAGCCGTGAGCCGTGCGGTACGTGCAATATCGGAAGCCTTGCTGCTTGGCGTGCGCTGACGAAGTACCTGAGCATATCCCCGTTCCGTGTGAGGTCATCGGAGACGTTCGCGGAGTTCCCTGAGCTGTGGGACATCGCGGACAATGTCTATACGAACACGGTGAACTACGGGCTGAATGTGGAGGTCACGGTGCAGTGCGACCTGACGGACTTCATCATCGAGCAGCGGCAGATGTTCGCAACGGTGCTGCAGCGTGAGATGGCGGCGAGGGTGTTGCGTATGCTGGCGATGAACCCGTCGGTGAGGGTGAACCGCAACCAGTCGAATGCGAGCCAGTTTGACCTCTTGTATGAGGTGGACGGCAATCCGCAGGGACGGAAGACGGGCATCGGCTATGAGCTTGAGAAGGCCTACGAGGCGCTGGACCTTGATACGAGGGGCATCGATAGGCTGTGTATGACGTGCCGACCTGTCGGCGTAAGGTATAGGAACGTATGACGACGATATCTTCGCTTCTGGAAGGTGCCAGACGGTTGAGGGACGGCATGCGTGGGCCGTTGGTGCGTGATGTGCTGAAAGTTCATGAACAGGACATCGTGGAGCAGCAGCGCATTCAGTTGCTGGAGGGCAAGGACTCGAATGGCAACGACATGCACCCGTTCTATTCTGAGGACCTGAAGCCGTCGGGCTGGTTCAGGACGAAGGACAGCGCAAGAAGGTATGCGGACTGGAAACAGACGATCAGCTATCCCTATACGGTGAAGAGGAATCCCGATGCCCCTAACCTGTACATCACGGGTGTATTTCATGATGACCTCGGTGCGGAGTTCAGGGATGATGAGATGGAGATCGTGCCGGACACGGGATATGCAGCGAATATCATGGCGAAGTACGGGCGCAATGCCTTCGGGCTGAATGCTGAGAAGTGGCTTGTCATATTCACGGACAAGGGAGCGAGGGATGAGTTAATCAAGAAGATGAAGGAAACGTTATGGCAATGATATACCAAAAGAGCGGGCAGCTGTTCGATGCTGTCATCGGAGGAATTGAGGCAGGCCTGTCGGAGCAGCTGCCGTGGCTGACGAACGTCTTCGGAAGATGTGAGCGTCTGGTGAAGATGGTTGACGGCGTGCGGAGGTATTCGCCGAACTGGTACAAGGGAGGCGATGAGTACATGCTGCTGACACCAGATCAGGGTCTCGGCAATTTCTGTTTCTTCGTGATGGATGAGCCGGAGGACGTGGAATGGAACGTGGGCGAGCGCAGCCGTCTGTCGTGCGGGGTCTCGCTCATCGTCTGGCTGGATATGCGGACGGTGGAGGATGAGGACACACGGGACACGGAGGCGGTGAAGGCTGACATCCTTCGTGTGCTGAACGGAGGCATCAGAGTTCGTCACGGCGGCTTTGAGATCAATGAGATATATACGAGGGCGGAGAACATATACCAGGGTTTCACGCTGGATGAGGTGGATAACCAGTTCCTCATGAGCCCGTTCTGCGGTTTCCGCTTCCATGGTAAGTTAAAAGTATTCGATGTATGTGTATGAATTATCTGATTGCATATTCAGTGTTTGTTGCTCTGGTGGCGGCCTTCGTGGTGGCGCTGCTGAAGAAGTGGGGCGTGGCGGAGTATATGCAGGTGCACGGTGACAGGTTCACCTCACAGATGTTCTCATGCGACTTCTGCATGTCATGGTGGGCGAGTGTCCTTGTGATGCTGCTGTCCGTATCGTTTGTTGGTGATAACGTGGCGTTCCTGCTGGTACCCGTGCTGGCTACGCCCATAGCAAGATATTTGGTATGAAGTATTTCTTTTTAGGCAGGCACCGTGTGAAGGTGTATGACAGCATCGACGAGTTGCCGATGGCACGGTTTCACGTATATAACCGTATGCTGCTTGTGGATAGCGGTATCGGTAGCGATATCAGCGACTTTGATGCACATATCGAGAAGGTAGTGAGGTATATCCGCAAGGGTGACAACGATAATGCCGCAAAGGAGATGGAGAACCTGAGGCAGAATGTCTATATGGTGCTCGAAGGTCAGAACGTGCAGCACATGAGCTTCGCCTGTCTTGTAGAGAGCATAGACGGCAAGCCGTGCAGCGATCTCAGCCCGGAGGGGTTGAAACAGGTCCTTGAACAGCTCGGAGGTACACCGAAGCACGATATCACTTCATCACTCGATGAGGTCAAAAAAAAAATAGACTCTGAGCTGCAGCTTTATTTCCCCAGCCTGTTCAACGACACCAAGACGAAGGAATACTTCGATCAGTTGAAGCGCCTGACGCTGGCAGAGCTTGAGCGTATCACGGAGGGGGACAGCGAGGAACGTCAGGCGAAAGCCGAGCAGATACGTGAGAGCCTGATACTCTTTTCGAAGCCGAAGGCCTTTACAGGCACTGAGGGGCTGGAGGTGAGGCACGACAAGGAGTTTGAGACGATGTGCCTGATGATCACGAAGGAGACGGGACGTGATGCCAAGAAAATGACGGTACTGGAGTATTACAATGCTTATGAGTACCTCACCAAAAAGGCAAAAGAGACCCAGGAACGGCAAAATAAAGCCCGCTGACGGCTTTTCAATATAAATATAGGTAAGTTATAGGGTTGACGAAAGAAAACCGCTTAGAACCGAAGAAAATTATAAATAGCAAAATATATGGCAGAAGGCAATCCGATAAGATATCAAGACCTCATCACTCCTGATGACAGTATAAGCAAGCTAATAGAGCAGCTTACACAGCTTCAGGAGTCTTATACTGATATGGCGAATACGATCAAGGGGCAGGCGAAGGAGATAGCAGACAGCCTGAAACTTGTATCGGGTGCTACTAATGAGGGTAAGAAGAAGATCAAGGAGCAGAACGATGAAGCCACACGTCTTGAGAAGGCTTACAAGAAGCTGGAAGAGGCTTTGGCTTCTAATGCCAAGGAGATCAGCCGTCTGAACCAAGCCAGACGAGAGATGAACAATTATAATAAGGCGATTGTTCAGCGTGGCAAGGAAGAAATCAGGACAAGGGAACAGATCCGTGAGGCAAGCTATAAGCAATTGTCTGCCCAGTATTCGCTAAACAAGGCTTATATCAACAGCCTGTCGGCTACTGACAGGAGGATTGCAAAGAACAAGGAGCTTATCAAGAGCACCAAGGAGATATACGAGCAGATGAAGCGTCTGCAAGCCGATACTGGTAAGATGCAGCTGAACGTTGGTAATTACCCGATGATCGGAAGCCTGCTCGGTGGTCTTGGTGGTAAGGCTCTGGGATTCGGTGGTGCTGCTGCCGCAGGTATGGCATTGGCTGGTGTCATCAAGGATAACGTAGCCCTCGCCACGCAGTATGAGAAATCTCTGAGTGTGTTAGCAGCTATCCTCGGTACGACAAAGGAGGGTGTGCAGAGCCTATCTGAACAGGCACAGCAGTTGGGAGCGACCACCGCCTTTACGGCAAAGGAGGCGACAGAGCTGCAGACGGAGCTGGCGAAGCTGGGTTATACGGTAGATGAGATTCAGAACATGGCTCCTGCCGTGCTTAACTTTGCACAATCGACAGGATCAAGCCTTGCCGATGCCGCAAGCCTCGCAGGAGCAGCCCTGAGAATGTTCGAAAAGGATACGACCCATACCACCGAGTTCGTTGATAAAATGTCAGCAGCCACAACTAAGTCGGCACTTAATTTCTCCTATTTGCAGAATGCGATGAGCACGGTGTCACCAGTTGCCAACGCTTTCGGCTTTAAGATTGAGGAAGTGCTTGCGTTGCTCGGTCAGCTGGCTAATGCCGGATTCGATGCCTCGAGTGCAGCGACAGCCACACGAAATATCCTTCTTAATCTCGCAGATGCCAATGGTAAGCTGGCAAAGGCACTCGGTGAGCCTGTGACAGACCTTGATACGCTTATCGTTGGTCTTACGAAGCTGAACGAAAAAGGCATAGACCTTGCCGAAAGCCTTGATCTAACCGATAAGCGTAGTGTGGCAGCGTTCAACACGTTTCTTGCTGGTACGGATAATGTCAGGAAATTGAGAGATGAGCTGGCAAGCTGTGACGGATGGGCTCAGCAGATGGCTAAGACAATGGGCGATAACATGGAGGGCAGTCTTAAATCCCTGTCATCGGCTTGGGATGGTCTGAACCTACATATCAACCAGAGCAATGGTCTGCTCCGTCATTTCATCGATTGGCTGACCAAGGCGATACGATGGCTTGACAAGTTCGGACAGGGATTGGACGAATGGCTGTTTGGTGAGCGTTCAAAAGAAACGATCATTGACCGTTTGGCTAATAAATACGACAATGGAACGTATGACGATAACGGAAATCTTATCAAGAACACACCGCAGGGCTCAAATGCGGGCTCTGGAGGCGGTACAACGACAAATACTAAAAAATTATCAGCAAAGGAAAAGAAAGCGGCTGAGCAGGCTGCAAAAAAGCGTAAGCAGCAACAGGAGAAGGATGAGGCGGAACTGCTGGAGATGAGACGAGCCTATGAGGATGCTTCACTTGAGCTGATAACAGATGCCAACAGCAAGGAATATGCAAAGGAGACGATGAACTACCAGCGTAAGATCGAGGATGTGCAACGGCAGCTTGATAAGTTGAAGGATACCGAGGTAGAGAAGCGTAAGATACTTTCCGACACCATCATTAAGTTGGAGGAAGCCCAAGCCGTCAAGCAGGCACAGCTCGTTGAAAAGTTCGCTAACAAAGAAAAGGAAGCCAATAAGAAGAAGGCAGACGAAAAGAAGCGACAGGCAGAGGAAAATATCAGGATGCGTGAGCGTGCCATACAGTTGGAATATGAAACCGATATGGAGGAAATTGAGCAGATCGAGACCTCGGAAAAGGAAAAGACACGTTTGCGCTTGGAGGCTGAAAAGAAACGTCTTGAAGCACTCCTGAAGCTCTACCAGCAGGATGGCAAGAAACTATCTGAGGAAGAAATAAAATTGATCAAGGCTCAAATAAATGGTGTCAATATGGAGCTTGAAAAGAATAAGAAGAATAATCAAGATTTGTATGATCTTATGGGCTTCAAGCTCACCGATGAACAGAAGGATGCCATCGACACCAGCCTGCAGTATGCTCTTGACAGCGTTAATATGTTTATGGAAGCCTACACACAGGCAGCAGAAGCCAAACGTCAGTTGGCAGATGCCGAAGTGGATAGGGCACAAGCTGTACTTGAAAAGGAAATCGAAGCCCGTGCAAATGGTTATGCCAACGAGGTGGAGACGGCACGTAAAGAATTGGAAACCGCAAAGAAGAATCAGCAGAAGGCTATCGAGCAAGAACGTAAGGCACAACAGGCAAAGGAGCTTATCGACACGGCTACACAGGCAAGCAGCCTGATAACGGCTACGGCAAATATTTGGAGTTCGCTTTCAGGGATCCCCATCGTTGGTACTGCACTCGCCATCGCTGCAATCGCCACGATGTGGGGTTCATTTGCCGCAGCAAAGATCAAGGCACATGAGGTCACAAAAGGCGGTAGCGAGGAATACGGTGAGGGTACTGTGGAGCTGCTGCAGGGTGGAAGCCACCAGTCAGGCAATGATATTGACCTCGGGCGCAAGAAGGACGGCACCCGAAGGAGAGCGGAGGGCGGTGAGTACTTCGCCGTCATCAACAAGCGCAACAGCCGTAGGTTCCGTGATGTCATCCCCGATGTCATCAACAGCCTCAATGACGGTACGTTCTCAGACAAGTACATGCAGGCATCTGGCGGCGATGTCAATGTCGTGGCGTCAGGAGGCTCTGATGAGAGGATGCGTGCCCTGTCTGATGACGTGCACAAGATAAGGCAGCAGGGAGAGGTGAGGACGTACACCGACGGAAGGGGCAACACGGTGACATTGTACAAGAATGTGAAACGGATTATTAAGCCATCATGATATGAATACGATCTACAAGTTTTACCTACGTTTAGGTTCGGGAGCGACGCCTCAGAAGGTGCATCCCGTATGGAAGGATGACATGTCGCTGGACTACCAGCATGAGAACGGTGAGATGTTCATGCGTCGGCAGCTGTCGGCATCGATGGACTTCATCGGAAAGGACTATACGCTGATAACGGGTGCGGACTTCGATACTGAGTTCTTCCTGGATATCCATTCATCAGTCAACAACGGGACATCATGGACGCAGTATTACACGGGACGTTTCATGATTACGGACTGCACGATAAATGCAGATGACCAGAAGGTGACGGTGAAGCCGCAGGTGTGGGATCGGTACAACGCCATCCTTGCAGGCATGGAGAAGGAGTTCGACCTTATCAAGCTGGCACCTGCCATCCAGCCCGTGACGGTCATACGTCGCCCTGTCATACAGGTGTATGTCGAGGGAGAGACGAAAGTGACGAATGTGCTCAGCGGTTTGTCGTGGGAGCAGGATGCGGAAGAGACGACGGATTATGACAGGATGACCGAGGACTACCATTTCGGCTTCATGGGCGCACGTCAGGAGATAGTTTTCCAGAATGCCCCGTCTGGACTCGGCGGCACGTTCATCGGTTCATTCGACCACTGGAACCAGGAAGGCGAATGGCATGACTTCGACAACGGGCAGGGTGTCTATTATATCAGCACGTACCAGCATGTTACGGTAGAGTCGGAAGCTACGGCGGAATGGCTGAAGGCCCTGCGTATCTACCGATACAGCGACAATGCCCTTATCTGGGAGTGGAAGGCATGGGATCCGACGCAGTTCCCGGAGGTGCCTACGCCCTGCACGTTCTCAGCGATAGCGGAGGGTTTCTCTGATGTCACGATGACGTGGGTAGGCACGAGGGTCTATGGACGTATCGTGATGGCGACGGATACGTATGCAGGTGCGGAGGTGTTTGAGATACCCGCAGAGGATATCACGGCGACGAACAGGAATTTCCGCTATTGCACGCCATACGGTTTCGATGGATCAGTCGTGATGTCATCGGCTCATCAGTCGGAGCCCACGGAGTGGGGTATGCGTCCCGACGGGACGTATTACACGAAGCCTGACCCGACGCTGGAATCTCAGGGATATATACCCGTAGGGCGCTCGATGTGGCTCTATGCGTCGCTGTGGTTCGTACAATCAACGGTATCCGAGACGCTGGAGCAGAGAGGGCGCAAGGACACACCCATCAACGATGCCTTTACGCTGGAGGCGGTCATTACGGCATTGCTTAAGGAGATAGCGCCGACGGTGACCTTTGCTGCCACATCGGCTTACAGCGTGTTCCTGTACGGCACGAATCCGCTGGCGGCATCATGGGGACGTCTGATGATGACACCGAAGAGCAACATCCTCGTTGCGGAATACACGCAGCCTGCACGTAAGGCACCCGTAACGCTCAGGCAGGTGCTTGATATGTTGAGGACGGCATGCGGCTGCTACTGGTTCATCGACGGGAGCAACCGTCTCAGGATCGAGCATATCTCTTTCTTCAAGAACGGTGGAAGCTATAATGGAAGTCCGACGGTTGGCATAGATCTTACCCAGATGAAGAACAGCCGCAGCGGCAAGTCGTGGAGCATGGGAACGACAACGTTCAGCTGGGACAAGATGGATATGGCGCAGCGTTACCAGTACGGATGGATGGATGACTCGACGGATGTGTTCGCAGGGTTCCCTATAGATGTCATCAGCAAGTATGTCACGGAAGGAAGGGTCGAGGAAGAGACGGTGGATGCGTTCAACGCTGACATAGACTATCTGATGCTGAACCCGACGAATGTCAGCCAGGACGGTTTCGCCCTGCTTTGCTGTATGTATTCGTCTGGAAGATGGCGCACGCAGATAGCAAGCGGTCTGACGTATAATGGAGGACGTTACACGCTGCAGAACTGGCAGCTTGCCTTCGCCCAGCTGCAGCCGACATTCCTCATCAGTGATATGCCTGCATGGGATATCAAGGTAAATGGAACTCAGACGAGGGCGATGGATATCCAGCGGAAGAAACGGCAGACGGTGAACATTCCCCTGGAGGCCACAGACCCGGACACGGATAACCTCGTGCGTACTGGTGTCGGTGACGGTTATGTGGAGAACATGCAGGTGAGGCTGACTTCACGGATGGCACAGATGCAGCTCTCATTCAGGACGAAGGAGGGAACACCGGGACCAGGCCCGGGCCCAGGTCCTCAGCCGGAGACCGACCCGGCCTTGTTCACGGAGATCTTCACGCAGATGCGGGTGACGGTGAATAACAGGCTGTCGAATGCCATCACGGCGACGGGTGCCGTTCATGACTACCTGCTGGCGATGTATAGGTTCGCTGATGCGAACATGTCTATCTATTACGATAGCAATGTCTTTGCGCTGGCATTGCCTCAGAGCGGAACGCTGATAAGTGATGCGGACAGGGCGAAGAAGGTGCAGATGGCATGGCTCATGGCGATGTGTCTGGGCGAGATCTGCACGGCTCAGGCAGTGGCTTCGGATATATATCAAACGGCTTACTCGATCGTCGGTTCTGCGAACTCTCAGCGTGTCTATGGCTATCAGCTGGCGAGCGATGCGAATATCGCAAGGCTTGTGGCGAGCGTTCTGTGGGCGATACGTCGCCCGGTGCTGGCATCAATGCTCTCGTCGGCCTTGTCTGAGGTCAGGGCGAAGGATACGGGCAATGTACTTGGCACGGTGAGAGGCACGACGATACCGACGGACTATACGGGTCAGACCACGGCATGTCCCGAGGGCGTGAAGTTCATGCCATCGACACCGAAGAACGGAAGCACGAATGCGGACTTCGCTTTCGACGAAAGCACATGGAACTATATCTTTGCGAATTACAAGTACGTGAACGGGGCGTATAATAATCAGAGAGCCCAGCAGGCCGTCGAGGACAGCACACGCACGACGGTGGCAGCCCAGAG
>Ga0326514_10002895_pt1 | contig 10907 bp, 14 predicted proteins | sample 3_2548_0518_D_FD_203653 | JGI IMG/M metagenome (GOLD analysis project Ga0326514, IMG submission 203653) | Bovine rumen microbial communities from UC Davis, California, United States - 3_2548_0518 | ecosystem: Host-associated > Mammals > Digestive system > Stomach > Rumen | place: USA... | reverse complement strand
TCCAGCTGCTCTTTTGGGCCGCAGATCTGGGCTGCCCCGATATATCCTTTACTGCCGACGGTAACAACGGGAACAATTTTCGTTTCGTATCCTTCTTCGATTTTGAAAGGCGCGTTTTCGTTCACATAGTCATTTATCTTTCCGGAAAAATGGTCCAGCGCAAGGGTCATGCCCTTTTCCTTCAGCATGTCGCTCAGTTCATTCAGTTTTTCGATACCCTTGTCTACATATTCCTGCCAGTTTTCCAGATACTGCAGGCTTTCCCGAAGGGAGTCTTTGTTTCCCAGTTTTTCCTGCAGGGCAGAAATCGAAGGAAATCTTTCCGCCACCATGTCTCCCAGTGTTCCGGCCGATGCGGCGGGCATTGCCAGTGTATTCATCAGAAGACAGAGGGAAAGAACCGCCCCCGCCAGCCACTTCTTTATTTTCATATCGCACCTCCCGTTTTATCTCTTCCGTTGAGCCCGTTTGCCGTGTTATGATGATTCGCTTTTGCAACAATCGATTACCTGTTGTCATTTTCCATTTTTAAAAAGTATGGCAGGTAAAGACGTTTTTTTTGCGTCAAACCTTTGACAAAACTGTGGCATAAGAATACCCCCGGTGAAATACAGTCTTCTTTTACGCTGTCTTTCGCAGGGGGATTTTCTTTGTTAATAATACTTGCCCGGCAGTCGGGATTGTGTTATGGCAAAAGCAACTGAACTGTGTTTCAACAACACAAACAGAACCCTGTTTTATCAGAACTCACTGAACACCAGGGAACCGTCCATACCGCTTTCGCTAATGGAATAGTAGCGGGTCTTGCCACTGTCATCGGTGTAAGAGATACCGTTGTTGGGAATGGTGCCGATGAAGGAAAATCTCACCAGCAGCTGGCGGTCCGGGCGGAACACCTCTTTTGTGTACAGTTCTTTCACCAGGAAGACTGGTTTTTCATTTCTGAACTCTTTTAAGTACAGGGACAGTACTTTGAAATTTTTAATGGGTTTGTTGACGGAAAATACTACGCCTGCCAGAGGTTCCGTCTGACCGGCCGTAAATACATCGTGAGGTCCCAGCTGCTTTACGTCTCTGGCCCACTCTCCTTCAATATCCGGCACAGCGTTGTTGTATGGATTAATGGCAGCAAGCGGAGCCCGTTCACCGACGGCAGCTCCGGGGACAAATTCACACACGCCGTCCTTGCAGTTGATTCCTTCAGTCCCTGCCGTCAGCACGTTATTCTGCGCGCTGCATACGGAAACTCCTAATGCAAGAGCCATAGCCGCAAGCATTACTGTTAAATTTTTCATAGCTGAACCTCCATTCCCGTGTACAAAAGCTTTATAGATAACTTTACGCTGTTATGATAATTCTGATTCATTCGCGTACCTACTAATCGACGCCTTATATATATTTATTATATCATAAAATAGATGTTTCTGTTTCGGAAAAAGGGTTTTCCCAAGGGGTTTTCCCAGTTCCTCAGCTATGCCCCCGGCACTCCCGGTTATCCCGTTGCTTCAGCCAACATTGTCCCGCAACAGCACCAGTCCCCCCTTGCGGTCATATCCCGTATTCCAGAGTTTGGCAAAATCCAGCCATTCAAACGAACCGTAGGTCACGGCTTTCACCATAAAACGCCCATCCGGTTTTTCCTCATAGCCGGTAAGCAGGAACCAGTGCCATTCGTAGTTTTCAAAGGCGGGGTTCTGGTGATGCAGCAGCAGGTATGGGATCAGGAAGCCCCTGTCTATCTGCCGCTTGATAGTATCAATCGTGATTTTTTCCGTATTGTTGCCGGACCAGGGCTGTACATCCAGAAGCGTTGGTCCATGCTCCTTCAGGAACCTTTTGAACCCGTCCACAAAGATTTCCAGCCTGTTTACTCCTCCGAAACGGGGACGGAGATAGGGCTTTACTGTTTTGAAGAAGTTCACATAGTCCCTGCCCCGCAGTTGGTCTGTGGAAAAGGGGCAAAGGCCTTTTTTGTTCTTATACAGCGTCATATAGATCAGGCTGTCGCAGGCCGTAACGGCGGCGCATCCCGCAAACCGCATGATAAAGTCCGGCAGCAGGCTCTGCCGTCCTCCATATTCTTTGCCTACCCAGAAATAATCCAGTTCTTTACGCATAATTGTTTCCATCCTGCTTACAGGATTCATTCTTTATTTTTGCATATCTGTATGATAATATTATGTAATAAGAAAATCCTGACTGAGAAGCGGATGCGGGTCCGGCGCTGTTGCAACCGGTCCGCCAATGTCTTTCATCATTAAGGAAATAGTAATCAAAATACTTAGAGAAATCTGGTGTCTGTTATGATATTTGTTGCCCTGCTGATCCTCGGCGCGCTGCTGGGCTGCGTAGGAGCAGGCGGCGCAGGCCTTACCATCACAATGCTGACCGTCGGGTTCGCGGTACCGATCCATACCGCTATCGCCGTTTCCCTGTCCTGCATGACCTTTACCGTATTATCCGGAGCCATCAGCCATTACCGCGAAGGAGAAGTTCTTTTAAAACTGGGAGCGGCAACCGGCGCGGCCGGAATCGCAGGCGCGCTGGCCGGGACCCGTTTTGCTTTTCTGATCCCTGCCAAATGGCTGTCTCCTGCTACTGCCATCATGCTTTTACTGACGACAGTCTTACTGTATCTGCAGCTTTTCCGTTCCCATCTGATCGCCGACTACGTAGCCAGAAACAAACGTACGGCTGCCGGCAGCGTGTTTTATATCCGCAGCTGCGCGATCGGACTGTTCACCGGGTTCCTTTCCGGCGCTTTCGGTATAGGGGCCACTGCGTTCATCCAGATCTGCCTGATGCTGTTTTTCGGCATCTCCCTGTATCATGCCATCGGCACGACCATGATGATCATCGTCCCCATCGCCGCGGCTGGCGGCCTGAGTTATCTCGCCGGCGGCATGATGGATACCGGCGTCTTTGTCCAGACCCTGGCGGGCCTGACCCTCGGCTCCTTCATCGGCGCCAAGTTCACGCATCTGATACCGAAGCATATTCTGCGCTACCTGATGATTTCCATGCCTCTGATTGGCGGGCTCCTCCTGCTGACGCACTGATTACTTTTTGGCAGCCTCTTTAAACTGCACTGTCAGCGCCGGGTTTTCCTCTGCCGCGTCCCGGAAGACCCGCAGCATGGTCTGCCCGTATTCGCCCAGATATTCCTTGTTTTGGATAATCTTAGGCACCACGATAACCGTTTCTTCCATGATTTCCCCCAGACAATCGTACAAAGCGTCCAGGTTTCTTCCGTAATAGTCCGGTAAATTCAGTTTTTCTTTTAAATAGGCATGGGCTCTTGAACGGCCCTTAAATCTTTTTTCATCCAATACGATTTCCATATGCTGAACCTCCTTGGCTGCCATCAGTACAATCTGACGAAATCACGGTAATGGGACGCTGAGTAATAGATCAGCCCATCGTTGGAGAAGCAGATCCGTTTCGCGTTCCGGTTCCCCTTTACATAATCGATGTCGCATTCTTTCCAGGTCCGTCCCTGTTTATCCGGCAGTTTCTTTTCATAGTTGTTGTAACGGTCACCGCCGATGCTTTTGCCGGGAGCGACTTTATCCAGCGTGCCTTCTTTCTTCCAGCCCAGTTTGGCTGCCTGCCCTTTGGTAATGTAGTTGGGAGGCAGGGTCTTATAAACATGGATATAAGCGGCCACATGATCCTTATCGGTATAGGCTTTGCCCTTTTCAACTTTTACTTTGGCCCCGGTTGCTGCCGTGCTGTCAGCCGGGTCATTTGTTTTTGAGGTTTGTTTCTGCTGTTTGTCGTCTTTTTGTTTTGTTTTTTCCGAAGCGGCATAATTCTTATCTTTGTTCTGGCTCTCCGTGATCTTCGTCTGGGACGGTGCAGGCTGTGCGTCCTTTTTGCCGCCGCAGCCCAGGACCACGCTCAGCATCATGACAACCGCTAATGCAATCGCAAATACTTTTTTCATTGATACAGAGTCCTCCTTTGCTTTAGCTTATATCTGAAGGTTTTCCAGCACGTGTATGATTACCGGCCGGATGGCTTTTTCGTGTTCCGGTTTGAACACAAAGCCCAGTTCAAATACCTTTCCGTCTTTGACAAAGGTGTAACTTTCATTGTTACTGCCACTGACTTCATAGGTTGCTTTTACGCAGCTGTGTCCACCGACTGTAACAAAGTCGCCTTTATAGCCCGCTGCCGCGCCTTTCGTGTCGGCAGCGAGTTTTTGTTTCAGCCCTTCCAGCACCGCAGTCCTTTCTGTCTCCTGCAGGCTTTCCAGTGCTGAAGGCATGAACGCGAACTGCGCGGCCGGATACGATACCAGCCCCACCATGATGCTTTCGTTTCCATAAACTTCCATGGTCATGCTGACTTCCGAAGGATCTTTCAGACTGATACAGGAGGCCGGTACCTCCGTTGCCAGAGACGTCCCTTCCACATTGATTTTCTTCCAGACCTGGGATATCTCCACGCTCTCCATCCATTCGGGGATCCGTTCCTGATATTCAGGATAGAGTTTCTCATCCATCATATACATCACCACGAACATGCGGTTCTGGGTGACAAAGACATATTCGTCACGCAGCAGTCTGCGCTTTCCGTCAGCGCTCAGATTCGTGGACACCACATGGACTGCTTTGTGTCCCGCCAGTTCCACTTCCCCGCTGGTCAGTATCTTTTTCCCGCTAGCGCTGTCCTTTACGCTGTTTTTTACAAGACGCAGGAAATCCTCCCGGAACGCGTCTACCTGGAACGGCATCAGCGGACCTTTGCTGTCCACAGCCGAAACATCGATGGCAAGGCGCAGGCCTTTCACTTTATTTTCCCCCCGCAGCACTGCTACCGGGTTGATCCCTAAAGGATACAGCTCCAGCTCTGCCGGAATATACACGCGGAATCCGTTACCAGCGTCGGTAAAGGCGACCACGTCATCCCTGCCTGCTACAGGTTCCGTTACGGGATACTTCTTTTCGGCTTCCGATGTTGCAGTTACTGCAGCCTGCGTATCGGCGGTTTTATTCTCTGGCTGCGCAGTATCCGCAGCCTGCGTAACAGCCTCTGACTTCACTGTTTCTGCATACATACCGCCGGGTTTACTCTCTGATAGAACAGCTGCCGCCGTCTGCTGTGCCTGTACTGTATTTCCTGAAACCACAGCCGGAACCAGCATTAGCCAGAAAGAAGCCATGGCAGTTATTAAAACTTTCAGCAACGTGTCACCTGCTTTCCTGATGATCTGCTTCTACAAGATCTGTAAACATATATAAAATAAATCTGTTGTAAAAGTGTGTCTTTTTATGTGTTTTTGCAAAAATTATTCTCTGGCTGCAGTCTTCTCCGTCGCTTCTTCCAGCGTGAACAAAATACTCTGGCCGTGCTGTTTCCAGTACGGTGCCAATACGTTGGACATGATGGATGTGACCGTATCTTGGTCCATGGGATCAAACACGCCCTCAAAGATCAGATTGAAACGGTCCAGCAGCATCTGCATAGTCAGCGTGTTATATACGATGCCCATGACCTTCTCATCTACGTACAACGGCAGGTAGCCATTCTGCTGAAAAGCTTCCTGCGCCGCTTTTTCATCGGTACGCTGCTCGATCTGGTCGGCGATGTGCTGGGGCAACAGCGTTTCCGCCATCTCCAGCAGCCTGTGCTGTACAATGCCGACCCGCGTCCGCATTTCTTCCTTCTGCTCAGGGGTCATTGGATCGTCCTCTTTCCGGTCCGCCATATCTTCCTTCAGCATGGCTTCCATGGCGTCCAGTTCTTCTTTCAGATACTGGTACAGCATCAGTGAACCGGAAGGAACCATGAAGCCTTTGATGGCGATGGGCTGCAGCAGCGACATATTTTCCGTAAACTGCTTCAGCATTTTCGCCACGTCTTCTATGGCCTGTTTGTCCTTACCCTGCTGTAAAAAATCCTGCATATAGGAAGGCTGTACGATCTGTTCTACAATTCGTTTTACATACTTTTCTGCCTGATGCAAGCAGCACACCCCCAACTGTTCTGTCCGGAACCGTTCAAAAGCAGCCTGCCTGTGCCTGCTTTTTCTTCCCGGCCCCTGCATTAATTCATATAATTATTGTAACATAAAAGAATGCCTCTGTCATTGCGAAAACGCAGGACAGAGGCAGATTCGTATTCTTGGTTTTCAAAGCGCAGATAAATTATATACGCAGGTTTTTATTTCAGCAGTTCCGCATACTTGGCAATTTCCAGTTTGTACACATCGTTGCCTTCAATGTCGATTCCCACGATGGCGGGAAAATCCACCACTTCGTAATGACGGATAGCTTCCGGTCCCAGGTCTTCAAAGGCAACCATTTCTTCACTGCGGATAGACTGGGAAATAACTGCCGCCGCTCCGCCGATGGCCACAAAATAAACCGCATGATGTTTTTTGCAGGCTTCCACCACCGCATCGTTGCGGAAGCCTTTGCCGATCATTCCCTTCATGCCCTGCTCGATCATAGTGGGAGTGTATTTGTCCATGCGGCCGCTGGTTGTCGGGCCGGCGCTTCCCACTACTTCACCCGGTTTGGTCGGCGAAGGGCCTACATAATAAATCACGTTGCCTTTTACGTCGAAAGGCAGCGCTTCACCCCTGCCCAGCGCTTCGTACATGCGCTTGTGGGCGGCATCCCGGGCTGTATAGATTGGACCTGTGATCCGGACAAAATCGCCGGCGTGCAGGTTTTTTACGGTTTCTTCCGTCAACGGAGTCGTAATATATTTGATTTCGCTCATAATGTTACCTCCTCCTCAAATGGTCGCTTCGGAACGGCGGGCCGCATGACAGTTAAAGATTACTGCGCAGGGCATGCCGCCGATGTGAGTGGGAGCGTATTCCACGTTCACAGCCAGGGCCGTGGTCTTGCCGCCTAAACCGGCAGGGCCTACGCCGGTCTTATTCACCAGCGCCAGCAGGTCATCTTCCAGTTTTGCATACTCGGGGTTGGCGTTATGCTCGCCGATCTTACGGGCCAGGGCATATTTTGCCAGTTCCGTAGCTTTTTCCGCGTTGCCGCCCACGCCTACGCCAACCGTAACCGGCGGACAGGGGTTGGGACCTGCGGTCCGGACTGCTTCCAGTACAAAGTTGATGATGCCTTCCAGTCCGTCAGCAGGTTTCAGCATGCGCAGCTGGGACATGTTCTCGCTGCCGCAGCCTTTTGGTAAAATAATAAGATGTACCTTATCTCCCGGCACGATACGGCAGTGGATGATGGCGGGCGTATTGTCCTGGGTGTTTTTGCGAAGGAAGACGGGATCGTCTACGGAAGATTTACGCAGATAGCCTTCCGTATAGCCTTTGGCCACACCGGCATGGATGGCTTCCCACAGGTCGCCGCCGGTAAAATGTACTTCCTGACCGATATCGATGTAAACGACGGTCAGGCCTGTGTCCTGGCACAAGGGCACCTGCTTTTTGTTAGCCAGTTTCGCGTTTTCGATGATGGTGTCCAGAACCTGGCAGCCTAACGGCGAAATCTCTTCTTTCCGTGCAGCCTCCAGTTTTTTCAGTACGCCTACCGGAAGGTTGTTGCAGGAATCAATGCAGCATTCCGCTACTGCCCTGGTCACTTCTTTTACGTCGATGTCTCTCATGTAGGTGATCCCTCCTTATATAATTATTACACTTCTATAAATTCTACCGCGGGCATCTGCCCTCTGTTTAACGTTAAGACGGCAAAGCTTCCCCGGTTCTTCCCTCTGGGCCGGGACGGGCTGCCGGGATTCAGCAGCCAGATGCCGTTTACCTGTTTAAATACAGAGATGTGGGTATGCCCGAAGATCACGATATCCTGTTCCAGGTTCTGCCCCCACCAGGCCAGTTCGTTGATTTCCCTGGTTTCTCCCATATAGAGGTGACCGTGGGTGACCCAGAGTTTGTATCCTTCGATATTCAGAAAGCAGTCCGGGTTAACTTCTACCGGCCCCCGCATCACATCACAGTTGCCGGATACCGCATATACTTTCAGGTTTGTCATATTGTGCAGCGCGTTGGCGTCCATGGCGTAATCGCCGCAATGGATCCAGCATTCCACCGGCGGCGCTGTGGCCAGCGCTTTCCGTAAGGATGCCATGCTGCCATGAGTATCACTGATAATTCCTATTTTCATATTCTTTTTAAGAGACCTTTTGTCGTATCCTGTCGTTTATTACTTGATTTACGTTCTAAAGCGCGTCCTGTTTTTCAGGCTTGCATTTCTTCCCTGTTACCGGTTTTCTTACAATCCCTGTTACTGGTTTGCTGCCGCATCCGGCTTTGGCTCCACCGGTAATTTCGTTTCCTGTTTCGGCTTCCCGTTTTGCTGTTCAGCCTTGCCGTTCTTCGCCTGCTGCTCCTGCTGTGCCTTCCGTCCCTGTCTGTCCGGGCGTTTGCCACCGTTCTTGTTATTGGCGGTCTTTTTCCACATGGCAATCAGCTTGCTCACAGCCTTGCCTCTGTGGCTGATCTTGTTTTTCTCTTCCGGTGTGGCTTCCCCCATACCTTTGTGCAGTTCCGTAGACCAGAAGAGCGGATCGTAACCGAAACCGTTTTCTCCCAGCGGTTCGTGCAGCAACATGCCTTCACAGCTGCCGTCCGTCTCCGCCACGATCCGGCCGGTGGGATTTGCTACTGCCAGCGCGCAGCGGAACCGGCAGGTCCGGGTGATCTGGAATTTCATCTGCTGCAAAAGCAGATCATTGTTCTGCTTGTCCGTCGCGTCGTCGCCGGCAAAACGCGCGCTGCGCACACCGGGGGCGCCGTCCAGGGCCTTCACTTCCAGACCGCTGTCATCCGCCAGGCAGAATTCTTTTAAATTCTTCGCATAGTAGGCAGCCTTGATTTTGGCATTTGCCGCAAAGGTCCTGCCGTTCTCGTTAGGCGGCGGCAGCGGCGGATAATCCGCCAGACATTTCAGTTCAACGGGCAGCTCTTTAAACATTTCTTTAAACTCATCCAGCTTGCCTAAGTTGGATGTTGCAATCACCAGCGTTCCCATGCGTTCCTCCTGCATGTGTTAAAAGTGTAAATCACAGCGTATAATCAGCACTGTTTGTACAAAACTGCGAAATCCAATCTATTTAAGCAGTTTCTGTAATTCTTCTCTCGTCAATAAGATGTTCTCTTTGTTATGGAACAGTTCCATCCGACCCCGACGCTCCACATACAGGGCGAATTCCACATCCGGTATTCCCAGCAGTGCCTCTTCGGCCGTCTTTTTGCCGTTGCGCGGCGTAACTTCAAAGGTCACGGTCAGATGGCCTTTTTCTCCCGGTGGCACAAGACGCGCTTCAAAATAATCGTCGGTACGGGGAGCGGCCGGGTGGTTTACCCTGGCCCGCATCAACGCGCCGTTGTACTGCTCGTCCGGCAGATAAATACGGACAAAGGCATCCAGGAAGATCCCTTCATCGCGGCTTTTGTTATCATAGGGCACATCAACGCTGAACTCGATTTTATCTTCTGATTTGGAAACCAGTTTTGCCTGGGTGCGTTTCTCTTTGTAAAACACCAGCAGCTTATCGGCCGAGGCATGTTTAGAAATCAGCTGCAGCGTAAACAGGATCACCAGTACGATCAGTACCAGAATAATGCCTAATACTATCATGTTCTGTCCCCCTTACGCCTTACGGTAATTTTTGATGATACAGATCGGCGTTTTCTGGCTGGCATTGCCGAAGGGGTTGTCGATCAGGATTTTGGAAACTTTGTCCGGATCCACCCCGTCAGTCCAGCCGATGATGGCCGCCCGTTTCAGGTCGTTCACGTCGGCGATGACCGCGCCGTAGACGCCGCAGGCCTCTTTCATTTCCTTCACGACTTTGAAAGGATCCTTTGGCCCGTACACGATATGTTTGTCATACGGCGGCATGGTCCCAGTCACGTCATCGATGAGCCGTGCCTGATAGCCTGCCATCTGATAGAATACACCTTTTTTCCCCAGCAGCTTGGTCACTGCGCCCACAATAAAGGCCCACAGCACCTTTGCATTGCTTTCCGTATCGATAAGCGCCTGCATGCAGTACCAGCCGCTGATGCTCCCGTAAGATGGAAAGAAATGGCACAGGGTCTTGGCCAGAAAGCCCGGTTTGAATTCCTCACAGCGCATGGCCATCCCCTGGGTGATCGCCACCACGCTTTCCGCCGCGCAGATTACGTCGTCCGGTCCGTACTTGCCTTTTCCGTATTCCTTCACCGCTTCCACGATATCATCCCGGGAAGTCAGGATACGTGTGGGCACCGGTATAATTTCATATTCCATGAATACACACACCTCTTGCATTAATTGTTAATAATCAAATTTCTCCGGCTTTTTCCTTCAGATAGAGCGCGTTGATCCTGTCAAACCATTCTGCCGGAAGACGGACTATTTTCCCCTTTTTGTCTGTAAAGACATTGGTAGTCGTGCCTTCCACAAAAACCGTGCCATTGTTTGCGTCAATCACTTTATACGCAAAAACCATTTTGGCCCGGTTAAACTCCAGCATGGTCGTCTGCACTTCGTATTCGTCGTCAAAACGGGAAGAATGCTTGTATTTCACATTGAGTTCCCGAATGGGAAACACGATGCCGTCGTCCATCATCCGGTTCAGGTCCACGCCGCAGGCACGCAGCCAGGCTACCCTTCCCATCTCCATCCAGGGAAGGTAATTGGCGTGGTAAACCACTGCCATCAGGTCCGTTTCTCCAAACCGGACCCGGTCACGAATCGCTATCATAAAAGCCTCCGGAACTGCCAGGGAAGCACAAACTCATTTAACCAGTATTTCCTCGCGTTGTATTTCCCTGAAAAATCACTGTTGCTATTTGCAAAATTACCATAATATTATACCAAATATTCCGGCGTTTGTACACATATTCTGTTATTCCACGCGCACTACTGTCAATACGCCATCCTGTATTCTGAATTTGATTTCCTTACCTGCAAAAC
>Ga0326514_10002894_pt1 | contig 10912 bp, 8 predicted proteins | sample 3_2548_0518_D_FD_203653 | JGI IMG/M metagenome (GOLD analysis project Ga0326514, IMG submission 203653) | Bovine rumen microbial communities from UC Davis, California, United States - 3_2548_0518 | ecosystem: Host-associated > Mammals > Digestive system > Stomach > Rumen | place: USA: California... | reverse complement strand
ACAGAAGCCTGTGCAGCAACCAGTGATTCCTGATTCGATCAAGGCGTTGCTCTCTGATTCTGCCAAAGCAGTCATAGATTCTATTCAGGCCATCAATGATTCTATCCAGCGTGTAACCGATAGTATCATGGCCAAGGCTGAGAACAAGAAGGATCTGGAGTATGTCCATCAGGCCGGTAACGTGCTTTACTTCGGTCGTGTACCAGGTTCGCCTGAGGTGGGTGACGTGCGTGTGACCTTCGAGAAAGTCGTTCCTGCCAAGGTGACGGTGATGGCTGTGGTCGACGGCAATACGTTCAAACCTTTCAAGGCGAAGAACGGCAAGCGCTTCCAAACTCTCGTGATGGGTAAGAAGAGTGGCGATGAGATTATTGATGCCGAGAAGGAAGCCAATAACATCATTCTCTGGGCCCTGCGTATCTTCGGCGTCCTGTTGGTCATCGGCGGTCTGAAGGGTATCTTCGGCTTCATCGAGACCATCCTTAAGGTCGTGCCTTTCATTGCAGGTATCTTCGGATGGGGCGTCGGTGTGATCTGTACGGTCATCGGTATCGCCTGGTCACTGATCGTCATCGCTCTCGCATGGCTGTTCTATCGTCCGCTGCTGGGTATCGGCCTGCTTGTGTTGTCGGGCTTCCTGGTATGGGTATTCGCCTTCAAGGGCAAGGATAAGCTGAAGGAACTGGCTGCCAACGCCCGCAAGAAAGATGTAACGCCAGCACCTGTACAAGAATAAGTGTCGGCCTATGAGTGACATTAAGCAAATGGGGGGCAATCTGCTCAAAGGGTGTGGATGCCTCAGTATCGGATTCTTCGTGTTGGTGATCCTCGTCGGCATCTTCAGCGATGATGACGAGAAGAAAGATGCGACGGAGGACACTGCGCAGAAGACCGAGCAAGTGGAAAAGAAAGACTCCGTCATCGTGAACGAACCGCTTCAGGGCGATCCGTATAAGGAACTCGATGAACTCATCGGACTGAACAGCGTGAAGAAAGAGGTGCGCTCTCTGGCCAATTTCGTGAAACTCCAGAAACAGCGTGAGGCCAAGGGACTGAAGACGGCGAAGGTGTCTTACCACCTCGTGTTCTATGGTTCGCCTGGAACAGGTAAGACCACTGTGGCACGTATCGTAGGACGAATCTATAAAGACCTCGGTGTACTGAAAAAAGGTCATACCGTAGAGACCGACCGTGGGGGCCTTGTGGCCAAATATATGGGACAGACGGCACTGAAGACCGATACCGTCGTACAGCAAGCCCTTGACGGCGTGCTCTTTATTGATGAGGCTTATTCGCTCGTCCCTGATGGAGGCAATGGTCAGGACTACGGTCAGGAAGCTATCGCTACGTTGCTGAAGCGTATGGAAGACTATCGTGACCGACTTGTGGTAATCATTGCAGGATACAAGGATGAGATGCAGCGCTTTATCGACTCCAATCCTGGTCTGCAGTCACGTTTTAACCGTTATATTGACTTCCCCGACTATTCCGGAAAGGAACTGGCCGATATCTTCAAGATGTATATGAAGAAGAATCAGTATACGCTTGCCTCTGGCTCAGAGAGATTCTTGAGGGAACAGTTTGAATATGTCGTAGCTCATAAGGATCGCAACTTCGGAAATGCCCGCTATGCGAGAAATGTCTTTGAGAAGAGTATCCAGCAACAGGCTAACCGGCTTGCGGGAAAGTCAAATCTCAGTAAGAGAGAGTTGACGGAATTGACCATTGACGACCTTAGAGGAGGTTTTTCCGCCAGAACGAATATTGGTAATTAGGTATTAAGGTTTTTCAAATAGGATTACAATTGATATGGGTAGGAAGTATCTGATAGGTTTATCATTGATGATGTATTGTCTGTCGTTTTGTGTCTGTGTGCAGGCACAGAATGCTCAGGTGACAAACATCCGTAAAATGTATGCTGAGGCCAAGCAGCGAATGGCTGACAAGAAGAAGGCCGAGGTGCCATTGGATGAGACTGTCGTCACCAGCAATTATATGGCACCAGGAGCCGGACCTGTCAAGGATGTGACACATTATTATTATAGTGGGGAGTTTGATGAGAATCTGGGGAATGTCTACTATACGCCCTATTTCATGACCCGCAGCTATAATGTCGGTGCCCGTAACTATTACGAGGAATTCCTCTTCGACAAGGGGAGTCTCGTGTTCTATTTCTGCAAGAGTCAGAATGACGAAACCCGTTACTATTGGGGCAGCGGCGGCTTCTTCCACGAGGACATCAAAGGTCAGAAACAGATGGATGAGGTCTTTGCCTCCCGTCTGGCCAACGACCTGACGGAGGCTTTTCACAGGCTGATGAATAGGGAGTATTAAGGAGAGACAGGAGTCAGGAGACAGGAGAAAAGGAGAGAAGGAGTAAAGGAGTAAGTAGATATGAAAAGAATATTGTTGATACTATTCACTATTCACTGTTCACTATTCACTGCAATAGCGCAGGAGAAAGAGTTTGAGTCCGCGCCGCTCGATGTGATTGAGAAAGGGTGGGGCACAAAGACTATTGACAATGTGATCAACGGCAGTCTCGGCATCATGCTGGAGCGTTTCGACCAGACGTGGCCCACGTGGATGGGAGGAGCCATACGTGAGACGATGGAGAAGGGTCTCGCTGAGGAGGTGTTGGATGAAGAGACAGGGTTGACTGTGACTGTCGACACGAATAATGGTTATGCAGACATCGATGATGCAGGTACCGACGGCGCCTATATGTCGCTTTGCTACTGGAATCGCAAGAACGGCCATAAGTTGTTAGCCGTCCGTTTGGGTAAGCCCACCGATCCATGTATTGATTTTGTGTGCTTCTACGACTACGACGCCCAGAAGAAGACGCTGACGCCTGAGCCGGATATCCTGAAAGGCTATCGTATGCGCGACAAAAAGGAGTTTACACAGATCTACGCCAAACTGCCCAGAAAAGGCAAGACCCTGCTCGTTGATGAATGGGGCGAGAACGGTCCCGTGCAGCATACCTTTATCTGGGATGGCATGAAGCCTGTCTATTCCAAGACCGCTCCCCTCAAGTTAGAAGATTAAATTCTTGATATAAATAAACATGATGTATGAATAAGAATTTGCTGATAAGACTGGTCGTGCTACTATTCACTATTCACTCTTCACTATTCACTTCTGCCCAGCAGATCAAGGATGGTAGTAAATGGTGGGACGGTATGCGGTTGTATGTTGCCATTGTTGATAACGAGGGCAACGTCAGGATGGAAGGTGAGAGTGTGGATATGGGTGGGGACTCATTCGCCCTGAACAAGGTCAGCGGCGTGGAAGGCCGTTACACGCTCGCTTCCACTAATTCCCACGGATGGATTTTCATTCGGGGTGAGGTCGGATGGCGTGTGGACTATATCCGCCAGGAGGGCATGAACTTCCTGGCTGTGCGCAAGCCCAATGGTGACTGTTGCTATACGTTGACGCTGACGCCCGACAATCTGAAGAACTGTGTGGCGCAGGAGAAGATCGCTGATGAGCGCGATGTCAGTTGGATGTTGCAGAACTATCTGATGAACACCCACTATCTGGGTCGTTTCTCAAAACCTCAACTGCGACTGATGCGCAATGAGATCCTAGCCCGTCACGGCTGGAAGTTCCAGTCGAAGGACCTGCAGGATCATTTCGGCAGTCAGTCGTGGTATAAGCCCGTAGCCAGTAACAACAGCATCAAGCTCAACATCATCGAAATGACCAATGTGCAACTCATCAAGAGTGAGGAGGCCGAGGACGACGACAACCGTGTGCGTTATGAGAATAGCCAGTCCGCGCCGAAGATGTCACAGGCCGTTGACGGTGTCATTACAGTCAATACCGAAGAGCAGTTTATCAATGCTCTCGGCAACGACCGTGTTATCGAACTGGGTGAAGATGTCCACCTGAACCTCTCACGTATCCTGGAGCGCGAGGATTGGTTCTCGGGTGTTCCGGGTCGGGCTTGGGTGACCATTGCCAAGAGTAATGGCAACGACCAGCCTGTTGTGATCAGCGAGTACTGCACTGATGGTCAGCAGTTGGTCCTGAAGAACATGCGTGGCTTGACCATTCGCGGCAAGCGTAACTCCAGCATCGAGGTCAATCCCCGCTATTCCTTCTGTCTGAGTTTTATGAACTGTGTGGGCTGTAAAGTGGAGAATCTCACTATCGGTCATACCGAGGGTGGCTACTGCGACGGTGGCGTGATCGGTGTGGAAGGCGGAGAGCGCATCTCCGTGTCCAACTGCGACCTCTATGGTTGCGGCACCTATGGCGTTGTGACCCGTGATACCAGGGAGTTCAGCATGTACAGAAGTAATATCCACGATTGCTCTTATGGCATCATGGAACTGTGGAGCTCGGATCGCGTGGAGTTCTATCAGTGCGACTTCTTCAGCAACCGTGAATACGAACTTGTCACTAATCGTGGTAGTGAGAATGTGGTGTTCGAGGGATGTCGTTTCTTCGGCAACTGGGCCGATGCACCGCTGTTCGTGAGCGACAACGACATCGTACTCAAGAAATGTGAAATCTATCATCCGGTCATCGGAGCACAGAAAAGACTCGTTGCTCCTGACCACGATAATAAGTTTGGCGATGATGCCAGCTTTATCCCAGAACCGCGAAAGAACCCCATAGGACCAGACGTGGAGAAGTGAATAGTGAATAGTGAAAAGTGAATAGTGATATGAAGAGACTTGTGCTTTGGGTCATTTTGGCGATGGCCGTAATGATCAGTTGTAAGCAGAAGGGACAGACGGCTCCCGCTGATGGTAATGACTCGATGGCGGTGGCTGCCGTTATCGACAGCATCATTGAGGAGAATGATACGACTCCGTTGCCCATGTTCCTTATCGGAGGTGATGGGAAGTATATGCACATGCTCTATTGGACGAATATCGAGGAACCCGATAAGGCTGAGTACAATAAGATATGTGGTACTCTCGATGGATTTGAGGCGTGTTACAAGAGTTGGGAACTGCAGGAGATGTTCCGTCGCAACGCTGCACAGTACACCAATCTTTTCGATGGAGACAAGATCATCAAGATCAAGTTCGTCGACGAGTTGCTGAAAGATCCTGACGGCAAGACACCTAGCTTGGGTGAGATCCACCGTAAGGAGATTCCTTCACTCTGTGCCCGTTTCGACTATGTTGATGCAAAGGATAGACCCAAGGCTGATGAGGAAGGATTTGTCGTTGATACCTGGGGGCGCGTCATTGTCACCGACAGCTACCTGAACTCCCGCAAGCGTCTCGATATCAAGCATCTCGACGAAGAGGGCGTCTATCCCAAACTCCCTGCCGACATTGTCAAACAGTTAGAGAATGAGTACGGCATGAAGGCTGCAAATTCCAGTAAGATTGAACAAATCGGTGGCCGCTACGTTCACGGCACCATCGAGTTCAAAGGGGAATATAAGAACGCGCCGAGGAAAGGCGAGTACGACAAAGACCGCAAATATGCCCTTGCTCTCGAGCTTGTTATTGACAGCGGCAAGGTCTATAAGTATGAGGCGCTGGGCTACTACGATGAGGAATACGGTGCCACGTGGAATGCCGATGCCGATGGTTATATCTCCAACGATATCGTAGCCGCCTTCGAAGGTCCGAAGGGACTGGAACTCTGTTACACCCACGGTGCCCCTGAGAGCTTCTGTGTCGGCATGATCTATCTGCGTGAAGGTAAACTCGTTGAGCATCAGTACGAGATGTTTCATGCTTTGGTCGATGAGGAGATTCCCGTCTGGAAGAAGGATTTCGAAGAGATGAAAAAACTTTATCTTGAGAACGATCCTCACGCCCACAAATATAACGAACTCACCAAGTGGGCCCACTGCTTTATCGACTACGACAACGAGTGGATCTGGCTGCGTGACAAGGATGACAAGAACGGTGCCTTCTTCATCCGCAAGGACGGTAAGTTCCGTCTCGTTGATGTGGAGAATGCCCATCAGACGCCTACGGCTTGCCAGAAGGATGGCGTCTGCTATCTCATCTTCTCTGGCTCTGCCGGCGGACCTGCCTATCAGCATATCATCTATGCCTTCCAGAACGGTAAGCAACTCTGGAAACTCTTCGCCCTCGAGATCTACGGTGAACTGGATGAGTGCACGCTCAACGGCAAGAGCATCTCCAAGGAGCAGGGCAAAGCCTATCTTGACAAGGTGCCCGAAGGCAAGGAAATCACCGCCTGGTTTAAGAATATCAGCGGTAACGAATAAAAGTGCAACGAGAATATGCCGAAGATGATTACGATACTGGGTCCGACGGCTTCGGGAAAGACTCCCGTAGCGGCACGGTTGGCGGCGGAGATTGGCGGGGAGGTGATCTCGGCTGACTCGCGGCAGGTGTATCGTAGAATGGATATCGGAACGGGGAAGGATCTGGAGGATTATGGGGCAATACCATATCACCTGATTGATATTCGGGAACCGGGAACGAAGTATAATCTCTTTGAATATCAGCAGGACTTCTTCGATGTCTATCAGGAAATACAGAGTAGGGGCGCGGTGCCTATCCTTTGTGGAGGTACGGGCCTATATATCGAAGCCGTATTGAAAGGATACCATCTCTCGCCTGTGCCTCAAAATCAGGAACTCCGAGATAGTCTCGAAGGAAAGTCGTTGGACGAACTGACGCAGATACTCGCAGACCTGAAAGTCAAGACGGGTTCGAATATGCATAACACGACGGATGTGGATTCGTGTCAGCGGGCAATCAGGGCGATAGAGATCGAGACATACAATCTGGAGCATCCGACGCCACGTCGGGAGTTGCCGGCAGTGGACAGTCTCATTATCGGAATCAGTATCGACCGCGAACTGAGGCGTGAGAAGATCACCCGCAGGCTGAAGGCTCGTCTGGAGAACGGAATGGTGGAGGAGGTGAGAGCGCTTCTCGATGAGGGTATCCCTGCGGAAGACCTTATTTATTATGGTCTGGAGTATAAGTTTTTGACGGAGTATTTGATCGGTCAGCTCACTTACGACGAGATGTTCCAACGTCTGGAGATTGCTATCCATCAGTTTGCCAAACGACAGATGACGTGGTTTCGGGGTATGGAGCGCCGTGGCTTCCAGATTCATTGGATTGACGCAACCCTCCCGATAGAAGACAAGATAAAGATAATAATGAGTTTATACGACAATAGTTTATAATAACGACAACTTAGACAACAGAGACAACAATCGCCCTTTGGGCGAAAAAGAAAAGTTGTTCAAGTTGTCTTAGTTGTCGTCAAAATAGAAAGAGAATGGCAGTAGAAAGTACAAGGTGGGGCATCCTTTATTGTCCGAAGGCAGGAATCTGTAATCCTCGTAAGCGCTGGGAGAAGATCCAGAAGGCACTTGATGAGCGTAAAGTGCAGTATGATATGGTGCAGAGCGAGACGGCCGATAGCGTGGAACGTCTGGTGAAGATGATGATCAGTAATGGCTATAAGACGATTATCATCGCCGGTGGTGACTCAGCGCTGAATGATGCGGTCAATTGTCTGATGATGGAAGAAAAGACCCTCCGCGAAGAGATTGCCTTAGGCGTGATTCCTAATGGTGTGATGAATGATTTCGCCCGTTTCTGGGATTTTGACGAAGACGAAGTAGAACAGACCGTTGACTGGCTGATAAAGCGACGTGTCCGTAAGGTTGACCTCGGTTGCATTCGCTATACAAATGCCAATGAAGAAAGATGCCACCGCTATTTCCTGAACTGCCTGAACATCGGTATGACAGCCGATATCATGAACCTGCGTCGTCAGACGCGTCGATTGTTTGGCTCGCGTACCTTATCTTTTATATCATCACTCTTTGTGATGCTCTTCCACCGCATGGAGTATAAGATGAAGCTGAAGATCAACAGTGATGTAATAGATCGTAAAGTTATGACCGTCTGTATCGGCAGTGGTCCAGGTTACGGACAGACGCCGAATGCCGTGCCTTATAATGGAATGCTCGACGTATCTGTGGTCTACCATCCGGAAATGGTTCAGCTCATAGAGGGCCTTTGGCTGTTGATTACCGGCCGTTTCCTGAATCACCGGAGTGTGCATCCCTATCGGACGCAGGAAGTGGAAGTAGAGTATGCCAAACACGCGATGGTCGGCGTCGATGGACGTTTGATGAAAACGCCTAAGGGGGGCTTCCGAGTTGATGTCGAACAGGAAGTCATCAACTTCCTCATTCCCGCATAAACATGAAATAGCCTCCCTTTTGGGAGGTTTTTTGATGATATAGCCTTAAATAATTGTTAAATATTCCCTTTTCCTTTGCCGTTTGTCGGAAAATGTGTACTTTTGGAAATTCAAACTACAAACAAGAATAAACATTATAAAAACCTAACAAGGGACTATGAGTTATTTACGATTAGAAAAAGCCGTGATGACTAACTTGCAAGAGAGTCTCCGTCGCGAATTACTCAGAACCAACCGTTCAGGCGCTTATAGCAGTTCCACACTCGTTGACTGCAATACGCGCAAATACCACGGTCTGCTGGTTGTTCCTGTACCCGAACTTGATGACGAGAACCATGTGCTCCTGTCATCGCTCGACTGTACAGTCATCCAGCATGGTGCTGAGTTCAACCTCGGACTCCACAAGTATCAGGGCAACAATTTCAGTCCAAATGGACACAAGTACATCCGTGAGTTTGATGCCAGCAGCGTACCAACAACGACCTATCGCGTGGGTGGCGTAATCTTGAAGAAGGAGGTCATTTTCCAGCATTATGAGGATCGAATCCTCATCCGTTATACGCTGGTGGATGCTCATTCTGCTACTACCCTGCGTTTCCGTCCGTTCCTGGCATTCCGTAGCGTTCGCCAATTTACGCATGAGAACATGACCGCCAGCCGCGAGTTTCATGTAGTAGACAATGGCATCAAGACCTGTATGTATGCCGGTTATCCAGACCTCTACATGCAGTTCTCAAAGAAGAATGAGTTCGTCTTCCAGCCCGACTGGTATCGAGGCATTGAGTATCCGAAGGAACAGGAACGTGGCTATGCCTCGAATGAGGATCTCTATGTGCCTGGCTATTTCGAGATGCCGATCAAGAAGGGCGAGAGCATTATTTTCTCGGGATCGACGTCGCAGATCAAGTCATCGTCGCTCAAGAAGCTCTTCGAGGCTGAGGTGGAAGACCGCAAGCCACGTGACAACTTCTATCATTGCCTGGTGTGTGCTGCCCATCAGTTCCACAACCGCATGCCCAATGACGACCGTTATCTGCTAGCCGGCTACCCTTGGTTTAAGTGCCGCGCCCGTGATACGTTCATCGCTCTGCCTGGACTGACGTTATCTATCGGTGAGATTGATTATTTCGAGATGGTGATGAAGACTGCAGAGAAGGCTCTTCGAGAGTTTATGGCCGACAAACCAATCTCTGGCAAGATTTACGAGATAGAACAACCGGATGTCCCCCTTTGGGCTATCTGGGCTATTCAGCAGTATGTCAAAGAGGTAGGGGTTGATGACGGCTTTAAGAAATATGGCAAGCTTGTCAGCGACATCGTAGACTATATCATCAAGGGTAAGCATCCAAACCTGCGTCTTGATGAGAACGGCCTGTTATATTCCAATGGTCGTGACCGTGCCGTGACGTGGATGAACTCTACGGCCAATGGCCGTCCTGTTGTTCCTCGTTCGGGTTATATCGTGGAGTTCAATGCACTTTGGTATAATGCCCTGAAGTTCTGTGCAGCAATGAAGTCAGGACAAGGCAAGGCCAAGGATGCTGAGGCACTCGAGAAACGTGCCCAACTTGCCAAGCAGTCGTTTGTGGAGACCTTCGTCAACGAATACGGTTATCTGCTCGACTATGTCGACGGTAACATGATGGACTGGAGTGTTCGTCCGAATATGATCTTTGCTGTGGCCCTTGATTACTCACCGCTTTCTCAAGACCAGATGAAGAGTGTGGTTGATATCTGCACCCGTGAACTGCTTACTCCGAAAGGACTGCGTTCGCTCTCGCCGAAGAGTGGAGGTTACAATCCTATTTATGTGGGTCCGCAGACCCAGCGCGACTATGCCTACCATCAGGGAACAGCCTGGCCTTGGCTTGGCGGCTTCTATATGGAGGCTTGCCTGAAACTCTACAAGCGTTCCCGTCTCTCGTTCATTGAGCGTCAGCTCGTGGGTTATGAGGACGAAATGGACTACCATGCTATCGGCACCATCTCTGAGCTCTTCGACGGTAATCCGCCCTTCCACGGACGTGGTGCCATGTCGTTTGCAATGAACGTGGCAGAGATTCTGCGTACGCTCAAGCTCATTGATAAGTATTCATATCAAAAATAAGGAGGAACGACTATGAAAGTTTTAATGTTTGGATGGGAGTATCCTCCTCATGTGTTTGGTGGACTCGCCACTGCGAATTATGGTATATCTGAAGGTCTGAAAGCCCAAGGCGATATTGAGACGGTGCTCTGTCTGCCGCATCCGTTCGGAGATGAGAGTCAGCACGCCTGTCGTATCGTCGCTATGAATGCCGTGCCTATTGCTTACCGTGATGTCGACTATGACTATGTGAAGCAACGCGTGGGCAATATCATGGACCCCAATTACTATTTTAAATTGCGTGAGCATATCTATGCTGATTTTAATTATATGAACGTGAACGATCTCGGTGCGATGGAGTTTGCGGGAGGTTATCCTGGCAATCTGCACGAAGAGATCAATAACTACTCCATCATCGCAGGTCAGGTGGCACGTGCTGAGGAGTTTGATATCATTCACGCTCACGACTGGTTGACCTTCCCTGCTGGTATCCATGCTAAGCAAGTCAGTGGGAAACCGCTCTGCATCCACGTCCATGCTACCGATTTCGACCGCTCTCGCGGAAAAGTGAATCCTACGGTTTATGGTATCGAGAAAAACGGTATGGACTGGGCTGATTGTATCATGTGTGTATCCGAGCTG
>Ga0326514_10002891_pt1 | contig 10920 bp, 15 predicted proteins | sample 3_2548_0518_D_FD_203653 | JGI IMG/M metagenome (GOLD analysis project Ga0326514, IMG submission 203653) | Bovine rumen microbial communities from UC Davis, California, United States - 3_2548_0518 | ecosystem: Host-associated > Mammals > Digestive system > Stomach > Rumen | place: USA... | reverse complement strand
AGAGCGTGCAGCTAAAACACAAGAATTGCTAGAATCATTTGATGCTTTAAGAGAAACTGATGATATTATAGAAGCTAAAAAAGAAAAAGCTTTAAAAGAAAGTATGTATCAAAATTTTGCAACAAGACATCAAATGGAAAAGAATGATACATATGAATTAAAGCAAAAAGATAACTATATTAATGAACAAATTGATAATCTTGCTAGAGATTTATTCTTTTATACGGTGTATGAGTCTTTATTAGTTGATGATGTAGTTAAGAATGCTAACTATCAATATATTAGAGAACATACTAATGAATTTTATGATTTAGCAAATAATAAAGAAATGATCTCAGTTAAGGAAAATAGTGGATTTGATGATATTCTTCAAACTGGCATTAACTGTTTAAAAGAAGAGCTAATTAACTATGATAGCTGTGATTTAGGAAGAGTTCTTAAAGAAACTGTAGAAAAAGAAGATATGTTAACATTTTATGCTATTGAATGTATTAAGCTTAAAACAGCAGACAGTCTTAAGAATGAAAAGAAAGCTTCCATTATTAAAGAGCAGCTTATTAATGAAGATAAATATGTAGATCCTACTAAATCTTTATTTAGATATTTATTTGAAAGTAATATTAGAGAAACAATTGATCAAACAAATATTACTGATCCAGATAATCTTCAAGATATGGCTATGCTTGAAACTATTTTAGACTATACAATTCTTGAAGCAGCAAATACTTTACAGTTAGTTGAATTTACTAATCTTAAATCTATTTGCAATTCTAAGACTATTAAAAATTAATAATATTTCCCATAATACCTAAAAGGTATTATGGGATTTTATTAAATATAAATATGATATTTAATATTAAATGAAGATAATAATTTCTTAGAAAGAGAAATTTCATCAAAAGTTAATCTACTAGCGAGACATACTGTAGTAGTATCGATATCTGTAATAAGACCAGTATCAGAAATTTCACAATTAGCTAATACTAAACCAATTTCATTAAAAGATTTACCAATTAAATCATAAGAGCCAATACTAAATTTAATAATATATTCAATCTCATAATTTTCAGTATTAATCTTTAATTCAGAATTTGAAGTATTAATTGCTTTACAGTAATAATTAGATGGGTCTCCAAGATCATCTGGAGAGAAATATTTAACTATACTAGAGTCTCCAATATTATCTGAAATAACTGTTTCTGAAATTACTGGACTATTTATAAATTCACTAATATTTTGATAACTACCAGCGGTATTTAATAATGCTCCACCACTATCAGCCACAGAAATCATTGGAACTGGAATAAATTGTGTTGAATTATGATCTAGAGCTATTTCATTTTTATAATTATCTATAGGTGACGGTACTCTAATGATGCTAGGATTACTTTTATTTACACCATTACAACCAAACATAAAACCACAAATTGTTGGCTGATAAGATTTTTTTGTTTGGTCACTAGAAATTGGTAAATATCCTTTATCTTGTGCTGTAATAAGAATTTTATTATCCTTAAATAGATTATATAAAATAGCTAAACGTGTTGATAAGAGTATTAAGTTATCAATCACTTTAATAAGATTACCTTTATCATCAAAAATTTCTGCCTTACCTCGAATCGGTTTACGTTTTAATAAATCTTCTCTAAATTTATATGTCATGGTAAAAACCTTCTTTCTATATTGATTTTTTATAATATTAAGTTAGTTTTATCTTTAAATGTAAAATTAACAAAATGGTATAATAAATAAATAACCATAAGGAGGAAAAAATAATGGGTATTGCTGAGAAAACTGTAAAGAAGAAAAATGAAAAAATAAAAGAAGCAAATATAATTATTAGCAATTATAATGATAATGTAAAATATTATGATTCAGAATCTCAAGAGTATTTAAAATCAGTTTCTATTTGTATTACTATAGATCAATGTATTGAACCTCAGATGAGACCTAGAAGAGGTGGATTTGGTAATTTATACGATCCGTTGGAAAAATATAAGAAAACATTAAGAGAAAAAGTAAAAGAACAATTGGAAATAAATAATATAAAGATTGATATAAGCGAAGATAAATATATTAAAAGTACAATTGTATTAGTTAAAGAGCCTCCAACAACTTTTACTAAAAAAGAAAAGTTAAATGCTTTACTAGGAAAACTTAAATTCAATAAAAAACCAGATATTGATAACTGTGTAAAAACTATTTATGATAGCTTTGAAAAGATATTCTTTTTTAATGATAGTCAAGTAATTTCAGAAACTTTTACAAAAAAATATGGTACAAATGATTCTACTATAATATATTTAGATATATTCGATCAACCAAAAATTACTGGAAGGCTTAATAAAAAAGACTTAGAATATTATTCAGAGAATATTGTAGATTATATTAATAAATCTTAAAATAATGGAAGGAATGACTAAAATGGCAAATAATATTGATGAATTATTTACTGAAGAAGATAAAAATGAATTAGAGCAGCTTCAGAAAGTAAGAAGAAATCTTCTTAAAAATATTGGAATAAAAAACTTTATTGATTTACTTAGGAATCTTATTGATGACTCAGAACACTATGAATTTACTTCTGCTGCTAAAAGAAAGTTCATTAATCTAAATACTCCAATCTTTACTCTTAGAAGGAAAGGTTTTGTTTATAATGAAAAGGATTTTAAAACTGATGGGGCTAAGAATGATAAGATAAATGAAATAGTTAAAGAAATTAATGATGAAATTTTAAGTAATACTACTTCAGCTATTTTACATATTATTAATGAAGATGAAGAGTTAAAGAAGATTTATGGTGACATTAATGAATCTTTGAAAGGTTTATTATGGACTACTATTTTTGAAATTAGAGTATCTCTACCAGATAATATTATCTATATGAGATATTGTATTTAACGGAGGTATTACTATGAAACTATTTAAATGTTTAATTAGTATAACTGCTGGTTTTCTTGTTGGTAATGCAATTTATAAATATATAAATAATAATGATAATAGAAAAACTGTTAAGTGCTTTATTAGTACACCTATGACTGGTAAAGATGTAAATGAAGTTATACATAATCTATTTATTGCTAAGATAGAAGCAGCAAAGCTTATTAAAAAAGAAAGACCTGATGTTAATATTAAATTCATTGATTCTTATGACCCTTATTCAACAGACAATCCAGTATCTTTATTAAGTGATGCTATTCATGAATTAGGAAAATGTGAATATGTTTATTTTACAAAGAAATGGAAAGAGTCAAGAGGTTGTAATATTGAACACAATGTAGCAGAAAGCTATAATAAAAAGATTTTATACGAAGTTTAATAAATTCCCTATAGACTAATAAAAAGTCTATAGGGAAAAATTTTTACTTAATATCAGATACATTTACCCAACCAGTAACATATTTGCTGGAAGGAGTCTTACCTACATTATTAGCAGAATTAGTAATTCTAACTCTACCCTTTAATACTTCTGTTGAATAAATAAAATAATTACCAGTAATAGTTTTAGAGGATGTATTAGCTGTAGCTGATGTATAAAGCTTTACTTTATTAAATTTAACTTTCTTACCAGCTGTTATTGTTGGAGCCTGACTTGCGTTACTAACTGTTTGAGAAACTGCTTTTTGAACTTCGTCATAATCATAACCTGCTTCAGTTAGTTTCTTCTTTCTTTCATCGTCATTACCCCAAAGACCTTGCCATACTTCCTTAGCGATTTCTTTAACTGATTTCTTTTTAGGTTTTGTTGTATTAGTAGAAGCAGGAGCTATTGCTTGAACTGCTTTTTGAACTTCGTCATAATCATAACCTGCTTCAGTTAGTTTCTTCTTTCTTTCGTCTCCATTACCCCAAAGACCTTGCCATACTTCTTTAGCAACTTCTTTAACTGATTTTGTAGGGGTAACATTTTTTGGAGTTTTGTTTGTTCCTTTTGCAAATGAAACACCAATAATAGAAGGATAGTCTTTAAAAGCATAATTACAATCAGTTGCACCATTTACATTTGTGCCAGGTACATTTCCATAAACAGTTGATTCATTAGTATGACCAATTACAGCGTGCTGCCATAATCCCCAATCTTTTGTAGAACAATTACCCATACTAGTAGACCATTTAGCTAACCATTTTTCATAAGGAATTTCTGCAAGATTAAAACGATTTAATGCTGAATAGAATGTATAAAGACCTGCTTTATAGCCAGCAGCTTCTACAGTCTTACACCAGTTATTAGTCATATTAGTTAGTGTAGCTTTACTTATATTAGATTTTAAAGAAGTATTATGGTCTTCTACATCATAGTAACATGGGAATGAAAATTTCTTTCCTTTAATTACAGAAAGAAATGCCTGTGCTTCTTTAAAACCATCTTCAGCTGTATTAGCATAACTAAACCAATAACAACCAACTTCCAATCCAGCTTCAGTTGCTTTTTTATAATATTCTTCAAATTTTTTATCTTTTTGACTTGCAACTTTACCATAACCAGCTCTTAGAATGACAAAGTGATATCCTGCAGCCTTTAAAGCTTTAAAATCAACTGTACCATTCCATTGTGAAAGGTCAATACCTTTATAAAGATAACTAATCATAATTAATCAACTCCTAACAAATAAAATAACTTATTGTTGATTTATAAAAAATAAAGAAAAATAAAATTATTAAAGTAAATAAAAAAAAGTAAAGTAGGAAACTTTTTATATAGCTTCCCACTTTACTTACATAATTGTTACATGAAAATTTTTGTAACAACTATGATTATGTTTTCAATTAAACTACGAAATAGTATCGTAGCTAACAGAATATAAATTATTGGAATGATCATCATCATTAATGCTCCATCCAATAAGAAAATTGTTACTTTCCGTAACAATTTACCAAAGCCAACTTTGTTGGCTTTGTCTTTATATAAGCTCACTGCAAGAAAACTTATAATGAAGGCTATTGCAGTGAGCAATATTGATATATAAAATGATGCTGAGACAATGTATGCGACCACTACCTCGGCATCATTAAAATACCATATCTCCATTTGTATCTCTCCTTTCCACTTCAATTTTAGTTTTGTTCATTCATTATTATAATATAAATATAACTTATTAATTTGTTACGATTTCTTTTTTTAAAATAATTTCAATAATTTCAAGGATTGCATCTTTCATGTCTTTCATCATTCCACCTCTATTACTTCAATATTAAGATCTTCATTTATATGAGTTTTTGGCTTATCTATAATAGACTGATCATAAACTAACTGTTCCCAGTCTACTTCTTCATTTTCATCTTCTACTTCTGTTTCAAGATCAACATAATATGTTAAAGTTTCAATTACCATTACTTGCTTTTTAGCCTTCATTACTGTACCTCCTAAAATAAAAAGTGGGTTAAGGATTACTCCTTAACCCAATGAATTATCCGAATCACTATAATCTCTAATAGTCGGATTTGGATCATCTTGTTGTGGTAATTCTTCTATTTCAGTATCTGTATCTAACTTCTTTTCAGCTAAACGAATTTTTTCTTTTTGTTTAGTTTCAAAATAAGCTTTACAAAGATATCCTAAAATAGCAGCAATTAAACACCTAATAACTTCTGTACTAACATCTGTTACAGTATTAGAATCACCATACTTAATTAATGATATAGTAGCTAACACATAAGACCAAGTTACCCAAATAACTGATAACCATAAAACTAAAGTAATCAGTCGTTTTGTAAAGGTCATATATGTATCTTTTTTATTGTTTATTTGCTTCATAGATAACACCCCCCTTTACAATTTATAAAAGGATGTTAAATATTTATTAAAAAATATAGCTGATATGAAATCAGCTATATTTTTATTTATTACTTATCTGAATCAGACATTATATTAATTGTCAGACAAGTATTTTTAATATAAGTAATGTACTTATCTTTCCATTCCTTAAATTTAGCATATGCCTTCTCTCTGGCAATTTTCTTACCAACACTTGTATTCCAAGTGTCGCCATCGGCTAGTTTTGCATAACCAACAAATCTCTCAGGAACATATACTGCCTTTGGCAGAGATTTATTATAATACATCGGGCAAACCTCTCTCTGAATAAGTCTTAGAGCATCGACAATCCATTGAGCTGACATATTATTTGTCATTCTAAGTTCACATTTTACAGTACCGTTCTTTTCAGAAATACCATATACTTCCTTAAACTTGAATTTCATAACTTTATTATAACTCCTTTTAAATAAATTTATTAAAGTAAAAGTTTAATGACATTATACTTATCGGTCAAGTATTGTAATTAAATACCTCCTTTTAATATACAACATAAAGATTTATTTTTTCACTAAAATAATATATATTTATTTTTAAAAGGAAACAATTGTTTATATTTTATTAATTTTTGAAACCCAATATATTTTCGATGATTTAAAGAATGAACATCCTTTGAAATTTGATGTAAGAATTCTTTGTGAAGATCCTAATGACTTTATTCTTATTGAATATGATGGTGAATTTCACGAAAAAAATATATATGAAAATGAACTTGAAAAACAACAGTTAAGAGATAAACTTAAAGACGACTATTGTAATTCTCATGATAATATTTAGAGATTATGATATATTGGAAGACATAATAAAGTGCATTTTAGCTAAATATGAGTGAGGTGATATTATGTTAACAGCCACTAGAATTATTCAAAGATTAGAAAAGAAACTTGGTTATAAATTTATGGATCTTGAAATTTCGCATGAAGAAATCATTGAAAATATTAAAGATGAAACTTTAAGAACTTTTTCAAAGTATTTCCCTTATCAAGAAACTTGTGTAATTGATCCAGAAAACAAAGTAGAGCCTTATGACAATAGGTTCTATATTAAAACTCAAAATGAGTGTGTTGGTATTAATAGACTTATTGGTGGAAGCTTATTAGGTGCAAACTATGTTACTGGTTTACTTCATCCAGTTGCCGCAGATATGCTTTTAGGAGACCCAATTTCAAGACAATTAAATATTGATTTAATGTCGTTTACTTCTAACCCTATTACTTTCAAATATGTAGAACCAGGTATGATTGAAATATATCCTGTGTACAATAATGTAAGAAGTTATCTTATAGTAGCTAATACGGTTCATCCAGATCATTTTGGAACTATTCCAGTTAATCTTGAAGATGAATTTATGAAGTATGCTTTAGCTGATACTCAATCTACATTATATATGATGAGAAGTAGATTCCAAAATATTCAAACACCTTATGGTAACATTGAAATGTTTATAGATCAATTACAAGGTGCTGAAGATAAAAAGGAACAGATTGAAGAAAGATGGAGAAATAATTCTCATAAGAATTCTACTAGAAAGAAAATTTTTGTAGGATAAGGAGGATTATTATGATTAGTCGTGAAGAATATTTAAGAAGAGTTAAAATGACTGCTCGTTATCAAACATGTCTTAATAGTACAGAAAGAAAAAGAATGTTAGCAGATGCTAATAGACTATATAATAGAAAACTTAAAAGAGAAAAAGAAAGAGAATTATTTGAAAAAGAGTTAGATTCTATGAATGAGACCTTCTTACAAGGATATATTGATGGTATTACTGATTTAGATGAAGAAAAAGAATAGACAAGCTAAAAAAGCTAGAAATGGAAAATAATTAAATCCCTATATAGTTGATAACTATATAGGGAAATTTTTATTTTTCATTATAAGCTTTATTAATAAGTAATACAAAATAGATATAACATGCTTTTCTATAAATAACTTTAGTAGCATCTCTTTCAGTATTAGCATACCTATTACAATATTTAGTCAAGAATTTATCTAATGTCGTTTTAATATTTAAACTAATATTGTTTTTACTATTAGATTTACTATAAGCACTTATCATATAAGTAACGAATTTCTGTGATCCGATTTCATTTGTATAATTATTGTCATTATAAATATAAAGTTGAACTATTGATAAAAGAAGTATTCTAATAGGCTCTAATTCGTTATCTTTAATATTTTCAAGAGCTAATTTCATTACACTTTGTTCGGCTTTACAAATACCACAAGCAGTTCTTAATATAACTGGATCAATTCTAGTAGTATTAAATTTATTATAAGCCTTATTAACTACATTAACTAATTCCGCAGACATATTAGAAGTTTCATAATAATTTTCTTCATCATTAGAATCTTGTTGTAATTTAAGATACTTTTTATTATTAAAATCTGTCATATACTCATTAACAAAAGATTTCATCTGGTTATTAAGACGAGTTCTTATTGCAAGAAGATAGCTTAAGATATCCATATCATTTTTAGATTCTAAAGACTTCTTTTGAGTTTCATGAGCGTTAATAACTGTAGCAAATAAAGCTTTAAATACTGATTGATATTTTCTAAAATAATATTTATCAGATACTCTATTAAAAGTAAACTGCATACAATCTTCATTAGGTAAAAACTTTTGGAAATATTTAGCATGAAGAGCTGCATACTGATATAAAGTAAGATACATTAAGGCAGATTGTAATCCAGCTTTATTATTAGTTAAATGATAATACCTAACTAAGTTTACCATTAAAAAGTTTAATGGAAAGTTTACCTGATTAATAACACCATAACACTCTTTTGTCTTTTTAATTTTGTTTACTACTGTATCCATTTCTTCTACTGAAATTTTAAATAAATCAAAAGGATATTTTATATCATTTGGAGTAAAAAATAATCTTTTACTTGGAATATTATGAAATAAAACCTCTGAGTTTTTATCCATATATTTCTGTACATATCCTTCAAATTGTTTTGTTATAGACGGACTTTCATTAGTTTTAATCATTGGAAAGATTTCATCATGAAAGAATGTAGACATATTCTCACCTCACTATTTAAAATATATAAGGAATAGTTCATCGAATAAAAAAAAAATAAGACATACATACTAGGTTTCCCTATCGCATGTTTATAGTCTTATTTTTTTTATCCCTATGCCTTACTGGAAGGCATAGGGATACAGCTGCTTACCGATCTCAGTTGCTGTCTTGAGATCGCCCTTTTTAAGAGCGGTCTCAAAAATGGACTTCAGCGTGACATATTCGTCTACACTGAAGCCTGCTTCGGCTGCAGTTGCTTCAAGCTTTGCTGCCTCTTCAGCAGCCTTTACTTTAGCAGCCTCAGCAGCCTTTTCAGCCACTTCATTTGCAGTTGTCCTTGCTGCCTCTTCAGCAGCAGTTTTAGCTGCGAATAACCGCTCCTTTGAACGGTTATTCGCATCCTCTCTTTCAAGAGAGAATGCTCGGTCAGCTGCCTTCTCAGCAGCATCCACAGTCCGACACTCTTTGTTGTCATGGAGTGCCAAAACTGTTAACAATACTCCTGTAGCGCAGATTGCACCACAGAATCCTAAAATTTCTTTCATAATTATTTCCTCCTTATGAAAGATCCCACTGGTGGAAGTTTACTATGACGTGGATAATCAATAGCAACTTTACTATCATATTTATAATATATATCTTACTATAAAGTTTAATACGAGAAAAAAAATGGTAGAGAATTTAATTCTCTACCATTTTAATTTATTCAAAACCCCAGAACTTTCTCATGTCCTCAACATATGAATTTTACCATTAAAATAATATATACTTAAAAACCTATTATTATATATAATAAAAAGAAAGGAGTAACTTTTATGATTTATGATTATAATACAAAGAATATAAGTTTCATAAAAATGGCTAAGCAATTAAAAGATAAAGGTGTCCGAAATTGGAATTTTATGTTAACTTTATATGATTCTAAATTACAAGGCGTAGATCCTTATGATTCTAATTTATCTTTAGAAATGCAAGCTAGAATACAAAAAGAAGTCATGATTAATTTTTGGTATTATATAAGAGAAGTAATTCGTATAAATTCGACTGGTGGTGCTGTTCCATATGAACTTCATCTTGGAAATATGGCAATGCATTATATGCAATTAAAAAATATCGATGTTATTATATGCTTACCTCGTCAGCACTTTAAAACATGGTCAAATGTTGTATGGTATTCATGGGTTTATTTGTATCGAGCGACTAATTATACTATTATCTTTAGTAATAAACAATTACAAGACTCTCAAGAAAATGTAAAAAGAATAATGGATGTTATAGAAGTACTTCCACCATATCTTAAGAGTCATATGAATCAAAAAAATGATACAGATAATATTAATATGATTAGACTTGCTGAGAATAATAATACCATTAAAGCATTGTCTTCTCCTAAAGATGAAAAAAGTGCGGATAAAAATATGTCCAAGTTTGTTCACACTATAATAAACTCTTCTAATTGCTGGAAACTCCTTTATACTTCTTAAGCTACAAAGTGATCTGCAAAGATGAGCTTGAATGCTTGAAAATTAAGAAGTTTGGACAATCAGCAGCGAAGCCTTATATTATAAGGAACGTTCAGAGACTATCGAAACCATAGGTTCTAAGAGGAACTGAAGGAGGGAGTAGAGTACCGCCTTTAAAATAAAAAGGTTCTGGTAGTGAGTAATAATCATATAATTCCAGATTAAAGGGAAATGGAGAGCAGTGTATATTAACCATATATACCTGAAGATATAGTCCAAAAAAAAAATAAAAATAATTATTAACATCGCTTTATTTATATTAATAAAAGCGAGGTTAAATATATGAATATAAATGAACTTAAACAATTTATAAATGAAAAATTAGGAAATGATTATAAATTGTTAAATGATTCTTATAAGAATACAAGAACTAAATTACATATAAAACATACAGTTTGTAATAAAGAATATGAGGTAGTTGCTTATAATATTCTTAAAGATAAACCAACTAAATGTCCTTATTGTTTTGGTCATAGAAAACTAACTAAAGAAGATCTTGAAGAAAGGTTTAAAAATTATAAAAATGGTAAGTATAAAATAATTTCAGGTA
>Ga0326514_10002890_pt1 | contig 10922 bp, 9 predicted proteins | sample 3_2548_0518_D_FD_203653 | JGI IMG/M metagenome (GOLD analysis project Ga0326514, IMG submission 203653) | Bovine rumen microbial communities from UC Davis, California, United States - 3_2548_0518 | ecosystem: Host-associated > Mammals > Digestive system > Stomach > Rumen | place: USA: California... | reverse complement strand
GCACCATTCCGGCCACGTATCGGCCCGTGCCCCTGTGGGCGGAGAGGGCCTTTGCAAGGTTAGTTCTGCGCATTTTCCACTTTGAGATCAGCGCGGCCACGGTTGTGGAAGGCGGATCCTGGGTGGAGGGCGCCGGCTATAGATTTTTTTAAGGAGGACAGGTAATGAGAATCACTGATTTACTGAAGCCTGAAGGCATTAAGCTCGGCGGAAGCCCCAGGAACAAGGCGGAAGCCATTGACCAGATGGTCGAGCTCATGGTCAAGGAAGGCAATATCAATGACAAGCAGAAGTATAAAGCTGCCGTCCTTGCCCGTGAGGCAGAGACGAGCACAGCCATCGGCGAAGGTATTGCCATTCCGCATGCCAAGACGGACGCGGTCGACAGACCCGGCCTGGCTGCCATGACGGTACCGGGCGGCGTCGACTACGATGCTCCGGACGATGAGCCGTCCAACATCATTTTCCTGATCGCGGCCCCCAACACCAAGGAGAATGTCCACCTGGAAGTTCTTTCCAGACTGTCCACACTCCTTATGGACGACGACTTTACGGATGCTCTGCGCAACGCCAAGTCCGTTGAGGAGTTCCGTTCCATCGTCGATAAGGCAGAGGCTGAGAAGCTGGAAGCGGAAGAGAACAAGTCCTACGGCGGCGGCCCGCAGATCCTGGCCATCACCGCCTGCCCCACCGGCATCGCCCATACCTACATGGCAGCCGAGGCTCTTGAGAAGAAGGCCAAGGAGATGGGTTATATCCTTAAGGCTGAGACCCAGGGCTCCGCAGGCGCCAAGAACGTGCTGACGGCTGAGGAAATCAAGAACGCCCAGGGCATCATCATCGCGGCCGACAAGAAGATCGACCTGGCCCGTTTCGGCGGCAAGCAGGTCCTCCAGACCTCCGTCTCCGCCGGCATCAACAAGCCTGAAGAGCTGATCAACACGATCATTAACAATCAGGCCCCGGTCCTTGACGGCTCCGCTCCGGCAGCGGCAGCGGCTCCGGCCGACGAAGGCTTCGTTCGTTCCTTCTACAAGAACCTGATGAACGGCGTCTCCCACATGCTTCCCTTCGTCGTAGGCGGCGGTATCCTGATCGCCCTCTCCTTCCTGGTCGACGGTATCATGGTTCCGGACGCCGGCTCCAGCCTCGGCTCCGCCACAGGTCTTGCCCGCTTCTTCAACCAGACCGGCAGCGCTGCCTTCGGCTTCATGCTTCCGATCCTGGCCGGCTTCATCGCCATGTCCATCGCTGACCGTCCCGGTCTTGCCGTTGGTATGGCCGGTGGCTTCCTGGCCAACGCAGGTTCCTCCTGGTTCTCCGTCTTCGGTTCCGCGGCAGCGGTCGGCGGCGGTTTCCTGGGCGCCATGTTCGCAGGCTTCGCAGGCGGCTACCTGACCAAGTGGCTTGAGAAGCAGTGCGAGAAGCTTCCGGATTCCCTGGAGGGCATCAAGCCTGTACTTCTCTATCCGCTGCTCGGCATCCTGGGCGTCGGCCTCATCATGTTCACCGTCAACCCGATCTTCTCCGGCATCAACTCCGCCATGGCCAACATGCTGGCCAGCATGGGCACCTCCAACCTGGTGCTCCTCGGCGCCATCACCGGCGGCATGATGTCCATCGACATGGGCGGCCCCTTCAACAAGGCCTCCTACGCATTCGGTCTGGCTATGCTGAGCCAGTCCATGGAATCCGGCGACCCGACCGGCCAGATCATCATGGCAGCCATCATGGCTGGTGGTATGGTCCCGCCCATCGCCATCGCCCTTTCCACCACCTTCTTCAAGGATCTGTGGACTGAGGACCAGCAGAAGGCCGGTCTCGTCAACTACATCATGGGTATCTCCTTCATCTCTGAAGGCGCCATCCCCTTCGCGGCTGCCGAACCGCAGCGCGTCCTGCCGTCCTGCATCATCGGCTCCGCCGTTTCCGGCGCTCTGACGGCTGTCTTCGGCTGCACCAGCCCGGCCCCGCACGGCGGCCTCTGGGTATTCCCGATCATCGGCAAGTGGCCGCTCTACATCGTGGCTGTCCTCCTCGGCTCCATCGTGGGCTGCGCGATCCTGACCGTCATGAAGAAGCGCGCCAATAAGTGATCCGCACCCTGGAGGATATCCGGTCAATGAAGCTTTTTCCGGGCAGGAGGTTCGCCCCTGCCCGGACCTTCGCAGCAGGGAATTGAAGGCGCAAGCCCGGTCTTCCGGTTTTCGCCCTTGCCGGGACCCGCACAACGGGGAAATGAAGGCGCAAGCCCGGTCTTCCGGCTTTCGCCCCTGCCGGGACCCGCACAACGGGGAAATGAAGGCGCAAGCCCGGTCTTCCGGCTTTCGCCCCCTGCCCGGACCTGCGTAACGCGGAACACCTGCGCGGGCTGTTCCGGCAGCCTGAAATAGTTGCGACAAAAAGCACAGAGGGTGTTGATATTCTACTGGCCTTTTGTGCAAATTGTGCTATAATACTTTAAAGACAGGCGCGGGGAGGCCCCTTAAGGCTCCGCCGGCGCAAACAAACTGAAAAAGGAGTTTATACGATGCAGAAATTTACTTATGTTCTTACAGACGCTGAAGGTATCCATGCACGTCCGGCCGGCGAGCTCGTCAAGGCTGCCAAGAAGTTCTCCTCCAACATCACCATCTCCAAGGACGGCAAGTCCGCCAAGGCTACCAAGCTTCTGGCTGTCATGAGCCTGGGCGCCAAGCAGGGCCAGGAAGTCGAGTTCACCATCGAGGGCGCAGACGAAGTCGCCGCCGCCGCTGAGCTTGAAGCTTTCATGAAGGCTAACCTGTAATCCAGGATCCCTAACCTGAAAAACGACAAGAGGCTGTCTGGCAAGTTCCGCCAGACAGCCTTTTTATGTGCCTTGGTTATGCAGCATTTCTGAACACAAAAAAACGCGGGATGCATGGCATCCCGCGTCCTGAAATATTGGAGATTATTTGTCGGCGTTCTGCAGGACCTTGGCGCGGACCAGGGAGGGAAGGCCGAAGAGGGTGATGAAGCCGGAGGCGTCGTGGTGGTCATAGAGATCGCCGGTGGTGAAGGACGCCAGGGACTCGTTGTAGAGGCTGTAGGGGGAGGTGGTGCCGGCCTTGATGATGTTGCCCTTGTAGAGCTTGAACTTGACTTCGCCTGTCATGTACTCCTGGGTGGACTTGGTGAAGGCTACCAGCGCGTCGCAGAGCGGTGTGAACCACTTGCCCTCGTAGACGACCTGGGCCAGCTTGTTGCCGACTTCCTTCTTGAACTCCAGAGTGGCGCGGTCGAGGATGAGCTCCTCGAGCTGCTTGTGGGCCTCCATGAGGATAGTGCCGCCGGGGGTCTCATAGACGCCGCGGGACTTCATGCCGACGACGCGGTTCTCGACGATGTCCACGATGCCGATGCCGTTGGCGCCGCCCAGCTTGTTGAGGGTCCGGATGACGTCGGCGACCTTCATCTTCTCGCCGTTCACGGAGGTGGGGATACCCTTCTCGAAGGTCATGGTGACTTCGGTGACCTCATCGGGGGCCTTCTGCGGGGTCACGCTCAGGACCAGCATGTGGTCGTAGTTGGGTTCATTTGCCGGATCTTCCAGCTCGAGACCTTCATGGCTGATGTGCCAGAGGTTCCGGTCACGGCTGTAGCTGGAGGAGTGGTCGAAGGGAAGGTCGATGCCCTTGCTCTTGCAGTAGGCAATCTCGTCCTCGCGGGACTGGAAGGACCAGACGTCCGTCATACGCCAGGGGGCGATGATCTTGAGGTCCGGGGCCAGGGCCTTGATGCCCAGCTCGAAGCGGATCTGGTCGTTGCCCTTGCCGGTGGCGCCGTGGCAGATGGCGGAGGCGCCCTCAAGGCGGGCAATCTCGACCAGGCGCTTCACGATGGCCGGACGGGCCATGGAGGTTCCGAGCAGGTACTTGTTCTCGTAGACGGCGCCGGCCTGCACGCAGGGCATGATGAAGTTCTCGGCGAAGTCGTCGTTGATGTCCTCGATGTAAAGCTTGGCGGCGCCGGAGAGCTTGGCCCTCTCCTCAAGGCCGTCCAGCTCGCTCTCCTGACCGCAGTCGATGCAGCAGCAGATGACTTCGTAGTCGAAGTGCTCCTTGAGCCAGGGAATGATGGCTGTGGTGTCGAGACCGCCGGAGTAGGCAAGCACTACTTTTTCTTTGCTCATGGATAGATCCTCCTGATCCTTAAAATTTCTCATTCATTATTATATCCGCGGCTTTCCCCGAATGCCGTGTCCGGACAGGCTCATGTGAGCGGAACCCGGCGGGGAGAAGACGGATGCGGCTGCCGGTCTTTTGCGGCAGGGGGCCGGATGTGTCGGCCACGGTGCTAAATATACATCATATACACCGACTATGCAAGCATTATTTTAAATACAGGAAAATAACCATGAATAATATGCGAATGACGTGCATAATTATGCAAAAATATATGTTTACAATTGGGAAAGTATGGGATATGATGGTAGGCGTGAGGCCGGCTGACTCATTTTGTCTATAAAATTATGCACAAAGGGAGTCCGGGACCTTATGAAAATGAAAGCAAGGACAGGGAAGACCGCTGGTCTTCATTTTCCGGAACAGGAGAATATATGGCAGAGAATATGGATCTTTGGATAGAGAAGGCGAGCGTGCTCATCGAGGCCCTTCCCTACATCCGTGAATTCAACGGCAAGACAATCATCGTAAAATACGGCGGTTCGGCCATGACCGACCAGCACCTCAAGGAGAGCGTGATCACCGACGTGGCCCTGCTCAAGCTGATCGGCATGCGCCCCATCATCGTCCACGGCGGCGGCAAGGAGATCAGCAAGTGGGTCCGGCTCTCGGGCGAGACTCCTGAGTTCGTGAACGGACTCCGGGTCACCGACGAAAAGACCATGGAGATCGCCGAGATGGTGCTGAACAGGGTGAACAAGGACCTGGTGGCCTACATGGAGGAGAACGGCGTCAAGGCCTGCGGCATCAGCGGCAAGGACGGCGGCCTTTTGAGGACCAAAAAGCGCGAGATCGGCGGCGGCCGGGATATCGGGTTCGTCGGCGAGGTCACGCATGTGGACCCGACGCTGGTGAACACCCTGATCGCCCAGGATTACGTGCCGGTCATCTGCCCGGTGGGCCTCGGCGAGACCGATTTCAGGGCCTACAACGTCAATGCGGACGACGCGGCCTGCGCCATCGCCATGGCGGAGAAGGCCGAGAAGCTGGTCTTCCTTTCCGATATAGAAGGCGTCTACAGGGATCCCCACGACCCGTCCACGCTGATCTCAGAGCTCACCGTGTCTGAGGCGGAGGCCTTCATCGCGGAGGGCAACGCCGGTGGCGGCATGCTTCCCAAGCTGCAGAACTGTATCACGGCCATCAAGAGCGGCGTTTCCAGGGTCCATATCCTGGACGGCCGCGTGGAGCACTCCCTGCTCCTGGAATTCTTTACGGACAAGGGCATCGGCACCGCCATCATCGACGACGGTGCCCGGAGATACTATCACGGACGCTGAGAGGAAAGAGAAATGAACCATACGGATATTGTGAACGACGTCGAAAAATATGTGCTCCACACCTACAACCGGTTCCCCCTGGCCATCGAGAGCGGGCAGGGCATGCGGGTAAAGGATGTGGACGGGAAGGAATACCTGGACTTTATGGCGGGCATCGCTGTCTACGCCCTCGGGTATCATTACCCCGGCTACGACGAGGCCCTGAAGGACCAGATCGACAAGATCATCCACACCTCCAATCTTTATTACCATGAGCCGCTGGCCCGGGCCGCGAAGGCTGTGGTGGAATCCACCGGCCTCTCCAAGGTCTTCTTCACCAACTCAGGCGCGGAGGCTGTGGAGGGCGCCCTCAAGGCGGCCAGAAAGTACGCCTGGCTGAAGGACGGGAAGAACGACCATGAGATCATCGCCATGGCCTCCTCCTTCCACGGCCGCTCCGTCGGCGCCCTTTCCGTTACGGGCAACGACCACTATCAGGAGCCCTTCCGCCCCCTTATGGGCGGCGTGAAGTTCGCCGAATTCAACAATCTGGACAGCGTGAAGTCGCTGGTAAATGAATCCACCTGCGCCATCATCCTGGAGACAGTACAGGGCGAGGGCGGCATCCATCCGGCCGACCCGGCCTTCCTTCAGGGCGTCCGCAGGATCTGCGACGAGAAGGACATCCTCCTCATCCTGGACGAGATCCAGTGCGGCATGGGCCGGACCGGCACCATGTGGGCCTTCGAGCAGTACGGCGTGAAGCCCGACATCCTCTGCTGCGCAAAGGCGCTGGGCTGCGGCGTTCCCGTCGGCGCCTTCGTGCTGAACGAGAAGACGGCCAAGTCCTCCCTGGCCCCCGGCGACCACGGCACCACCTACGGCGGCAATCCCTTCGCGCTGGCGGCTGTGGACGCGGTCTTCAGGCTCTACAAGGAGGCGGACCTTCTGAACCATGTCCAGGAGATTTCCGTCTATCTCGCGCGGAAGCTGGACGAGCTGGCAGCGAAGCACGCCAGCGTCAAGGCCCACCGTGGCCTCGGCCTCATCCGCGGCCTTGATCTCGCCCCGGACTGCCCGGTCGGCCAGGTGACGGCCAAAGCCCTTGAGAAGGGCCTCCTCATCATCTCCGCCGGCGGCAACGTCCTCCGCTTCGTTCCGCCCCTTATCATCACGAAGAAGGAAGTCGACGAGGCTGTGGCCATCCTCGACGAATGCCTGTAAATGAATACATACCCTGCAAAAACCAGGAGGCGTGCCCGGAAGGCGCGCCTCTTTTTTTGAAGAAAAGTCGGGCCGGAAGAGGGCGCCGGAATAAGGGCGGAGAGGCTGGCTTACGGCACTGGTTTACATAATTTCCCCTCCTTTTTCGTGACTACCCCCTTGCAGGATAAACCTGAATTCGCTACAATAACCGTGTGCGGCTTTCGAGGCAGTGCTATGCCCGGAGGTGCGCATGAGTACAAGAAGAGCTATCGGCACGGCCCTGCTGGCTGTGCTCCTTGTGGTGGCCGGAGGCTGCGGCCGGGAGGTGCGGGAGTTCATTTCCGCGGTCCCGACCGGGATCGAAGCAGCCCCTCGGACCGGGTCCCGGGACGAGAACAATACGGAAGGGAAGACGTCGGGTGCGGAGGCGGCCAAAGAGGCCTGCATCTATGTCTATGTCTGCGGGGAAGTGGTTTCCCCGGGGGTATATCCCCTGCCGGAAGGGTCCAGAGCCTATGAGGCCGTGGACGCCGCGGGGGGACTCACGGAGGAGGCCGACAGGGAGGCCGTCAACCTGGCCCGGATCTTAAAGGACGGAGAGCAGGTCACGGTGCCTGCCGTGAGGGAAGCCTCCGAAGGAGCGGCGCCCCCCGGCAAGGTGAACATCAACACTGCGGACGCGGAAGCGCTGACGACTCTGAGCGGGGTGGGGCCCTCCAGGGCAGAAGACATCATCGCCTACAGGCAGAAGCACGGACCTTTTGCCGCAGTGGAGGACGTCATGAACGTCACCGGAATCGGGAACGCTCTGTATGAGAAAATCAAAGACGACATTACAGTCGGTTAGGAGATAGATATGGCAAAAAAAGTACTGGTGGTGGATGACGAGAAGCTGATCGTGAAGGGTATCCGTTTTTCTCTGGAGCAGGACGGCTATGAGGTGACCTGTGCCTACGACGGTGAGGAGGCCCTCCAGAAGGCCAAGGAGACAGAGTATGACATCATTCTCCTCGACCTCATGCTGCCGAGACTTCCGGGACTGGAGGTCTGCCAGCAGATCCGGGAGTTCTCCAGCGTGCCCATCATCATGCTGACGGCCAAGGGAGAGGATATGGACAAGATCATGGGTCTGGAATACGGGGCCGATGATTACATTACCAAGCCCTTCAATATCCTGGAGGTCAAGGCCAGGATCAAGGCCATTCTCCGCCGGTCCGCCAAGGAGGTCCCGGTCAGGGAGGTGTCCCGCAAGGTCGAGATCAACGGCCTTCGCATGGACTGCGACGCCCGCCGGGTCTTTGTGGAGGACAGGGAGGTCTATCTCACCGCCAAGGAATTCGACGTCCTGGAGCTTCTGGCCTTCAATCCCAACAAGGTCTACAGCCGGGAGAACCTGCTCAACATCGTCTGGGGCTACGAGTATCCGGGCGACGTGAGGACCGTGGACGTCCATATCCGCCGGCTCAGGGAGAAAATCGAGAAGAATCCCTCCGATCCCAAGTATGTCCACACCAAGTGGGGCGTCGGTTATTATTTTCAGGCGTGAGGGTGACCATTGAACGAGAACGATAAGCAAGTCAGATCCAACTTTTGGAAGAGCCTCCGGTTCCGGATCATGATGATTCTCGTGATCATCGGAATTGTGCCCTGCCTTCTGGCCACGAACCTGGTGATCGTCCGATACAGGGACAGGGCCATTCAGCTGAGGACCATGAACGTCCGGACCCAGGGGGATATTCTGTGCAATCTCCTCATGTCCGTGGACTACCTGAACAACCTGGACAGCCAGGTCATCAACGGGGAGCTCACCCTTATATCCAACATCTACAACGGAAGAGTCATGATCGTGGACGGCGACTACCGGGTCGTCAGGGATACCTATGACCTCGACACGGGCAAGACCTCCGTATCCAAAGAGGTAATCTCCGCCATGTCGGGAGGTACTGCCGACACCCAGTACGACGACATCAACGACTATATCCTGATGACCTTCCCTCTCCACAAGGAGGGCAGCAAAGAGGTGAGCGGCGTCATGCTGATTTCGGTCTCCACGACCGAGATCGAGCAGATGGCCGGCATTCTGGAGAACAGAGGTATGCTGGTCACCGGTGTGGTCACGCTTATCGTGCTGGTCGCGGGTTATTTCCTGGCCGGGCTCCTGGTGAAGCCCTTCCTGACCGTAACCAGGGCCATTGAGGACGTCACGGACGGCTATGCGGACGACGCGATCTCCGTGCCCGACTACTCTGAGACGGTCCTCATCATTGACGCCTTCAACCGGATGCTGGGCAGGATCCGCACCATGGACCAGTCGCGCCAGGAGTTCGTCTCCAACGTCTCCCATGAGCTGAAGACGCCGCTGGCCTCCATGAAGGTCCTGGCGGATTCCCTGAACAGCCAGGACGACCTGCCGATCGAGTATTACAAGGAGTTCATGCAGGATATCACCGGGGAGATCGACCGGGAGAACAAGATCATCACCGACCTCCTCTCCATGGTCCGCATGGACCGGAAGGCGGACTCCATGAAGATAGAGGAGTGCGACATCGGCAACATGCTCGACGTCATAGTGAGGCGCCTTAAGCCGATCGCGGCGGAGCGCAAGATCACCATCTCGCTCAGCGCGCCGCAGACAGTGAGGGCCAACGTGGACGACGGCAAGCTCTCCCTCGCCTTCTCCAACCTCATTGAAAATGCAGTCAAGTACAATCACGACGAAGGCTGGGTCCGCGTCACACTGAGCACCGACCGCAAGTACTTCTACGTCTACGTGGAGGACGGCGGGCAGGGCATACCTGCGGACCAGATCGACCATATCTACGAGCGTTTCTACCGCGGAGACAAATCCCATTCCACCGCCATCGAGGGGACCGGGCTCGGCCTGGCCATCGCCCGGCAGGCCATCCAGCTCCACCACGGCGTCATCAAGGTCAACAGCCGCGAGGGGCAGGGGACGACCTTCCAGGTCAGAATACCTTTTATCCAGGCGGAGAACTGACAGGCACGCTCTCGGAGTGTGACGGACAAGCATGAGGAGCAGAAAGCTTTTGAAAATACGAACACAATTCAGGAGACGTCTCACGGCCATTACCGCCGCCTGCGCGCTCGCCCTCAGCCTTCCCGGATGCGGAGGGACAGAGGCGGAGACGAGCGGGGAGACGAAAATCTATTATCTGGACGAGGAAGGCACGGGCCTTGAGTACGAGGAGCACAGCCTGCAGGCCACCGCGACCATGAAGCAGATCGATGAGGTCATCGCCCTGCTCATGAAGGGGCCTAAGGACGGACAGCTGCAGAAGCTCCTGCCCGAGAACGTGGAAATCGACCGGAGCGTTTACGAGAACGGCAATCTGACGCTGGATTTCACCCGGGAGTACCTTTCCATGGAAAAGTCCCGCGAGGTCCTGGTAAGGGCAGGCATCGTGAGGACCCTGGTCCAGCTGCCGGAGGTCACGACCGTCAGCTTCACGGTGGCGGATGAGCCGGCCCTCATGTCTGACGGGTCGGAGATCGGCCCCATGGACGCGGAGTGCTTCGTCGAGAACGCGGGACGTCAGATCAACACCTATCAGCATGCGGACATCAACCTCTACTTTGCGGGGCCGGACGGGGCAAGCCTGGTCCGGGAATCCCGGGCCATCTACTACAGCTCCAACCGCTCCATCGAGTGGGCCATCGTGGCCAGACTGATCGACGGCCCGAAGGGCACCGAAGGCAGCGCCTCGGTCCCCTTCAACACCCAGATCATTTCCATATCCACGGTTGACGGAACCTGCTTTGTGAATCTCTCCGAGGCCTTCAACACGGAGCTCATGGGGGTCGCGCCGGAGGTCACCATCTATTCCATAGTGAACTCCCTCGTCATGAGCAGCAATGTGACCCATGTCCAGTTCTCCATAGCCGGTGAGACAAACGTCACCTACCGGGACGTCATCAAGCTGGATAAGCCCTTTGAGGCGAATATGGACCTGGTGCTGGAGGAGAGAGACGCTTCATGAAATGACAGCCCGGCTCCGGCTTTTGAGCCGGCTGGGGTAAAAGAAAATTACGAAAATGCAGCCCGGTTCCGGCTCTTGCGCTGGCTGCGGTAAAAGAGAATTACAAAAAGGCAGCCGGTTTCGGACTATGAGCCGGCTGCGGCAAAAGAAAACTACGAAAATGCAGCCCGGTTCCGGCTTTTGAGCCGGCTGCGGCAAAGGCAGACTTATGAAAGGGCAGCTCGGTTCCGACCCCGAGCCGCCAGCACAAAAGG
>Ga0326514_10002889_pt1 | contig 10925 bp, 12 predicted proteins | sample 3_2548_0518_D_FD_203653 | JGI IMG/M metagenome (GOLD analysis project Ga0326514, IMG submission 203653) | Bovine rumen microbial communities from UC Davis, California, United States - 3_2548_0518 | ecosystem: Host-associated > Mammals > Digestive system > Stomach > Rumen | place: USA... | reverse complement strand
TTTGAAGGCTTCTATCTTGCCAGATATCCACTCGAAGGGAGCCAGGAGGGCGCTTTTTATACCTTCGCCTATCTCTGTGAACTTCTCCACCACATTATCCTTGATCTCTCCGAGCTTTTCTTTGATATCTTCGACTTTGCCCCTCGCCCAGTCTATGACTTCTATGATCTTGTTCTTGATCTTCCCGGCGATATCCTTAAGCTTGTTCCATACAAACTGTATGCCCTGCCATATCTGCTTTCTGAATTTGATTATAAGCGCTATGACTATCGCTACTGCGGCGACTATAGCCACTACTGCGATGGCGGGTAAGCCGGTTATGACTGACACCACCATGATTATGATCTTCAGTACGGATATCACCTTGCCTATAAGCCCGATGATAAATGTTATCTTTGGTATTATGATACCGATGACCGCTATAACCTTGCCTGCGATCATGAGCACCGGGCCTATTGCGGCCGCGATGAGTCCGATCTTGACTATGAGATCCTGCTGCTCGGGCGATAGGCTGTTGAATTTATCTAAAAGAGCCTGGATCTTATCGGCGGCAAGCGATATATACGGCGCGAGCTTTTCGCCTATGGTGGTAACGAGCACATCCACGCTTGATTTTATCTTTTCAAGGGATCCGCCAAAGCCGCTCATCATAGCGTCTGACATTTCCGCTGCCGTGCCGGTCTTTTTGAGTTTTTCTGCGAGATCTTCAACGTCTGAAGGTGCTGTCTGGATGAGCGACAGCCATGGCGCCATCTGGTTTTTTCCGAAAATAGCGGCTGCTGCCGCCTCTTTTTCTTCGGATGTGAGTGTTGAAAAGGCTCCTGATAACTCCTTCTGTAGGTCAGTCATCTCCTTCAGGTTGCCGTGTGAGTCAAAAGCATTTATACCCAGCCTCTCCATCCATGCCGCGCCAGACTTTGCAGGTGAGGCCAGTCTTGCTATGCCGGTTTTAAGTGCGTTTGCGGCCACACTGGCATCTGTTCCAGCGTTTGCCATAACTCCCATGGCCAGCGCCGCATCCTCTACATCCTGGCCGGATGTCTTGAAGATAGGAGCTGCCACGCTCATAGAATCTGCCAGGGAATTTACATCCAGGGCAGAATTGTTACAGGCGTTAGCGAATACGTCTGCATAGGTTGCGGCTTCGTCTGCATTTGCTCCGAAAGAGTTCATGGTTGCCATAAGCCCGGCTGATACGGTTTCAAGGTCTCCACCTTCACCGGCCGCAAGTGCCATCGCCGGTGCTAAAGCATAGGCCGCCTGCTCTGCATCCCATCCGCCACGGGCAAAGTTTAGAGCGGCCTGAGCGGCATCATCCATGCCGTACACCGAATTTGCCGCTGCTTTTTTCATTTCCTCGTTGAGGTCAGCGGTCGCCCACTTGGCTTTCCCCATTGTGGACTCTACCAGCGCCATGGTTTTATCGACTTCTGCAAACTTATTTACTGCAACAGTTCCTAAGCCTACCAGGGGCACTGTCACGCCTGCCGTAAGCCCTCGGCCTACGGCGCTCATTTTGTTTCCTACTGCCTGAAACTTCGCGCCTATGAGTGTGGCCTTGTCCTGTACGCTTTTTGATGTCTTATCGCTTACTTTCTGTATCTTTTTCAGCTTATTTGACATCTGATCGTTTAGTTTTAAGACTGTTGTGACTGTTCTTGAAGCCATATCGTGCACCTTTACATATTATCGGGGATGGCCGGATCCTCTGCGACTTTTTCCCAGATAGACTGCCACTCCTTATATGCCTCTTCTAACAATACTCTCTCTGCGTATGTCGCTTCGAGCAGTTCTGAAAGCGGATAGCCTCGCGTTACAAAAAACTTGCACGCCACCAGATAGCCGTCCGCGTTTATGCGTTTTTTATTTCATTTTCCGCATTTGCAAAGAGTGAGTTCATATTGCAGACTTTATCGCCAACCTCTAAAATGTCAGCTGAGTCCATGATCTCAAAAACCACATCGACGGGATCTCCCACATCTAACTGCTCATAGAGCTCTTTATCATGGAGCTGGTCACAGCATGAGTAGATGATCTTCGCCATCTCGTCTACTATGGTCTTTGTGTCCTGATCGTTCTTTATAATGTTTATCATGTCAAAGACGATATCGTCTGACGGTCTCTTAAAAAGCAAGGTTCCGCCGAGTGACGGTATCTCTATTTCTTCCGTTTTCAAAAGTTCCCGATCTTTCCGCTCTTTAGCGGCGATCAGTTGCTCCAGCGTGAGTCGCTGGAGCTTTTCTTCTTTCGCCGTACTCATAAAGTGTCCCTCCTATTATGAGAAATGGTCATGCTGCAAAGCTGTTGACCTTAAACTTTGACGCATTGAAAGGAATCTCTTCCTCGACCACGGTCTTTGCCTCTGCGTTGAGCAGTGCGATTTCTGTGATCTTTGCGTTCTGGATGGTGACAGACTCGTTTTTGCCGTTTCTCGACAGGTTGACGCCTGTGATAACGAGCTCGGGGATCTCGCCGTTTGAGACCGCCTCGCAATAGAGCGCGAGCACCCTTGAATCTGTCTTTTTGCGGGTGATGGTACCCTCGATGGAGTATCCGGTATACTCATACTCGGTGCCGTACTGACCGCAAAGCTCGATCTCCTCATAGTCGAGGGAGATCTTTGCCTCCGCTTTTGTCAGTGTGGCGAGGAGCTCACCATTAAAATATACCTTCTGATCGTTTCCCTTTAACATGGCATCCTCCTTAGTTCAGGTTTACTGTCATCTTCAGATCCTGAATGGACTGTAAGATCTGGACATCCGATGCAATGAATACCTGCCGCTTAAACGGCGTATTCTTTACTTTGTCATCGTCCCATCCTGCGGCCTCCGGGTTTACGGCTGCCCATGCTGCACGCTGAGCGGCTACATCGATCTCGGCTGTGTTGGGGAATTTGCCATTGAGTACATCTTCCTCTTCGAGCCTGTCATAGTAGTTGCCGATAGCTCCTAAGAGCTGCATCTGGTTGTCCACGGAGTTCTTCATCTGTCCGCTGTACTCGTCACGGAAGACCGATTTGATATCTGCGCGGATCATGTCGGCCGCCTCTGCAACCTCGATGTATCTCATATCCTCGATCTCGTCGCCGTTTTCCGCTGTGCCGTCGAAGGTTACCAGTGTGTTTACTGCGGTACCTAAACGTACTACGCGGTCACTGCCCTTCCAGTCGTTATACAGGATGATATTTCCGTTGTTTATCGCCGTGTCGGGAGATGCTACATCCGTCACTCCTGCAAGTGCTTTTATGACGGTGCTGGAAGCGCCCTGGACGTTTGCCCTTGAAAGTATCGCACAGAGCAAGGGCAAAAGCTCTACTGTTGTGTACGTGTCTACTGTAGATCTGTCGAGCGTGCCCTGATAGATCCTGCCGTAGTCCCATGCAGAGTCAAAAGCAATGCTCTGTACCTGCACGTTTTCCACATACTTGCTATCCTGTGAAGATGTGCCCGACACAAGGACATGGTATGTCTTTTTCGACTTCGCCCATGTGCAAAGAGCTGTGTAGTCTCCTGCGGTGGAGCTCACTATCGTCACGCGGCCACTCGGATATGCGCCCTCGATGGCACCTGTTGCAGCGCTCATGGCGGCGTTTGTATCGATAGTCACGATGACAACCTTTGCAGGGTTGACGGTGAGCATATCGGCGATACGTGCCGCGTTGGCATTGCTCCAGCCTGAAAGATCACTCTCCAGGTCTACTTCCTGGATGGAAGTGTCCACGGGAGTGTAATCGTTATCTACTGTGGTGCCTTCTTCTCGCACAATGAGGATAGCCGTGCCCCGCTCCGACCTCTCGATAAAAGTCTGGGCGAGCTGCTTAAAAGCAATGACGATCTGGGGTAATGTTGCACCCATTTTTCTACCTCCTTAGTTTGTGTGTATTGATAGTTCCGTATCCAGTTTCTCCATGACTTCCGCGTCTGTCTCTCTGCCGTCAAAATCTACTACCTCATAGTCTATGAGTTCGTAGGACAGATGGAGCACGCCGCCGGTATCGCCGTATCGACCGCTCTCACAGTCTATGTCCGTCACTTCGAGGCCTTCGATACCTTTAAGGAACCGCGCCTCTATGAGTTCCTGAAAATTGTTGAGTTCTACTTTCCATTTTTTAGGATCTGAGGCAAAATAGTACAGTTCCTCGGCTACGGTTGTGACCTTTAAGCCTATCTCACGGCTATAGTGCGCGTCATATTCGGTCTCACACTGGCCTCTTTTCTCGTCCTGTGTTTCCCTGTCGATAGGCACTATCTTGACATCCTCAAAGTCGGATCCGTCGAGCGCTTCTCTATATGCTGCGACTGCTGCCGCGTGTATCTCGTTTACTGTCATATCATTTACCCGTCAATCCGTTCTCGAGCATTTGTCCTACAAACACCAGAGTGTCGTTGTAGAATTTGCCCTGGAAATGTTCGTTTGCATTTTCGTAGATGTGAAAATCAGTGGCCCTGTATCCAGTGAATCTTCTTTTGCGAGTCAGTATTCTGTGACCGTATTCTATGAGGTGTGTGTGCGGTGCTGTTCTATGGTCAGCTCGGATCTTAACTCCGTAGCCGCCTCTTGCGTTTCTCCATGCCCTGGTGCTTTTGACGCCTTTGAGATAGTTTCCGGTCTTCTTCTTGATAGTGGACCGCGCCATCTTCTTAGTTGCCGTTCTTAACCTGCCGCCTTCACGCCTCATGAACTTTTTACACTCTTTCGGCATTTCCTTTTCGACAAAGTCGAGAATGTCAAGATCGAACTTATCCCACTCGCGCACATCCAGATATACGCTCTCGTTCATATCGCCATCTCCATGACTGTATGGATCTCTACAAAGCGCTGGTTATTGTATACCGGCATCCAGTACCGCACATCGTATCTCTGGCCGTCATACATGATGACCATGGCCGGGTCGAGTCCTATATCATCCGCCTTTTCCTTTCGGATGCGGATCTTGTGAGTGATAATGGTCTCTACCAGGTCGCCGCTCATAGATGGGTTTGAGCCTGATACGGGTATGATCTGTGCCGGCACATCTTCCGCCACGACTTTTAGACCGCTCTGGATATCTTCTCCCAGCTCGTTCGTGTCGCTTTCCACTTCGTAAAAGTCCACCTTACACCTTAAATCTCCCGCGTTCATTCTTCTTCCTCCGTGGTGGGTAGGTAGTTGTTTGAATGTAGCGACAAAATACTCTCTATCGCCGGGTTGTTGACGCCCTTATCGGTGTGGCTGGTTCTCTGATCGTAGTAGTCAGATATCAGCAAAAGCACTGCTATAGTCACATCCTCGTATGCGTCCAGCTCTGTTGCTGTGTGCCCCGTATACTTCTCGGCGTAGCTTATAGCTGCATCCTTTAAGGGCGTCAGTAACAGGTCATCCGAATCGATGTGGACATATTCTGCTATGGTCTGAGGTGTAAGTTCACTGATTTTCATTGCATCTCCTCAATTCCCGGGGCAAAGCGCCCCGGGTGATTTTTATTCTTCAGCCTCTCCGGCCATAAGACCGGCATTTTCGAGAGCAGTCAGGATCTCGTTGATCTTGTCGATGGTGTCGGCTGAGCTTGCATCGTCTGCCAGAGTTGACACGCGGAGCGCCTGGAGTGGAAAGTTTTCCACCTCTGCTCCTTCGCCAAACTCCAGAGTGCCACCGATGAAGGTCTTGTCGCCGCCCGGCTCTCTATAGTTCTTTGTGTTGTAACCAGACATAAGCTACCTCCTATCAGGACTTAACCTTAAGGCCTGCGAGCATCTGAGCGTTCTGTACCTTTGCGTCAAGCTCTACAAAGCCGATGATCTCGACTACATGCTGTGCTGCCTTGACCTCGCGAAGTACCTCAATGCTGACTTCCTCGGATACCTTTACTGCGAGTCCCTTCATGTCACCATAGAAGATGCAGAACTTTCCGGCATTTGCGCTCTTCATCTCGAAGACATTGTCGGAGCAGTAAACATCCTTGCCGAGCAGTGTATATCCCCAGCGTGAGTTGAGGTCGCGGTTGAGGAGATAGTTTCCGTCGCCGTCCTTCAGCTTGCGGATCTGGGTACGTGTCTTCTTGTTCATGATCCAGTACGCATCGCGCTGGTACGCGTCAGGAATAGACTCCTGGAGACCGATGAGCTCGTCGAAGGTTACCTGTGTAGCGGAGGCGGTGCTGTCATACTGGGTGATACCAGCTGCCATACCGTCCATGCCATTAGCGTCTCCGTAAAGGAGCTGACCTTCGATCCATGCTGCGATAGCCTGGGCCATCTTATTGATGACAAAGCCAACAACATCGAAAGAGCTGTTATTGATGAGGCTCTTTGACACATCGACCAGAGCGCTTGCAAGGAAGCCTGTCAGGCTGATGTTTGAAAACTTGCCGGTGTGGCTGTCTGCTGCCTGGAACTCCGTAGCATAATCTACGGTGATGTGGTCCGTAGACTCATCCCAGTAGGGAATGGTAAGGGTCCCCTTGACGTTATAGCGGTCAGCATCCTGGAAAAGAGGGCTGATCTCTACGATCTTGTCGATGATCTTGTTGGCGATGGATGCAGGGATAACTGCGCCGTTATCGCCCTTTTCCATGTCTGTAGGTGACTGGTTGATATCGCCGGTGCGGATAAGCTGCTCAAAAACCTTGATATCCTTCTGCTCCGGTGTGAGGTTTTCAGGTACCGCTACCTGTACGGGCTTCATAGCCTCGACCTTCTCGATAGCATCGAGGGATGTCTGAGCGCTCTTTGCCTCTGCCTCTGCTGCCTCGAACTGTGCGACCTCATCCTCATTGAGCTCGCGGTTCTCGGACTGTGCCTTGGAGACGATGCTTGTCATCTTCTCCTGGAGATCGTTGATCTTCTCCATGAGTTCTTTCTTGTTCATGCTTTACCTCCTGAACTTTTTTATCCTGTTTTCCCATGCGGTATAATCCACCGGCTCGGGTGTTACCTTTTCCGGCTGGTTCTCTGCCTGAGCCGGTTTTTGCGCCGGCGCATTTTCCGGCTTTTTGATAAGTTGCTGGGGTACATGCTTGTACCCGAATCTATCGAGAATGTCTTCGCTCAGTGAGTTGTTGACATCCTTGATCTCGTCAATGATGGTGATATTGAAGACATCTGCTGCCTTTTCGGCCGACATCCAGCTTTCCTTTGCTATGAGTGCCTTTAGATCTTCGATATCGCCTTTTAACTTTGACTTATACAGCGGCATACAGGTTGCGTCCTGTATGGCCTCTAAGTCTTCTGCGGCTTTCAGCATATCGTCAGCATTGCCTATGCAAAGGCTCCACGGCTTGTGTACCATAAGCATGGTGCCTGAGTACATGTTGACCGTGTCACAAGCCATAATGAGGAACGATGCCGCGCTGGCGGCGATCCCGTCCACATAGGCGTTTACTGTTACGCCTCGCTGTATGGCTCGTCTGATCTCGCTTGTCATGGCTACTGCCGCAAAAACGGATCCTCCGGGAGAATTGACAAAGATATCGACGGTCTCGCCCTTTTCGGCTGCCTTTAAGGGTTCAGCCAGATCATCCGGTGCGAATCCGTGCTCTATATCATCCCAGTCTCTCCATTTCTCCTGTACGATCTCGTCATAGATATAGACTTCACTCATCGGGCTCTTCTCCTTTCTCGCTTCCGTTTTCGGACTTTTCGCCCTCTAACTGTCTGCGTTCTGCTGTATCGGTATTCGGTACATAGAAACGGTCTCTGTCCAGCTCTCCGTCGAGGCTGTAAAGTGCCGCGTTCAGACCGATATTGAGCACATCCATGCCCTCTATGGCTTCGAGGTTTTCCATGCCACGGATCTCGTTTATCGTTATCCATCCACTATTCTTCGCTTCACGGTACGCCTCAAAGCGTTCCTTCATGGAAGCTTTCAAAAGCTCTGAATAGTCAGCCTCCCAGAAGTGGTCTGCTTTCTCTTTTTCCTGCAAAAGGACTTTGTTGAGTGCCGCTTCAAAAGCGGTACCTATCGGCAGTATGGCGCGGCGGATAAATTTCTCCTGATCGTCAGAAATATGGAAGATGGCGTCTATCTCTTTGTTTAGGGTCTGCTTTGTCTCGTCCATCTGCATTTCTGCCGTGCTGGATGAGGTCTCCTTAAACTCTAAACCGCTATTGAGGACTATCGCCCTCTCGTTATCGTTGGAGTATAGCCTGCGCCAGTTCTCCTTTAAGCCGTTTAGCTCTTCTCCCTCGATCTTCTGCTTTGTCTGTATAAAACCCTTCTTGCTTCCGCCCTTTTTGAGTATCGCTCTCTGGTACTTAAGTGCCTCATACGATACCTGAAGGGCAGTATTTACTTCTTTAACGATGCTCTCACCGGCTATGCCGTCTCTGGAATTTCTCAAAAGCTTTATAAAATTAAAGTCGTCGTACCTTCTTGCTGCCACGGCTATATAATTTGACCGGTGCAATGGGTCAAAATCTACTGTAAAAGCTCCTACATCCTCGCTTTTGACATAGCGCAAAGCCGTGACATGATTCCCGGACTTGTCGATATAGGCATACCCGCCGCCGTTGTCGCTCAAAAAATAATCTTCACACATTGCCTTTTTGAGCATGTAAGGATCCACGGTATCGTTCGTGTCATTGTTTAGCAATATGACGCGAGGATCATCATCCAGGCTTATGATCTTCTCTCTTCCGTCTTCGTCTTTTATCCGGTGGTATAGCCTGAAGGGTATCGTAGCAAAAGTGGAGGATATGATATCGATATCTGCTGCCACCTGCGGTATGTTTATGATCTGCTCCCTGGTCAACATCGCTCCGTCACAAAGCAACGCTGATAAAAGGTCGTTTCCGCCCAGTATCGTTTCTTTTTGCTCTTTTTTCTGCCAAAATCTGTCAAATATACTCATTTAGACCACCTGTGATACAAAGTTATATGAGTTCAATATCTGATCCTGCTGGAGCAGATACATGGCATTTATGAGGGATACAACCATATCCACCTTGCCGTTTGATTTTTTCTTGTTTACATACCGGTTCATATTGGTGTCAAAAGTGCATCTCGCGTTTTGAAAATTTATCTCCAAAAGCTTATTTTCTGTATATGCAAAGTCTCCGTTCATGATCTTTTCATACAGGAGCTTTGTTGCCGGGTGCAATACACTGGAGTGCTGCTTTATCTCCACGGTTTCATATTTAGCCTCCCACTTCTGGGCGGAGCTCATGGCGTTGTACCGGTCAAAACCTATGGAGACTATATTCACGCCGTAGGTTTCTTCGAGCTTAAATACAAACTCTTCTATCACGCCATAATCTACGGTCGCACCTCCACATGGTATGCACTTACCGCTCTCTATGTGGAGGTTGTAGTCTGTCTTTTCTGATACGCTCTTTGACTCTATCCGGTCCTCCGGGATAAATGCGAAACTCTCCGCGTATACCTTGCCGTCTTCTTCGGCAACAAAGGCCACCGAGGTATTATCGTTCGACATTGACAGATCGACGCCTACCCATACCTCCCGGCCTTCCCAGTCGATCTCCTTTACCTTGCACTTTTGTACTTCCTTGACATCTATAAAGGTCTCCGACTCCGAGCCTGAATAGATGATATTGCAGTGCTTTGTGAGGAAGTTCGCTCTGGTGCTCTCCATGGCTATAGCCCTGTTGCGCTTTTTAACAAGATCTTTCCAGATTAGCTTGTTATTCCACGATACGGGGTTTGCCTGCTTTAGTATGGTGTCGTCTGTCTCCCAGTGCTCAGTGTCATCCGGCTCAAACAGTAAAGCAAATACTGTCTCGTCGTTTTCGATCCCGTCCAGTATTTCCTTCGCGTATTTGACTTCTGACTCGAGCGGGTTATCAAAGTTCGTGTACTTGGTGCTTATGATAAAGCCCAGCTTGTTTAGTATATTGAGCTGTCCTGATCTCATGGCCTCGATGGGGTATGATGAGGGCAGTGCTCCGACTTCGTCTGCCAGGAAAACATTCGGCAGTCTTCCATCCATCCTGCTTGTCGAAAAATTCAGCGGTATAAACTGCGACTTCGTCGGTAAAAATTCGATGTAATCTCTGGTGAGCTTGAATCTCTTTTGATCCATGTATTCATAAAGCAGTGGGGACATCCTCAAAGTATCCTGTACTGCGTTTTTGACTTCACGGGACAGCGCTCCGTCCGGTGCCACGCTGTAAAACTTTGACAGCGGCGGCTCCAGGATGAAAAGCAATAAAAACAGGGTGCCTACCGTGTATGTCTTAAAGTTCTTTCTTGCGATCTCTAAAAGTATCGTTTCGTAGCGCCTCTTTTTAGGATCCTTCCGGTGGACTATCGCGAGCGCCGCGATATATAGCATCCACTGGTAACCTTCTGAGCACTCATACAAAGTCTGACCGGCTTTAAGTCCCTTCGGCATGATGGCCAGCTTTAAGATCTTCTCGATCTTTGTTACCATCTTGTCATCGACTTCGTATTTTCTGTTTTTGCCGGTCGCTATCTTGATGAAGTCCTTACACTGTAGCCTGACATATTTTGGTGCCGGACTTCTCTTTCTCGCACACTTGCGGGCAAACTGTAAAGCTGGATGGTCAATCGACAGTGCCATTGAGTAAGTCCATCAGGGGATCGTCAGGCTTCTCTCCCTTGATCTCTGCGAATCCTTTGATTATCTTCGTCAGTGTTTCCACTGTCTTATTTGCCGATGCCACAGCCTGGTTATAAGCCGTGATAACCGGGTTGATAACTATGTTTTCCCTGCCCTTGACGTATTCTTTGCTGATCGTAGTCTCGCACTTGTCTACCTCGACCCGTAGCCGCTCCACAAGTTCTACCTGCGTCTCGTACCGGTCCAGTGTTGACAGGAAAAAAGCCTGCTGCTCGGCATCCATGGACTCTGTTTTCTTCCTGATCTCCTCGAGCTGGGTTTTGAATTTATTAAAACTCGTCTTAGGCCTTGCCATTTCGTCATTCCTTTCCAAAATCGTCACATACGCATACGCCGGTGTAAATTTAGG
>Ga0326514_10002888_pt1 | contig 10930 bp, 18 predicted proteins | sample 3_2548_0518_D_FD_203653 | JGI IMG/M metagenome (GOLD analysis project Ga0326514, IMG submission 203653) | Bovine rumen microbial communities from UC Davis, California, United States - 3_2548_0518 | ecosystem: Host-associated > Mammals > Digestive system > Stomach > Rumen | place: USA... | reverse complement strand
GCTGCGGCATGGCGTGTCGCTCATCCGCGCATGGTACGACGCCACCAAGGAGAGCGCCCTCGTGAGGGTCGGCGCGGAGGACGGCGCGCACATGGTCATTGGTTCCAGCTCCATCGACCTCATGGAGTCGGCGTCATCCCTGATTGGCCGCTTCACTGGGCATGTGAGCGGGGCGGTCAGGACGCTGCTCATGACGCTGGGGGATGACCAGTGGGGCACGGGCGAGGTCGAGGTGGAGCTTGAGCCAGAGAGCTTTGCCAGCGCCAACCTTCGTGCGAGGGCGAATGGCGTAACGACATCTAGAGGCTACGCAGGCGTTGGCGCAACCGTGAGGGGCGATGGGCAGGGCACCGGATACGGGTACGTCGGGTTGACAGGTGACTACATCGAGACATCGTTCGGCCTCAGCGGGTTCCGCAGGGCGGGCATGTCCCAGTTCGCCGACCTGCTTGGATGCCAGATTCGCATAGCTTACGGCGACATCACCGTCCCTGCGAACTCCACGGCGAGCCACACGTTCACGTGGGTCGGCGGTCGGAGGGCTGGCAATGACATTCCGATGGGATTCAGCGACGCAGCGTACATCGTGAGCATAACGCGTACGGGCCAGCCAAGCGGTTTCGACAAGGTGACATACACGGTCACTGGCCGCACCGCTGACACCGTGACCGTGAGCGGCTGGAACAACAATTCCTACGCCGTCACTCAGCAGCTCATGCTCATCGGCATCGACGTGCGCCACAGCGAGTGGGACTAGAGGGAGGGCAAATGCTACATCTTCAGGCGAACGGTCGCGCCGCCTACGTCTCGACCGACGAGCCAATTACGACCGATTCCGTAGGCATGCCCGTCGAGGTCGAGCTGGATGCCGACTTCGACGGGCTCTCCGCCGTCGTGTGCTTCCGCGCGGGCGAGGCGACCGCCGACGTGGCGATGCTGGGCGATCCCGTCACCGTCCCCGCGCAGTGCCTGACCGAGGTGGGCGTGCCGCTGCACGTGGGCGTCTACGCGCGCAATGCCGCGGGCGATGTGGTCATACCGACCGTCTGGGCCAACTGCGGCACTGTCCGGCAGGGCGCCTTGCCCTCCGGCGTCGACCCCGCGCAGCCCGAGCCAGACTGGACGGCTCAGGTGCAGCAGGCCGCGCAGGACGCCCACGACACCGCCGAGCGGCTCGCGGAGCAGGTGGACGGATGGGAGTCCGACATCGCGTCTGCGGTCAGCGGCGCGGAGAGCGTGGACGCGACGGCCACCAAGACCGGCAGCGTTGCCACAGTCACCGTCACCGACCGCACGGGCACCGAGCACGTGGTCACGGTGTCCGACGGCGAGCGCGGCGAGACGGGCCCGATTGGCCCGCAAGGCCCTCAAGGCCCGCAGGGCGAGCAAGGCCCCAAGGGCGATACGGGCGCAACAGGCCCGAAGGGCGAGAAGGGCGATACCGGAGCCACTGGCCCGCAGGGCGAGACTGGCCCGACTGGCCCGCAGGGGCCGAAGGGTGACGCATACGCGCTCACCGAGCAGGACAAGGACGACATAGCGCAGATTGTCCTCGGCGAGCTTCCGACATGGACGGGAGGCGACTACTGATGCTCGACAAGGCTGTGGACTCCGCCTTCCTTGACAGCGGCCTCGCGCAGGTCGCGGACGCCATCAGGGCAAAGGGCGGCACCAAGGACAGGCTACAGTTCCCCGACGAGTACGTGAGCGCCGTCGAGGACATGGACGTGACGCGCTGGTCGAAGCCCGCAGACTGGCCTGACCTTGATGCGTTAGAGCTGCCCACGGACCGCAGCGAGAATGTCATATACCTTCTGTACGACCGCAAGTGCGGATTCGACCCCGTGTCGTTTGGTGTAGCCAACAGCAGCACGAGGATGACCGTGCACAAGGGCAACGTGGTCGATGGGGAGTTCGTCGGGGAGCTTGTGGCAAGCAACGTAGCAAAGTACACGGACACCCTGACAGACGAGTACACCGTGTACCGCCTGATTGGAAGCTTTGACTGCTTCTTCTTCCACGACTACCCCGCTGGAGCGAGTTATGACGTATCCCTTCAAGGCGTCGTGTGGGTACGGGGGACAGCGCCTTTTCTCAAGGAGTTAGGCTCCCCATACAAAAATCGCGAGTTTGCGAGCATACACACGCAGGCGTTCGAGCTTTATGACGTGGCCTCGCTGACGTATATCGTCCTCAATTCGAACGCATTCAGGAACATGCCAATGTATCGTTTCTATCTCGGCGTCGATGAGAACGGTGACTTTGGTGGGAACACGCTTACGCGCACGGGCGTTGGGCCGATGTTCTTTCAACCAATCGGCGCAAGGGACGAGATAGTCATACAGAATGCTAATTACGGTAACTTGGCGTCGGACACGTTCAGCGGCGTGGCGAGGCTGCGACTCAGAAATGTCACGGCAAACATCTCTGGCAATCGGTTCCAAGGCGCTATATTGCTCAAATCGCTTGTGGTCGAGGACAGTTGCAACATCACGTTCGATAGTGTGTACGGAAGCTTTTTCTATTGCGAAATGCTAGAGACCCTTGACTTGCATCCTGTCAGCTTCTCTGGTGCGACGGCGGCCTCCAATACCTTCTCAGGTTGTCGAAGCCTCAAGGAACTGCGCTTGAATGATACTTGGGCTTTCGACATCAATTTGTCGAATGCCATGTCCCTTGAAAAGGACTCCGTTACGCAGTTGTTCAGCGACCTCGGCACCATCGACACGGCCCACACGATAACGCTGCCCTACGGCATGAAGAACTACCTGCTAACAGCAGAAGAGATTGCCGTTGTCACGGAGAAGGGATGGACGGTCGCATGAAAACGAGCGAAGTTAAGATTGTCGTACTTGAGCCTGATGAGGGCAACGTCCTCACGAATGGCGAGACGTATAGCGAGAAGGTCTTTCTTGGTAAAAACGATAGCCCGGCAAACTGGCGAGAGGTGCCTGCCGAGGATGCCGATAGCAACGAGAACGAGGGCGCATGATGGACAGGCTAATAGGCTGGCTCGCACCCATCCTCTCGACCATCATCATCACTGCCGCCACGGCATCCATCAACGCGCACATCAAGCGCAGGGACAAGGTTGCAGACGAGCGCCACGCGGAGACCGAGGCCAAGCGCAAGGCGGAGGCCGAGTGGCGAGACAAGGTCGTGAGGCGCCTCGACAAGCAGGACGAGACGATAAACACCATCCTGACGGCCCAGTGCTCGCAGATGCGCTCCGACATAGTGCACAAGTGCCACAGGTACCTCGATGACTTGGGCAGGGCCAGCATCGAGGAAAAGAACGCCCTCAAGGCAGAACATGACGAGTACTCGGCGGTATGCGAGGCGAACGGCATCGTGAATAGCTTCGTGGACATGATGGTGCAGCGCGTCATGGACTTGCCAGAGCGGGACGTGTAGCGCTGGAAAACACAGGCAAGGAACGTAGCCCCGACGAGGGGCTTTTTCTTTAGAGAAGGGAAAGATCATGACCTACCTGCTTCCCGATAACATCTACCAGATTCTCAAGTGGGCCGGGCTCATCCTGTGCCCCGCGCTCGCGGCCCTCATCGGTGCGGTCGGCCCCGCGTGGGGACTGCCCAACACCGACGCCATCGTGCTCACCATCAATGCCGTGGGCGTCTTCATCGGAGCCATCATCGGCGCGTCCGCCGTTACGGCAAGCAACAAACCAGTGGGCGAGTAACCATGGGCGTGCGCGAGAGAATCGTGGCCTACTGCCGCGACAACATCGGCGCTTCCTACGACTACACCCCCTCCGGCGGCGTGGAGGGCGAGAGCTACAACTGTAGCTTCCTCAGCTACTGCGCGTACCGCCACGCGGGGCTGGAAATCCCGAGCTGGCAGGGCGCGCAGAACGGCGAGGGCTCGCAGTCAGACTGGGTGCGCTGGAATGGCCACTGGACCACCGACCCCGACGAATTGCAGGCGGGAGACCTCGTGTTTTTTGGGGACTCGCCCTACAACACGGGGCATGTCGGCATCAGCCTCGGCGGCACGGCCATGATTGACAGCGTGCCCAATGGTGGCGTGCAGGAGCGTGAGCTGTACGGCTCCTTCGTTGGTGGTGGCTGGCCGCTGCCCGACCTGCCCGAGGGTGACTGGCAGCTCATCCCGGCCAAGGGCACCGTGGAGTTCGACCGCACGATGCGCATCCGCGACTACCCGAGCACGCAGGACGGCGCGATTGTGGGCACCTACGAGGCGGGCGAGACGCTCAACGTGGACGGCTTCGTGCTGCACGACGGATACACGTGGGCGCACTACATCGGGGCCAGCAGCGGCAAGGACAGGTTCGTCGCCCTGAGCGGTGACGTTCAGTTCGCAAAGGCGGTGGACTGATGAGGCGCAGAGTGCATCATCGATACGATTTGCCCAAAAGCGCCTATGACTACCAGTTGCAGATGTGCGGGAGGCTGGCAGTTGCACTGTTCGCGGGAATAGCGGCAGTTATCCTCGTGGGCGGCGTGATGCTGCTGGCGAAGCTGCTGGCAACGGCGCTCGTGCTGGTGCAGCCATGAGGGGAAAGAGGTGTCCGCGCTGCGGCGAGTGGATGCGTCCCGTGCCAGACAGCGTGCGCACCGTGCGCGGCGGCACGTGGGGCATCATTCGCTGCCCGAGCTGCCTGCACGACGAGAACGTGTTCGTGCCGAAGCGGATGCATAAGGAAACATCGTAGATGTACCGTTTCAGGCCCTCACCCTTCGGGGTGGGGGCCTTTTTTGCGTCCCAAGCGCGTCCCAAATGGGACGGCACGAGGGGCGCGAGATGCATCAAAAGCACGAAAAGCGCGAATAACATGCACGAAAGGCGCGAAAGCATCCAGCGGCAGAATGGGTATACTCTAGCGTGAACTACACGAATAGGTTTCTACCTGCGGTTTTATTGGTAAATAGTCCCAAATGGGGCTATTCTGGAAGCTTCCAGTCCATGTCGTAGGGGTTCTGGCGGTAGGCGTCGGCCATCGCGGCTGCGAACATCTCGGCCTGCGGGCGGTCGTAGTGGCGCCCCGTGACGCCATCACCGACATGCCCCATCATCGGCTCGACAATCCAAGGCGGCAGGCGCAGCGACCAGCGGCAGTTTGTCTCCCAGCTGTTGCGCAGGTTCGTGAGCGGCCTACGCTCCATGCCGGCGTCATCGAGCATCGTACCCCACGCGTAGAGGACTCGGTTGCGCTTGGTCGGGCCACCGAGACCATCGCCTGTGAGCCATCCATCGCGCTCGGCGGCGAGCTGGACGATGCGCTCGCCCACGCGACCGGGTATCGCAACCGTGCGGCGGCTGCGTGGCGTCTTGAGCTTGTCGGTCACGCCGTCCTTGGTCACCTGACGCTCTACCGCGATCATGGCGAGTCTCTGGCCGTCGATGCTCGCTACGCGCACGTCCTCCGTGCGTACTCCCAATGCCTCCCCAACGCGCAGCCCGCCAAAGGCAGAGAGCAGGAAAGCCGCCTCCCACCATTGGCCGTAGGCTTGCTTCCAGATGTCCCCAAGCTCGTCAAGCGTCCAGACGCTGGCGTTGTGGGTGTTGACCGTTGACTTCGATGGCATGATGTACTTCTCCCTTGCCGTGTTGTGGTCTACAAGCTCGTATCGCACGGCATAGTCAAGCAGCAGCCGCATGAGGTTCAGCGACTTCTGCGCTGGGTTCAGCGGCAGCTCGTAGAGCCACTGTTGGACTGCGAGTGGCCGCACGGAGTCGCAGGGCACATCGCCCCAGCGTGGCTCCACATGGGCGTTCCAGGTGCTGCGGTACATCGTGAGCGTGCGCTGCGCAAGGTCACCAGACTCAAGGCGCCGCTCCATGTCGGGCAGGGCGTAGGTGCGCCACACGTGTCCCACCGTGGGGCAAGGCGCATCGTCGGAGTGGGCCAGCATCAGCTCGGCGCGGACGCGCTCGGCGTCCTTGCGGGAGCCGCTCACGGTCTTGGAGCGGCGGCGATAGCCGTCTGGCCCGCTCGACCAAAAGCGAATCCTCCATACGTTCGGCTCAACTTGGGTTAAGTTACCCCATGCCGCTCTCTTTTTGCGAGGCATGGCTACATACCCCTGATGTCAATGCCGCCGAGAGAGCGCGCGACCTTCATAAGCACGCGATGCTCGTTCTCGTCAAGCCCGCGAAGGATTCTGACAATCTCACGCTCGTCATCGGACAGGGCAATCTGTGTCCGACCAGACAGCTCATCGAGCGTGCAGTGAAGTATTGAGCAGCAACGTATGGCGTATTCAAGCGGCATTGCGGCAGCTTGACTCTCCCATTTCCTGTAACGGCTATCCTTCACGCCTAAACGCTCAATCATGGTCGCAACGGAAATGCCCTGCGACTCACGCAACTCACGCAGCCTCAGATTCATTGCCACTCCATTTCTTCGGAAACTAATTCCAATATTACCCTTGACAGCAGGAATCTAGTTACTGATAATGGCAACTGTTCGGAACGAGAATCCGAATCTGCGGTTTTGGGTGCCTGCAAAGTGAGAAACCCTAGTAATGGACCTCTAGCGAACGCTAGGCACGAGTGCCCGAAACCCGCTCAGCGCCCTCGGAACATGTTGGGGTCTCAACGGGGTTTTCACCATCTAGGCAATCAGGAGGGAGGTAACCACATGGCATATGAGGATGAACTGCCGACCAGACTTCGCATGGAGCGCGCCCGCGTCAAGAAAACGCAAGCGCAAGTAGCAGCAGACACTGGACTGACGGCGGCGGCAATCTGCAACTACGAGAACGGTGACCGCACGCCTACCCTCCAGAGTCTTTATGCACTCGCTTCGTACTACGGCGTGAGTCTCGATTACCTCACAGGCAAGTAAAAAAGCCCACGCTGACGCGACCAGCGAGGGCTTGATGGTCAAAAGGAGGTATCCAAGTTGACCGACACCAGTATACAGGCATTCCAGCCTAGCAGCGGCGCACTTAGCGCCGAACACTACGAGACGTTCGAGCTGGCAAAGGAGAACGACACTGTTCTCGGCGGCGATGATATCGCCCAAATCCGCTCCTACGCAGCCTATGCACGAGCACAGGCGCAAGCAATCCACAAGACCATCGCAGCGACCAGCGGCATTGATGACGTGGCTGCAATAAAGGCAGAAGCGACCGAGACGGCTCAGACGTTCGCCAAGGTTGGCATCTACGCAGACCAGCGCATCGGTGAGATTCTGCGAGAGCTGCCGACACGTCAAGGCAAGCGCACGGACACAACTTCTTGCACACCTATGCAAGAAGTGACCAAAGCACAAGCCATCGAAGAGTCTGGCATGTCAATCCGTCAAGCCTACGACCTGCAAGCAATGGCATCCAACCCCGACGTGGTTCAGGCCGTGCTCGACAAGGCAGAGGCCGAGGGGCGCATCCCCTCGCGCAAGCAGGTGCTCGACGCAATCAGGGAGCGCGACGAGGCGCGCGAGGACATCGAGCAGTATCAGCACGACGTGCAGGACTTGCAGGCTGAGATCGCGGCGCTCGAAAAGCAGAACGATAAGGCATACGAGGACGGCTACAGCGCCGCATCCCGAAATGCGCAGCCGAAGGTGGTAACGCGCGAGGTCGAATCGGAGGAAGCCAAGAAGCGCATCAGCGAGCTGGAGCACCTCGAACAGCTCCACAGCAGCGACAACCAGAAGTTGCGCCGAAAGCTGGAGGACACGCGCCGCGAGCTGGAGAAGGCGAGGGTTCTCATCGGCGAGAAGGAGCGCAACGACAGCGCCGAATGGGACATAGCGGCCCTCACTACGGCGACGAACAACTACTTGCGCCAGTACGGCGGCAAGGCATGGGCATTCGACCAGTTCTACCGCGTGGACGAAGTGACGCAGGCCGAGTTCGTCAAGGCAATCAACAACCTCGCGGCATTCGCCCAGAACCTCGCGCAGCTAATCCAAGAGAAGAAACAGCTAGGAGCCTAACGATGAGTGAAATGATTGACATGAACCAGCTTCTGCAAATCACCCAGAACACGGCCATGAGCGTGAGCGCACAGTCCGAGCAGATGGGACTTGTGCTCAGAACCGTCAACGATCTCAAGGAGGACGTTAGCTCCATCAAGGATGAGATGCACATCCTCAAGCAGGAGACCACGGTCACCCGCGCCCAAGCAAACCGCATCCAGTCTGCCATCCACGCCCGCGTAAACGAGCTTCTGGAGATTGAGTTCGACGGCGGCAGGGTTGCCGACGAGTCGATGAGGACTGACCAGAGGTATCGTGGCGGCTTTCTCTCCCGTTGCTACACCGACTCGCGCAGGCGGTCGAAGCTGGGAACTCCGTACTACGCGACGCTTCGCTGTGACTTCAAGGAAGTCATGGAGTACATCGAAGCGTGGGAGCCGGAGGTAGCAGGTGGCATTGACGGCTACAAGCGCTACCTCGACATCAGGCGCGAAGAACGCGAAAAGCGCAGCGCATAGCCGCCCATAACCAACCACCCCCGAGCACGCCCACCAGTGCGTCGCCCCACTTCGGTGACCGCCGAGGCCGTCGCAGCCCTCACCGCGCTTCGCGGACGCCCGGCGCACGGACCGTCGAAAGGCGGCACCTAATCCCCACGTGGTCAACCTCCTTTCTGTGACACATCCCACCGCCGCCTGACGGGGGCGGCGTGCTGGCGGGCGGGGCTCGGGGCAGGCAAGGAGAGACATGGAGAAGTTCGAGAGGGTCGCAACCCTGGCAAAGGAGGTCGCCATCCCGCCCAAGGCCATCTACAGGGCCATCGAGGCGGGGGAGCTGAAAGCCTTCCGACCGAACGGCTGCAAGCGCGGCTGGCGCATCCGACGTGACGAGTTCGAGCGCTGGGTGGCCGAGAAGACCTATTAACAGGGACGCCCCGCTGGGCAGTAGCGGGGCGTCAGAGACAGACGCGAAGGGCGTCTAGAGAGGATGGTATCACATGGCAGAGGAGCTGAGGGCGCGCCGCATGGCACGCCACGAGCAGGAGCGCAGGCGGCGCGCCGAGCTGGTTCAGGGCGCGCTGTTCTGGCTGGCGGTGCTCGCGGGATTCGCAATCGCGGGCACCATCGACTGGCTCACGCTGGGCTAGGGCAAAGTGTGGCTCCGCATTGGCAGGGCGCCGCTCCGCACTGGCTGGGCGTAGAGAGGCTTGGCAAGGCAGAGGCAAGGCAGTGCGAAGCATCGCGCAGGCAAGGCGAAGCTTAGCCTTGGATGAGCAAAGCGCAGATTTGCGTCGAACGCACTGGCAGAGCTAAGAGCAGTCACGCAATGCTGAGGCCGAGGGCAGCTTTGCATCGGCATTGCATCGCGCCGCTTGGCGTCGCGGCGGCAAGGCTGGGCTGTGCACTGCATGGGCATGGCATAGCATGGCTGCGCTTCGCAAGGGCACAGCTATGACAGCAGGGCAGGGGCACTGCTAAGGTTTGCGCGGCCACGGCATATCAGAGCTGCTCGGCGCTTTGGCAACGGGGAGCGGAGCTGGGCATGGGCAGAGCAATCCATCGCGGGGGCATAGCGCGGAATTGCATCGCTTGGGCGTTGAGGTGCATCGCATAACGTCGATGAAAGCGCAAGGCACAGCATAGGCAAGGAACGGCAACGCGAGGGCACAGCCCGTCTGTGACAAGCGGAGGCAAAGCCAAGCTTAGCCAAGACGCGCATCGGCGGAGCATCGATGGGCGGTGCAACGGCGCAGCACTGGGCGGCGGCTCAGATTCGCGCAGCCATGGCATCGGCTCGCACAGCATAGGCAATGCGACACACGGCCCAGCATGGGCAAAGCGAGACACGGCCTTGCAGGGGCAGAGCGAGGCATGGCATTGCAGGGGCAGAGCGAGGCGAGGTGAGGCGGCGGCGTAGCATAGCGGGGCCAAGCGAAGGCTAGGCGTAGAGCGGCGCTTCAAAGCAACCCAAGGCGCAGGCGAAGGGCAGCGGTGCAAGGGCAACAACCAACCAACAGAAAGAGAGACAGACATGAAGGAAATGAAGGTACGGCTGACATTCACGGACACGATTCTGGGCACCAAGCCCGCAGACCCCGAAATCCACAGTCACTTCGTGGCATCCAAGGCGCCTGACGCCAAGACCATCGCGCAGGAGCTGGCTGCCCACGAGATATCCGTCGAGGACGTGGAGGAACGCGGCAAGACCATCTTCCACAAGATGGAGGACGGCACGCCATACATCGAGCACTACCAAGTTAAGGGCTTCTTCAAGAGCACGTGCAAGGCATTGCAGCAGGTGCCGGGTACAGAGAGCGGCAAGAAGAACACCAAGGGCACGTTCTACAAGTTCGCGTCGTACAAAAGCAAAATCGACCAGCTCATCTTCGTGTCACCAGACATCATCCCGTTGTGGATGCCCATAAATCTCGACCTCACCGCGACCGACTGCCAACGTCCCCTGCGCGCATCCACGCCCCAGGGCGAGCGAATCGCATTGGCACATTCGGAGGAAGCGCCCGCAGGCACGACGGTCGAGTTCACCGTCACTTGCCTTGTCGATGACCACATGAAGCTGGTGCGCGAGTGGCTTGACTACGGAAAGTTCAGCGGCCTTTGTCAGTGGCGCAATGCAGGACACGGCCGCTTCGAGTGGGAGGAGATCGGGTAATGGACGAAAAGAAGTTGAAGCGCAAGCTGCGCAAGCGCGCCAACAAGCTCGTCAAGTGGGCGCGCAAGAACGGCTTTGAGTACGCCAGCGAGTTCGTGATGCTCGACAGTGACGGCGATGACTACGTGAACGTCAGGGTCGAGCGCGACGGCAGGAAGCTGACGCTAGGCGCGTTTCCGGGGAAGGAGTACGAGTCGTGGGGCTGAACGACATCGAGCGGCTGGCCATCGAGCAGGCCGTCTACAACGCAATCGGCGCCGACATCAAGACGGGCGTGACCGACAACCTGCGCGGGCAGGTCAACGGGTTCTACCTCGACATGTACCAGAAGACGGGCGCCACGGCGTTCGAGGT
>Ga0326514_10002887_pt1 | contig 10931 bp, 7 predicted proteins | sample 3_2548_0518_D_FD_203653 | JGI IMG/M metagenome (GOLD analysis project Ga0326514, IMG submission 203653) | Bovine rumen microbial communities from UC Davis, California, United States - 3_2548_0518 | ecosystem: Host-associated > Mammals > Digestive system > Stomach > Rumen | place: USA: California... | reverse complement strand
CAGCCTATTTCAGTCCAGTCAGCACTTGCATTAAGTGAAACTGCCGAAACAGACATCACTACAGCAGAGGCAAGAGAAAGTGCTTTTACTGCAAGCGGTTTTAATTTCATATAAACATCTCCTTTATTATAAAATAATTTCAGACTTAATTGAAATTTAACAATTTAAGGATATAAAAACAGCGGACGGTTGCCCGTCCGCTTTAAAATTACTTAGCGTAATCGGTAACTCTGCTTTCACGGATAAGATTTACCTTTATCTGTCCCGGATAGTCCATTTCGGATTCTATCTGCTGTGCTATCTGTCTTGCAACTATTACCATTTTTTCATCGTTTATGATTTCGGGTACTACCATGACCCTTATTTCACGTCCTGCCTGAATAGCAAAGCATTTTTCGACACCCTCATAAGAAGTGCAGATTTCTTCGAGTTTCTGCAAACGCTTTATATAGCTTTCATAGTTTTCACTTCTTGCACCAGGTCTTGCAGCGGAAATAGCATCTGCTGCCTGAACGATGCAGGCAATAGCGGTTTTTGGTTCAACGTCATTGTGATGAGCCTCAACTGCATGGATAACAACGGGACTTTCGTTGTATTTTTTACAAACATCAACACCTATCTGAACGTGTGAGCCTTCGATTTCAGAAGTAAGGGCTTTTCCTATATCGTGGAGAAGTCCTGCACGTCTTGCGATATTTGCATCTAATCCCAGTTCTGAGGCAAGAACGCCACAGAGCTTGGAAACTTCTATAGAATGGTCAAGAACATTTTGTCTGTAACTTGTACGGAATTTAAGTCTTCCGAGGAGTTTGATAAGTTCATGGTTAAGACCGTGGACATTTGTTTCTATAACAGCACGTTCGCCCTCCTGTTTAATGCGGTATTCAACTTCACGTTTAGCCTTATCTACCATTTCCTCAATGCGAGTGGGGTGTATTCTTCCATCGGCAATAAGTTTTTCGAGAGCGATTCTTGCAACTTCACGCCTTATCTGGTCAAAACATGAGAGAGTGATAGCTTCAGGGGTATCGTCAATAATAAGGTCAACACCGGTAAGTGTTTCGAGGGTTCTTATATTTCTTCCCTCACGACCTATAATTCTTCCTTTCATTTCATCATTTGGGAGAGGAACAACAGAAACAGCGGCTTCTGAAACCTGTTCTGCGGCAACTTTTGCAATTGCAAGGGATATGTAACTTCTTGCTTTTTCGTTACATTCATCTTTAAGCTGTTGTTCATAGTTTGAAATCTTGATAGCTTTTTCATGGATTAAATCATCTTCAAGTTTGGAAATAATATAATCCTTAGCCTGTTCTCTTGTAAATTCGGAGATTCTTTCGAGAACGTCCATTTCACTTTTCTTGATAGCCTCAGCTTCTTTAAGTTTTTCCTCAGCGGATTTAAGTTTCTGATTAAGCGTTTCTTCTTTTTTCTCAAGCTTATCAGTTTTACTGTCGAGGTTTTCTTCTTTCTGCTGAATACGGTTTTCCTGTCTTGAAAGTTCTTTTCTGCGGTCTTTGATTTCCTTATCGGCATCACTGCGGAGTTTCTGAATTTCGTCCTTAGCTTCAATCAAAGCACTTTTCTTTTTGCTTTCAGCGTCTTTTTCGGCATCTTCCTTAATACGCTTGGCTTTTTCTTCTGCTGAACCCATAATGGCTTCTGCCTCACGTTTTCTTTGTTCAATACCTGCTGTGACTCCTTTTTTATAAGCAATAAAAGCTCCTGCCGCCGCACCTGCGGCAAGGGCGGCAATGATTAAAATAATGGCAACAATAGTGTCCATACAGTGCATTACCTCCTTTTCATAATTAAAAGTTTGTATCATAACTGATTATTACTCAAAGGCGGTAAATGCCGCTTAATTTATTCATTTGCAAATATATAAATTAAAAATTAATATCAAACTGATTTAAAACAAAGCAGCAAATACTGCCAGAAGTAATATTTCTGCAAATAAATACAACATATATATTATACACTTTTAATGATGATATGTCAATAGAAAAAAAGTAAAATATTACAAATTGGTGAAATTTATTTCTTTTATACTAAAACAGACTATTTTTTAATTTATGTTTTTTACTTGACAAAAACTAATGCTGTGATATAATAAAAATAATATTATACGGAGGTAATGTTATGTACAAAAAAAGTTCCACAAACTGTGAAAGCTGTACAAATTACGTTTATGATGAAGACTATGAATGTTATGTCTGCATGGTAAACCTTGATGAAGACGAAATGGCAAGATTTCTGCAAGGCACTAATTATTCATGTCCATATTACAGGCTTGATGACGAATACGGCATTGTAAGACATCAGAACTGATTAACACAATCGAGACAAGGAGAAATCAGAATGAAAAAGGAAATATCTGCATTTATGGCAGTAATGCTTGCATTATCCGCTTTTACGGGGTGCAGTGAAAAGGAACAGACAAATAACAGCCCGTCAGCTTATGAAAATTCCGATTCATATGTACAGATGACTGAACCCCATTCGGAAAATAACAGTGCTGTCCCTGAAAAGCTACAGGAAACCGTCACAGAAGCCCCTACGGAAGCCCCTACAGACCCTCCTCATATAAGTCCTATTGAGAACGTTTCCGCAAAACTCGGCACTCAGCAGACTATCGACAGGGTTATTGAACGAACCGAAGGAAGTAACACCATACAGTTGCCTCTTTCAGACTTCATAGAAGAAGGAGACATTATAGAATCCTTTACATTTATAGTCTATTCAACTGATGGCAGTAACATAGGAACTTACAAAGGTGGCTGTGGCATATCGGTAAGTGAGGACTGTCCGCTGGCAACAAATGACTGCTGGTATCAGTCAGATGACTTTTCAGCCGAAACTCAGGGAAGTTACGGTGAAATAACATGGAACGTCCCAGAGGGAATAAGAGAATACATCAATGAGGGCGGAGACGTTCTTTTCGGCTACTGGTGGGGAAATGTAACAAATATCCGCATTGACACCATAATATGCACTTTTTCAAGGTCAAGGGACGTTTCCGTTGACGGAACTGTCCACTATGACGTTAATAAATCCGTGAACTACAGCGACACCGATAACATCATAAAAATAGCACAGTCTGAATTTTTACCCGAAAATTCCGTACTCGAAACAGTAACATATAATATCAGTTCGGCAGGAAGTTTAGGAAAATTCACAGGGGCATTCGGTTACGAATCCAAAGAAGGCTATTATCAGTCAATAGACACGGCTGTATTTTCTGAAAACCCGACACTTTCGCTTACATGGTTCATACCTGATTCAGCAAAAGACTACATTTCAGAAAACGGTGAAATATTTCTTGGTTACTGGTGGAGTAATCAGCCGACTGTCACTATTGATTCGATAGACGTAAAATACAGTTTTTCATCAGAAAAGAAAACCACTTCCGAACCCCAGACCACTCAGCCTACGGAATCCGAAGAAAACACAGGTTTCAGAAGTTCCGCTGAAATAGTCAAAGCCATAGAAGTGGGCTGGAATCTCGGAAATTCCCTTGAAAGCTATGATACTGAAAAATCGGGGCTCGATACGGAAACAGGCTGGGGAAATCCTAAAACTACAAGAACAATTATTCAAAGTGTAAAAAATGCAGGTTTCAACGCAATAAGAATACCTGTAACATGGAATGAACATCTTGACGGCGACAAAATACAGCCTGAATGGCTTTATCGTGTACAGGAAATTGTTGACTATGCTTATAATGAAAATATGTTCGTAATTATAAACGTACATCATGATGACTATTTATGGCTTAATCCAGATGAATCGCAGTATCAGGAAACCAGTAAGAAACTCTGTTCCTTATGGGAACAGATTGCCGAAAGATTCAAGAACTACAACGACAGACTTCTTTTTGAGGGTATGAACGAAGTAAGAACCATAGGCAGTACGGAAGAATGGACGGGCGGTACTCCCGAAGAAAGAAACGTTATAAACAAGCTCGAAGCCGATTTTGTAAAAACAGTCCGTGCGACAGGCGGAAATAATGCCGAAAGAACACTTATTGTAACATCATACGCTGCCTCAGCGGAAGAAAATGCCCTGAAAGATATTGTTATCCCTGATGACAGCCATATTATACTTTCTCTCCACTATTACGCACCATGGGACTTCTCACAGGGTACTACAACTAAATTTGACAAGCCAAAGAAAAAACAGCTTTCAACAAAATTCAGCTATATCAAAAGCGAATTTGTTGACAAAGGTATACCCGTAATCATAGGGGAATTTGGCTGTATTGCGGCTGCAAGCGACGACGTAAGGGCATCATATTTCAACAGCTATATTAATCTTGCTAAGGAATGCGGTATAAAATGTTTCGTATGGGATAACGGCATATCAAAAGGTTCTGACAGCTACGGAATTTTCAACAGAAAATCTCTTATATGGAATAACACAATATTAAAAGGCATAATTAACGGTACAAAATAATAAAAACGGACGGCTTGACAAAAAACCGTCCGTTTTTCTATATAATGATATAATGGAATTAAGCTTTAATCGGAAGAGATGTAACTTTTCCTGAATCATACTGCTGTATAACAAGAGCATCATTTCCGGTTATACCGCCTGCTCCGTCAACATCTGCGGATTTTTTCTGAATATCCGTAAGGGAATACTTTTCAGAGTTTGTAATATACTGGAGAACTGCTACACAGTCCGCAAGAGTAACTTTTCCGTCACTGTTAGCGTCACCGTAAACAATGTCGCTTTCCTGAGGTTGAGTAGTAGTTTCAGCAGGAGTTCCACCATTTGCTATAGTGATTTCAGAAGGATATACTGTTACTCCGTCACCTATTTCGGATACAACATTACCCGTACCGAATTTAGAATAAAGACCTGCCGCAGCACCTACAAGACCTACCTGATAATCAAGTGCGACTTCGTTTGAAGTAGCATCTTTAGCATCAAGCTTGCGGAATGTAGAGAAATCCTCACTTGTAGGACCTCCGCACAATGCACCGTAAAGGGTATGACTGCCTTCAACGCTTGCATAGTTGCCGTCCCAGCTTCCCCACTGTGACCATGAATCATCAACGTAAAGACCTGATGCGGCACGATGATGAGGTGAAGTTGCAGAAACATCATTATATCCTACTACAAGACATACATTTGCATTGTTATCGCCTAAAATCATATTCATCTGTTTCTGACACCATTCAGAGAAGTCAGCACCTGATTTTTCAGAATACTTTGTAGCAACCATTGCACAAGTCTGCATTAAGGTATTATGTCTTGCACTTCCCCATGAGTTCATGACATAGAACTTGTCCTTGTTTGCGTTTACAACACTATTTATATAATTTACAGGAGCAGTCCAGTTACCTGTTATTTCGGCATTGATGATAGCCGCACCGAGCCATACACCACCATAATAATAATCGTTTACCCAGTCATTAGTTTTGCTTGTATCCTTGCTGTTAGCGTCAAGGTAAGCCTGTTCTTTTGTTGCGAGGTAAAGCCAGCCAGCAGCCCATGCTATATCGTCCTCAACGCTCTTGTCGGAATACGTTGACTGTTCATAAGTCATGGTACGGTATTTAGCAGCGAAATCGTAAAGAGCCTTAGCATATTTAAGGTCTTCTTCATTGCCGAAGTTTATGTAGTTCTGAGCAAGAGCAGCGGCATACTGTGCGGCAACGTTGCTTGCACCGTTTGTAGTTGAATAAGTCTCATCATTTCCACGGGAATCCATAAGTTCAGGAGCTCGCCATTTACCGTGGTCTTTACCGTCATCGCCTATTTCATAGACAAAATTTGTAACATTGCCGTTACCGTCAAGGGTTGTACTTCTTTTGAAGAACCTTGCAAATTCATCAGTAATGTCTTTAAGGTGTACGTCCGTACCTGTTTTCTTGAACTGGTCAGAATATTCATAGTACATCCAGCCGAGAGTAGAAGCGGAAAATCCTTCTGTAAGACCGCATATTATTCCGTCACCGGCATCATGAAAGCCACCGCCTACAACGTCACTTGTGTGGCAGTCGTCACGCCATGAAAAATGTGACTTTTCACCTGCACCGACTCCGCAGTAGTTCGCATCAAAGAAATAAAGAGAATACTGTAAAAGTTTTGCGTAATTGTCAAGTCCGAGGTCAGAAGCAGAACCCGAAAGCGTATTTACAGCAAGTCCGCTGAGTGAACCCGCTGTAATAACAGCAGATGAAGCAAGAGCAGTAAGTTTTCTGGTAAATTTTTTTAATTTCATTTTAAATCATTCCTCTCAGAATTATTTGCAGATTCCGATAAAATCTCAAATATTATTATAGAATATTATATCATGTCATAAGAATAATTTGTTAAATTTCTGTGAACAAATATATAATTTGTCAGATATATCAAAAATTGATGTATTTTATTGTATACTATCACAATAAATCAAAAAATCGGGCGAAATGTTAAAACATTCCGCCTTAAATGAATGTCAGAGAGCAGTGAAAAATCACTTTCTGATAAAAGTATATTCATCTGTGGTACTTTTTATACATGAAATGGAACATTTTTGTTGCATTAAAGCAACAATAGCTTTTATTTCAAAAAAAATCTTGACTTGTTGGCATAAAGGGAGTATAATAATTATTGTATGGCAAACACTTGCAAATTAATATAATAAAATTTAACTATGGAGGTTTTTAAAATGAGCAGAGTTTATAACTTCAGTGCAGGTCCTGCTGTACTTCCCGAAGAAGTTCTTATGGAAGCAGCAGAAGAAATGCTTGATTACAAGGGTACAGGTATGTCCGTTATGGAAATGTCACATCGTTCAAAGGCTTATGATACTATCATCAAAGAGGCTGAACAGGATTTGCGTGACCTTATGAATATTCCTGATAACTATAAAGTAATATTCTTACAGGGCGGTGCATCACTTGTATTTGCAGAAGTTCCTATGAACCTCATGAAGAACAAAAAAGCCGCTTACATCATTACAGGTCAGTGGGCTAAGAAAGCCGCTGCAGAAGCTGAAAAATACGGTGAAGTCGTAAAGGTAGCATCTTCTGCTGATAAGACTTTCTCTTACATTCCTGACTGTTCAGACCTCGACATTCCAGAAGATGTTGACTATGTATATATCTGCGAAAACAATACCATATACGGTACAAAGTTCTGGAATCTTCCAAACACAAAGGGCAAGGAACTTGTTGCAGACGTTTCTTCATGCTTCCTTTCAGAACCCGTTGACGTTACAAAGTATGGTGTAATTTACGGTGGTGTACAGAAAAACGTAGGTCCTTCAGGTGTACAGATTGTAATAGTTCGTGAAGACCTCATCGCTGACGGTCCTGCATTTGAACAGACTCCTACCATGATGAACTGGAAAATACAGGCTGATAACGATTCCCTTTATAATACTCCTCCATGCTACGGTATCTATATATGCGGAAAGGTATTCAAATGGATTAAGAAAATGGGCGGTCTTGAAGCAATGAAGGCTCACAACCAAAAGAAAGCTAAAATCCTCTATGATTTCCTCGACAGCAGTAAAATGTTCAAAGGCACTGTTGTTCCAGAAGATCGTTCACTTATGAACGTACCTTTCATTACAGGCAATGACGAACTTGACAAGAAATTCATTGCTGCTGCTACAGAAGCAGGTTTCGTAAACCTCAAAGGTCACAGAACAGTAGGCGGTATGAGAGCATCAATCTATAACGCTATGCCAATTGAGGGCGTTGAAAAGCTTGTCGCTTTCATGAAGAAGTTTGAAGAAGAAAACGCTTGATTAAAAACTAAGGGCGGTTGAAACAACCGCCCGAATAAATACACTTTTTAAGAAATGAGGTAGATTCTGATGTTCAATATTCAGACACTTAACAAAATTTCTGCTGTCGGAACTGATATTTTTGACAAAAGTAAGTATACCATTGCAGACAGTCCTGAAAATCCCGATGCAATAATGGTAAGAAGTGCAAAAATGCACGATATGACTTTCGGAGATAAACTCGTTGCAATCGCAAGAGCAGGAGCAGGAGTAAATAATATTCCTCTTGACAGATGTGCAGAAGAAGGAATATGTGTATTCAATACCCCAGGTGCAAATTCAAATGCCGTTAAGGAACTTGCTGTTTGTGCATTGCTTCTTGCATCAAGAAAAATTACAGAAGCTGCTGCATGGGCTGCATCTCTCAAAGGTACAGAGGATGCTCCAAAAACAGTAGAAGGCGGTAAGGCTAAATTTGCAGGTCCTGAAATCTACGGAAAAACTCTCGGTGTAATAGGTCTCGGAGCTATCGGCGGCAAAATAGCAAACACTGCAATTGCACTCGGCATGAACGTTATAGGCTATGACCCTTATCTTTCAGTAAATGCCGCACTTATGCTTGATTCAAAAGTAAAAGTGGTAAACGACATAAACGAAATCTATAAAAACAGCGATTACATTACAATTCATGTTCCGTACACAAAGGATAACAAAAATACTATTGATGCTGAACAGATTGCAATGATGAAAGACGGTGTACGTCTTATAAATCTTGCAAGAGGCGAACTCATCAACAGCACAGAAGTTATCAAGGCTATTGCTACTGGCAAGGTTGCAAAATACGTTACAGACTTTGCAGATGACATTGTACTTGGTGAAGAAAATGTAATTGTTCTTCCTCACCTTGGAGCGTCAACCCCTGAAAGCGAAGATAACTGTGCTATAATGGCTGCTCAGGAACTCATTGACTATCTTGAAAACGGAAATATTAAAAACAGTGTAAACTATCCTAATCTTTCAATGAATGCAGCAGGAACTAAAATATGTGTCATTCACAAAAACGTTCCAACAACAATTGCCTCAATAACTTCCGCACTCGGCAACGAAGGCATAAACATTGAAAACATGGCTAATGCAAGCCGTGGAAACTTTGCTTACACTATGCTTGACGTTTCAGATGACGTTTCCCCTGATGTTGAAGGTGCAATAAATTCTATTGACGGTGTAATCCGTGTAAGAGTAATAAAGAAGTAAGCCTGAATAAAAATCATATAATAAATCCCCTCAGAATGCCTTGCACTGAGGGGATTTTATTTTTTATTGATGATTTAAATTAAGTCTGCCTGAGAATAGTTAGGAGCTTCCTTAGTGATATAGATGTCATGAGGGTGACTTTCTTTAAGTCCCGCACCTGTTATTCTTACAAACTGAGCGTTTTCCTGAAGTGCAGGAATAGTCTTACAGCCACAAAGTCCCATTCCTGAACGGATACCGCCTACAAGCTGGAATATTGTATCAGCTAAACTGCCCTTGAAAGGAACTCTTCCCTCAACTCCTTCGGGAACAAGTTTCTTTGCACCTTCCTGAAAATATCTGTCCTTAGAGCCTGCCGCCATAGCACCAAGACTTCCCATGCCACGATATACCTTGAACTGTCTGCCCTGATAGATTTCAGTTTCACCAGGAGCCTCTTCACAGCCTGCAAGCAGTGAACCGAGCATAACAACGTCTGCACCTGCCGCAAGAGCCTTTACAATGTCTCCGGAATACTTTATACCGCCGTCAGCAATAACAGGAATACCATATTTCTGAGCAACACAGGCAACATCATATACAGCGGTTATCTGAGGTACTCCACAGCCTGCAACGACACGGGTTGTACATATTGAGCCGGGTCCGATACCTACTTTGAGACAGTCCGCACCTGCTGCAATAAGTTCTTCGGCAGCGGCAGCGGTTGCAATATTTCCTGCAATGACAGGAACATCAGGGAACTTCTCTTTCAGCATTTTAAGACATTTTATTACATTTGCACTGTGTCCGTGTGAAGAATCGAGAACAAGCACATCTACCTGAGCTTCAATAAGAGCTTCTGCTCTTTCAAGCATATTTGCAGTAACGCCTATTCCTGCACCGCAGAGAAGTCTTCCGTTTGAATCCCTTGCGGAATTAGGGAACTGTACTGACTTTTCAATATCCTTGATAGTAATAAGACCTTTAAGAGTACCGCTTTCATCAACAATGGGGAGCTTTTCAATTTTATGGGCTTTGAGTATATCCTGAGCCTGAGCGAGAGTAGTACCCACAGGAGCAGTAATAAGATTTTCCTTAGTCATGACTTCTGAAATCTTAGCGGAAAAATCTGTCATGAATCTCATATCACGGTTTGTAATGATTCCGACAAGTTTTTTATCCTCATCAACAATTGGTACACCTGATATTTTGTATTTGCCCATAAGTTCATCTGCATCAGCAACTATATGGTCTTCAGTAAGGGAGAAAGGATTAACGATAACACCGTTTTCTGAACGCTTAACCTTATCAACTTCTTCAGCCTGCTGTTCAATTGACATATTCTTGTGAATAATTCCTATACCGCCCTCTCTTGCGATTGCTATTGCCATACGGGAATCAGTAACAGTATCCATAGCAGCGGTCATGATTGGGGTATTAAGTCTTATATTCTTAGTAAGGTTAGTACCGAGTTCAATCATATTAGGGGTAACTTCGGATTTGGCGGGTATAAGAAGAACATCATCAAATGTCAGACCCTCCTTTTGAAATTTGCTGTTCACATCAGTCAACATGAAAAATTCCTCCTTTTTTAATTTAAACTCAATAGTTTATTATCTTATATCATACCAATTTTTTCGGATTATGTCAATAGCAAAACCTGAAAGCAGATATAGAAAAAAGCTGTCGAAAACTTTGGTATTTTGGCAAAAAAGGCAATTATAAGGTTAAATATGGATATATCAGATTTATATAGCACATTCAGGAAAAAAATAAAGGCGGTTTATAAACTGCCTTTATTTTTACTCATATTTTACAAAAGTATTCCTGTGACAAATCAGAATGTGACTATCCCAAGTCAAACCAGTAATCCAAATTTTTATTTTCAATATAGAAATCATTGAAATATTTTTTTAACTCTTGTATTCTGTTTTGAATGTAATTTGTTTTTATTCTGCCATTGTAATGAACC
>Ga0326514_10002885_pt1 | contig 10934 bp, 23 predicted proteins | sample 3_2548_0518_D_FD_203653 | JGI IMG/M metagenome (GOLD analysis project Ga0326514, IMG submission 203653) | Bovine rumen microbial communities from UC Davis, California, United States - 3_2548_0518 | ecosystem: Host-associated > Mammals > Digestive system > Stomach > Rumen | place: USA... | reverse complement strand
CCCATCTTCGCGCCGCAGTTGGGGCAGTAGTTGTCTTGGAACTTGAACCCCCCAGTATCGCAATCCCAAGTATACGCATAGTAATTGTCTGTATTGCACTCAGAACAATACCAACAACTCCTGTCATTGTGCTTTATCCACTTCCCATGCCGCACCTCCACCACATCGGCGGCGGGTAACTTAGAAATCATGCTATGCATGGTGTCATATGCCGCCTCATCCATGCCAAGAGGATAGGCAATATTGAGAATCTCAATCGCCGCTTCGCGTCTAATGCACTCTTCCATTGTCAGCCCTCCTCCAGCTCGCGGCGGACAACCGCGTTCCAGTCGGTTTTCCGGATCTTCTCCAAACAGTCAGCGCAGACGTTCTCCGCGCCGGTGATATCCCGGATCGCGCTGAAGTTCAGACGGCGGCGGCGGATATAAGGGACGACCTTGCCGCAGATGTCGCATTTCCACTCAATCATGGCGCTTGCCTCCTTTCGGGCTGTCCAGCCATTGAATGATATCCATGAGGATCAAGCCGGCGTCGACGGCAAAGACGACGGCGGCGATGTAGTAGAGCGTGAGGGCGGTCATGGCAGATCCCTCCACTTATCCAGAATTTCAGACAACGCCTTCACCGCGTCGGAAACGGCATTGTTTTGCATCTGCGGCCCCTGCGTGATCCCGTCGATAAAGCCCAGCAGACGCTGCGCTTCGCTGTACAGCTTGAGCGCGGCGAGGTTTGGCTGGGGCGCGGCTTCCGTCGCTTCACTCTCCCAGTCGTGGAGGATCTCGATTTCGTTGCCGAAGCGGCGCAGGATTTCAGCGTCGCTGCAGACGAAGCAGCCCTTGGGGCTTCCATCCAGACGGCACGGGCAGCTCCGCCCAATGCAGTAACTACTGCGTGCAACGCGCAGGCTGGACGTGATTATCATGTCGCCCGCTCCGTTCTTCACTTTGTATAAGGTCATTTCATCTTTCTCCTTTCAGAATGGACAGTTTGCCCCGCCGTCCAGCGGGGAGAAGTTGCGGCGGGCGTATTCCGCCAGCAGAAGGGCTTCTGCTATATTGTCGTCCGGCTTGCGGGAGCGCTCCGTGCGCAGTAAGGATTCCGACGGGAAAAGCCGGTGCGCGGCTGCAATGGAGCTTCCCTTGTCAGCCGTGACGGAAAAGGCCTTTTTCCACTTCACGGGAGGGACAAGCTGATAGGGGATTTCATAAGCTGCCAGCAGCCCGCGGATGAAACCGAAGTTGTCCCCGAAAGAGAACATGCTGGTGACGCCCTGGCCGGGCATGGCGCCCACCTTTTCCAGGGCGCAGACGACGGCGTCGTTGAGGGTGGCAAGAGCGGCAGAATAGCCGTACTCGTCAAATGGCTGGAGCAGACGGACGGTGCCGTCGGTATTCAGCACGGCGAGGGCGCCGTGCTTGCCGGGGTCGATTCCTATGTACAACATTGTGTTTCCTCCATTTGTTTTTTCGCCTCTGTCCACGGAAGGCCGTGGGCGCGGGCATAGCGTGAGACGCTTGGCGCGTCGTCCGTGGGATGGCGGGCATATTTCGCCATCCACGCGCGGGATCTGGGCGCGTCATCGGACGGGGCGAGGCCGCGCACCAGATCGGCCACGTGGGGGAAGAACGGACTTTGCGCCACGTAGTCCCGCACCGAATCCAGCACGGCGGAGTAGTCGTAGCGCATGAGCACGTCGCCATAGGCGGCGAGGGCCTCCGCGTTCTTGAGCGTCTTTGCGTCGGGGTAGTATTTTTTCAGTTCCAGAAAGACCTTTCTGGCTTCATCGCGGGACAACTTGTCCACTCCTTTCCTCTGGTGTCAGCTTTGCCCAGCGTTTGGTATAGCGCACCATGACGGTAACGCCGTTCTCCCTGCGGCAGCGCTCGCACGTGCCGCGCGCCGCGCCGCCCTCCGTCCGGGTCAGATAGCCCCGGGCGGAGAGATCGGACAGGCAGGCGAGGCACAGGCGCTGACGGTAGGCGCCGGGCGGGGGAACGATCTTAGAACGGGAGTTCACCGTCGTCCTCCAGTTCGGCAAAGCCGGGGCCGGAGACGGTCACGCCTTCGGTGGCTGGGGTGAATCCCGGATCTGCTTCCCGATCCTGCCCGGCGGAGGAAAGCCCGGCGCCGGAGCGGGCGACGAAATCCGCGTCCAGGTCGTAATAGGTCTTTCCGTTGTACTCCCGGCTTTTCAGCTCTCCGGCAGCGAGGATCACGTCGCCCTTGCGGATGGAAATGACTTCATAATAGTGCTCCCGCCAGCCGTTGAGATTGACAAAGGTTGTCGTGCCGTCCTTGCGCTCCACGGCGACGATGCCCACGACGGAATGGTTGTTTCCGTTGACGGGCTTGTCCTCCGCGCTGCGCGTGGCGTTGCCGCAAAGGAGATAATAGGGGTGCTCCTGCCCCTTGTAGCATCGAGTGCCGAGTTTGGTCAGTGACATTACTCGTCCTCCTGTTCCGGCGAAGCGGCCAGCTGCTCGCACAGGGCGTCAAAGTCCTTTTGCAGAATTGCCTTGGCGCTGGAATAGCCGTGCGCGGAGAGGAACGCTTTCGCCTGCTGCTTGGTGACGCCCTGCCGCGTGGCGATGGTGTAGAAATAGCGTACCTGGTTGGCCGTGATCGGGGCGTTGGGATCGCTGTTGTACAGGGCCGCGGAGCCTTCCGTCCAGTCCGATTCCAGATCCTGCGTGAAGGCGTCGGACAGCGCGCCGAGGGAGAGCGCGGCGGCGACGAGGGCGCGCTTCTGCGCCATCTTCACGGCGGAGTTGGCACCGTCATAGGGTGACTGCGAGCCGGATCGTCCTTCGCGGGTGTTGCCGCTGCCATAGGCGGAGGTGATAACATACTCCTGCCCGTTGACGATCTTCACAAGGTCGCAGCGGACGAGGAAATAGAAGAAGCCGGTCTCAATGTTCTCGATCTTGCTGACCAGCTCGTAGCGCTGGCAGAGACCGTAGGCCACGGCGACCTTTTCCGCGCCGGACTTGAACAGGGTTGGATGCTTGGCGAGGGGGTCGCCGTTCTTCTTGCGGATCATGCCGAAATCCACGTCGCGGCGGAGCGTCTGCGCCGAGCCGCCGGGCAGGCAAATTTGATAGTCGCCTTTGCGGGGGATGGGGGAGATGGCAAGGGGCTGCGCGTCGAATTCATAGAGGGTCAATGCTTCGTTCATATCTGCTTTCCTTTCTTGCTGAGCGCCGTGTGGAGATAGAAACAACTTTCCGCGATATCTCCCGGCATGTCGCTCATGTCGTATAGGGTATAAAGGCCATCCTTTTTCAACTGGAGCACCAGCGGCTTCGGCCAGATGACCTCGTCGTCAGAATCGTCCCACTCCGCCAGCGCCCAGGAATAGAAGAACAGCTGGGCGGCGCAGTAGGCGTGATTGATCCTCGCGCCGGTCTTGATGTCCAGCACAACGGGCTTGCCGTCGATCAGGCCAAAGCGGTCGACCGTACCGGCAAATGGATACATCCCGGTTACCGGCATGGAGTTGAAGCTGAACGTCGAGGCGACGATGCGCTCCACGCCCAGCCATTCCGGCTGCAGGTCACGGAGGAATCGCTGATAAGCCTCCACGTAGGGGCGGCAGTCCTCGTCGATCTCGCCGTCATCGAGGACCTCGCCGTAATCGAGGGCGGCAGTATAGGCATGGACGCGGGTGCCGCGATCCGCGGCAGCGTCGCGCAGCCAGGGGCGGGCCTCTGTCGCTGTGTCGTAATTCAGAAACCGGCACAGCTGCGTGACGGAGGGGACGAGCTTGCCGTCCACGCGGTATTCGTGCTTGTCGGGGTCAAAGTCAATCGTCATCGGTGACCTCCTTGATCTCTTCAAAATTGTCCCCGTCGCCGCAGACGGGGCAGAGGGCGTCCGTGTGCGTCCACCAGCCGCGCTCTCCGTCCAAATTTTCGCGGACGGTGCGGGCGTCCGGCTCGTCGAAGACGGCGCCGCAGACGTGGCAGACGAACATGTCAAAAGCCTCCATTCTCCGAAAAATGCGGGATCATGGGACGGCGTCTGCGCCCCGTCTTTTTCTTTGTACAGCCGACGCCCGGCGGACAGCCGCGCGGGTGGCCGGTGATGAGCAGATAATCGCATACCTTGATCATGCCCATGTCCTTGCGATAGACGCAGCGACGGCAGTATTCCATGTCCTCCGGCGTCATGCCCTGCTCGTTCATTCCGCGATCTCCTCCCACACAAAGCGGCCCTTGCCGGAGTTACGCCACTGGCCGATGCCGGAGAAGCGGCCATAGTTCAGCCACTCGCGCAGCAGGGCCTCGTGGTCGTCGCTGAGCAAGGTCACGGAGAAGGTCAGCGTCGCGCCGGCGGGGATCTCCTCGCTGCAGGCGAGGGATACGCGCTCGCCCTGCATGGTCTGGGCGCGCAGGGGACGCTCGCACTTGCCGATCGGCGCATAGTGTTCAAAGGGGATGCAGCGCGGCTCCGGAAAGATCAGCTTGTCGATCTCCTTCTTATACGCCTTGCACTTGCTGGACAGCGTGCCGCTCACGCGCTTGAGGCCGCCGCAGGTGTCCTTGAAAAAGCCCTTGATCTGGTAGTCATAAAGGAACGGCGTGCCGTCGGGCAGGCGGGGGAATACGGTCATGCCCTTTTCTGCCACGGCGTCCACGCCCAGCGCGGCAACCTCGTCGTCTATGGTGGCGGCGTCGGGGGCCTTGCTGCCGATAAAGTCGCGGTAGATGTCCTCGTTGGTCGGGGAGGTGCCGAGGATCGGCTCAACAAAGGTGATCTTGATTTTGATGGTTTTCATGTTGTTCTCCTTTTTACTTGAATTGGTTGTGGTGGTTGGATTTGGGTGGGTGACTGTGGTAAGCAGTGCGTAGCGATGCTTTGCCGTTGCTCCGCCTCTCCCCGCAAAGCCTTTCCGCTGCTCGGCTGAGCCATGCGTTGCCCTTGCCGTACACAGCAATGCAGTGCCATCGCAATACTGTGCTGTCCTGCGCCCTGGCATTGCCAGGCGGGGCCATGCTTTGCCATTGCTATACTTAGCGTTTCTTTGCCTCGGCGGAGCATTTCTGCGCTTTGCACTGAAAAGCCGCTGCGGTGCTAATCCGTGCTTTGCTTCGCATTGCGGAGCTTCGCCTCGCCTTGCCGCAGCTTTGCTGCGCGCTGCTATACTTGGCTGTGCTTTGCCCCTGCGCTACTGCGCTAGGCAATTCCACCGCATTGCAATGCTGCGCTTTCTCTGCTTTGCCGACGCTGTGCTTGGCCATGCAATGCCGCGGCAGAGGTGCGCGTTGCTCTGCTCAGCCATCGCTTTGCCTCGCTACGCTCTGCCAACGCGGGGCTACACGGGGCAACGCCGGCGCGAAGGGTCGCAGGGCCTTGCCATGCCGAGGCACGGCTATGCGGTGGACTGCAATGCCGCCGCGTTACTGGCCGGAGAGGCAGCGGGCGAGGGTGGGGGCGGAGATGTAGCCGTCACGGAATGGAAAGCGCTTCTTGATTGCTCGGTCGTCACGCAGACCGGTATAGCGGCGCACGTCCGTGATCGTCAGCAGCCGCTTGCCCTCTGTGAACTCCAAAATGTCTGCAAGATTGTCGCGGTAGGCTTCGCGCTCGCGGCTCATAGAGGCTCGCCTCTTTCCTTGAGGTACTGCCGCATGGGCTTTAAGCGCTTGAGGATCGCCAGCGCGCGGGCGCGGTCGATACGGTACTGCGCGCGGATCTCCGCGGGGTCGGTGGCGATGTAGTAGCCGCCGGCGTCCTGATCGCTGATGATCAGCACGCCGTCGTTTCGCGCCGCCTCGATGCAGGCGCGCACGTGCCGGTCTGACAAATGCACCGCGCCGGCAAGCATGCGGCGGGAGATCGCGTTCCGGCGGCCGTGCGGGATCGCGTCGATCACGGAGGCCACGGCTTCCGGGGTGGGGGATGGTCTGCTCATGGTGTACTCCTTTCTGTGGTGAGTTGGTCGGTTGAATTACTCCACATTTGTGGAATCAAAGGGCAAAAAAAGATCCGTCACGGATACGCCGGTGAGACGTGAGATCTCCCCAATCTGGCCGACGGTTGCACGGCGAGGATCTTTTTCAATCTTTGCGTAGGTTCCACGGTCCATTTTGAGCCTTTTTGCAATACTTCCCTGTGTAAAACCGGCAGTGACCCTTGCTGCTTTAATGGTGACCTGCATCTTGCCACCTCCTTTCTGCCTATTATTGTAAATCACCAAAAGTGGAAAGTCAACACCTATTTGCACAAATGGTGAAATTTTTTGTTGACTTGATTCCACATTCGTGTTATTGTTTAGATAAGGAGGTGATCCCGTGGAAATCGCTGAAAAGATCAAGAGGCTGCGCAAGCGGTACGACCTGACGCAGGGCGAGCTTGGCAAGCTGGGCGGCGTGAGCGTGCAGGCGGTGTCCTCCTGGGAAAAGGGCGAGCGCTCCCCGAAGTTCGGCCCGATCCAGGACATCTGCCGCCACTTCGGCATTGACGCCAACCGCTTTATCGACGTGACCAACGATTATTATGGGCAGGATGAGCCGGGGCGGGATTCGTCTCCCGCGCCGATGGATCCGGAGCTTGAGCGCCTGCTGGAATCCCTGCGCACAAGGCCGGAGATGCGCATGCTGTTCGATTTGGCAGACAATGCCACGGCGGAGGACGTGCGCAAGGCCGTGGCAATCATCGAGGCGCTGATGCGGGAGGACGGCCGCTGATGTGGCATCCAGATATAAGCGTCAAATATGCCGCGCTGCCCCTGTCGGTGCGGGGCACCGTTATCCCCGGAAACGACGGCAATTTTATCGTCGTCATCAACCAGAATTTGCCGGCGGAGCAGCAGCTTGAGGTCTACCAGCACGAGCGGGAGCACATCCTCCGGGATCACCTGTATGACGATATCCGGCCCATCGCGGAGATCGAGGCGGAGGCGGACCGGCACCCCGGCGTGCGGAAGCACCCGGCACGGCCACCGGCACCGGCGAAACAGGATCGGCTGCCGGACATCTTCGGGGAATGCCCGGAGGGCAAGATCCCGATGTTTTCCGGGCTGGATTTTATGGCAGGCTACATCAAAGCCTTTCTGAAGCAGAGGCGGGAGGAGGGGAAGGCGTGATGTGGTCTCTCGCGCACGCGATATATATAATATATACTCCTATTATAGCTGGCTATTAACGATTTATCTCTCTCTAGAATTTAGCAGTATTTATCTTTAAGCTACGTATTTACTACAGGAGTATGCACTAGGATTACAGGCTATACTTACCTCCAAGTAACTACAAGTTTTAATCAAAAGAGATAGTTTTCTCTTCTAACGGGGGATATTATTGGCCTTATAAGTTACTTCACAGCGTATAAGATTAATCTACTCTAGAAGTACAGATTTATGACAATGCCATTCAGACGCATTTAAGCGCGTTTTGAGCGGCTTTTGCCAGACGCGGGAAAACACACGGGAAAATTAAAATACGCCGATCTGCGTCAAGCGGTGAAGCGAGGGAGGGAATGGAATAATGAGGTCGGGGAATGTAAAGCGAAAGGAAGACTTGGAGCCGTTTCCGTGCGGGCGCTGCTGTTCCTGACATATATCGCTTTCCGAATCTTTTAAACAAAAAAGCCGCCCCCGGTGCGCCAACACCGGGAGCGGCAGACAACCAAACAAAACCAACTCACCACAGTCAATCAAGGAGGTCGTCATGCACAGTATAGCACAGGACGCCTCCGGAATGCAAGAGAAATTCAAAGGAGGCAAAGCAATGGCAAAGAAAAGGGGCTACTATGTGCGCCCGGATGGGCTGCACGAAACCAGCAGGACGATCAACGGCAAGCGCGTGGTTTTCCGTGGCAGGACAGATCGGGAGGTCGACCAGAAGATCCTTGCCTATCGGGAGGAACAGAAGAACGGGAGAAATTTTCCGGTTGTGGCAGACGAGTGGTATCGAGAGCATGAGGCATCTATACGATACTCCACCTATCGCGTCTACGGTTTCGCGCTGGATCGCCTCAAGACCGCGTTCCCCGGCGATATCAAGACGATTAAGCCCATCGAGCTGAAGCGGTATCTGACGGACTTTGAAAAAGATGGTTACGCCAAGAACACCGTGCAGATCGAGCTATCCGTGATGAAACAGATCTTCCGGCATGCGGTGCTTGCCGGCGATCTGGATGTGTCTCCGGCGGCGGAGGTCCAGCACGGAAAGCACCTGCCGAAAGCAAAGCGAGGCGCGCTGACAGAGGAGCAGGAGCAGAAGGTCGCGGCGTGCCGGGATGGCGATTTCTGGCTGTTCGGCGTGATGCTGCTGTACACCGGCCTGCGCCGCGGCGAGCTGCTGGCGCTCAACTGGCAGGACATCGACCGCAAGGCCGGCGTGATCCACGTCACCAAAAAAATCAATTACGCCTATGGCGCGCCGTATCTGGAGGAGTTCCTCAAGAGCGACAACGGCCTGCGCGACGTGCCGATCCTGGATGATCTGGCGAAGGCGCTGCCGAAGGTCGACCGGCTGGGGCCGATCTTCTGCAATGACCGCGGCGAGTATCTCAGCGCGTCGCAGCTGCACCAGGCGTGGCGGCGCTATTGCAAGGCCGCCGGGCTGACGGTCTGGGACTATGACGAGAGCGGCAAGCCGGTGGAGATCCCCGCGATCACGCCGCACTGTCTGCGGCACAGCTTCGCAACGATCCTTTACGAGGCCGGGCTGGATCCCAAGAGCGCCGCGGCGCTGGTGGGCGACACCGAGCAGGTCGTGGCGGGCGTCTATCAGGAGCTGCGCAGCAGCAAGCGCAAGACCGACGTGGAAAAAATCAACGCCTTTCTGGAGGCCAGAAAAGCGCTGCAGGCGGCGGATATGTAAAGGGATTCCGCTTTCGTGTGGTATTTCTGAACAAAATATTTTTGCTACTGTGGCAAAACTGTGGCAAAAGAAGCGCAGAACCGCACAGAACGGAACAGAGTAGCGCAACGGCAAAAAGCAAGGAGTTATGCGGGAAATGAGGGATTTCAAGGGGTTTACAGAAAACGGAGAAAATTAACAATTGTGTAAATTCTTTTACTTGATATAGCTTATCATTTCGGGCGTCCTGTGGCAAGACTGTGGCAAAAAAGATCCCCGCCGATGTGGCGGGGATCTTTCGTTATTTCTCCCATGATTTGCGGGCAATGTCTTTTACCGTGGCAATGCCGGGATTCTGGCGGGCCAGGGATTCAAAAAGCTTGATCGCGTCCCGGCGCTGCTTGCCTTCAAAATGCGTGTGCTGCTCGGTGGTCTCGGTGCCGTCCTCATAGGTGCGGATAATTTGCACGTGGTAGCTGATCGAGCCGCCATATCGCGGTTCCCGGATCAGCTCCAGCCGGCGCGTATAGGGCGCCGTCTCCAGATACGCATAACGGGCGGCCAGCGCTTGCCGGTACTCCTTCAACGCGTCGATGGCCGCTTGCAGCTCGGCGATCGTCTGCGCGGTGCTGCGGTCGTAGTAGGCCACGCGCTCCGGCGTGTCCAGCTTGTCCGGCTTCATGGCGTGAATGTAAAAGCGCTGCTCATGCTCGCCGCCGCGGCTGAAATAGTCATCACGGGAAAACCAGTCCGAATAGCTCATGTTCAAGCCCTCCTTTTCGGTGCGTCCAGGTATTCAACGATTCCCATCATCCAGCGCGCCAGAGTGACGGCGCCGGTGATGGTGACGATGTAGTAAATCATGCCGGCCTCCTTACTCGCGGTAGCCGCGACGCCAGGCCCAGCAATAGGCCGCGGTCTCGCCGTTTTCAAATTTCTTGGTGCGGCGCTCGCAAAGGTCATGGTCGAAATACTCAACGTATGCGGGGCCGTCTTCTTCGCCGTAGATCGTGACGGTGTAGCCGTCGAAACTGGTCATTTCATAGCAGAAATCCATGATCAAATCCTCCCTTCGCGGCGCTCCCCTTAAGCGGGGAGCGCGTCGTCCGCCATGCCGCGGCGGAACGTGGTGGAGCCGTACTTGCTGCGGATCTGGTTCATGCTGTACTTGCCGCGGTGCCACTTGCTGCCATCCTTTTCATAGTGCCACGACCATAGCTTTTTCGTGCTGCTCCAGCGGCAGCCGCACGCCTTCAGATCTTCCTTGTGCTCCTTGGTGTTGCCGCCGATCCAGAGCCAGCGGCCGCACAGCTCAACCACGAGGCCCTCCATCTTCAGCAGATGGTCGATGATGGCGATGAAGTCCGCCGCGTCCTCGCTGGTCGCGTAGGTCTTGCCGGTCGGATCGTTCGCCGCGCGGGTGTTCTGCTCGGCCTTCAGCTGCTCAAACGCCTTTTCGTAGGCCGCATTCAGCTCCTGCATGGCCTCCGTTGTGCCGCCGGCGTCCGGGTGCAGCTTCTTCGCCGCGGCGTAGTAGGCCTTTTTCAGCTCGTCGAGGGTCTTGCAAGTCTGGAAGTACGTCATGATTTTATCCTCCTGTTTTCTTGTCGTGGTGTGTTGGTGTTGTTCGCTGTTGTTGGCCTAATCATAATTCATGTTGCCATGAATGTCAATCGGCAGAGCAAACAAACATGCAGCGGGATTTTTGTGCAATCCGTACATGGCAACATGATTTACGCCGTGCTATACTTATAAATACCAAAACAAGGGAGGAAATAAAACAAAAAAGGAGGGAATCTTCATGGCAACAAGAGCGCACCTTGACGGGAACGCGAGGTATCACGAGACGCTGGAGCGCGTCGTGATCCGCGTCCATAAGGACGGAACAGACGGCTTCACCAAGGCCCAGCTGGAAGCAGCGGCCCAGCGCGACGGCCAGAGCGTCAACGCCTGGATCCTGGATGCCATCCGCGACAAGATATGAAGATGACCGCCGGGGATCACACCTCGGCGGTCTTTCTATGTCCGCGCCTCGCGCGGTACTTCTATCTTAGTCTTATCTTCTAGTATATATCTCTTGTATATAAATATATATATAAATAATATATATAATAATTAATATATAAATAA
>Ga0326514_10002884_pt1 | contig 10934 bp, 19 predicted proteins | sample 3_2548_0518_D_FD_203653 | JGI IMG/M metagenome (GOLD analysis project Ga0326514, IMG submission 203653) | Bovine rumen microbial communities from UC Davis, California, United States - 3_2548_0518 | ecosystem: Host-associated > Mammals > Digestive system > Stomach > Rumen | place: USA... | reverse complement strand
GATCATGTCGAGGACGTCGAGGACGTCCAGCATGTCGAGGACGTCGAGGACGTCGAGGACGTAACGCGCAATCATGTTTACTATTGCGTGATAAATTCGGAGAAAAAAGACGTTACATTCCCATCTTTCGACGAAGTGCATACAGGTAAGCCGGGATATTGCGCATTTAGTAAAGGGGATTACACCTCTCTAGTAATTGACAAAGAAATGGCAAAGCGTATTAGCAAAACAGCTTTTAAGGGCTGCATTGCTGCATTGTTGCTTGATGCAATCGAACATAGAGCTTATTTCGTCATCAATGAAGAATCTGGTGCAATGCCTAAAACATGCGTATTTAATTTGCCTTATCAAGGTGGATTTACCACGCTTCTCTTGATTGAATCATTCAATCTTAAACAATACTTTGACACTAAAGGCGATATACAGCTTGATATAACACGCGATAGCATAGACCTTAGAGATTTAACGCGTGATTACATGTCGTTTGTGATTAACTACACTGAATACCATGGCGGATACGATCGTAAATTGTACGAAATGGAATATAATTTGATTCTTGCAAGTCTCCCCAGCTTGAACGCTTTGATTCTATCACGCAATCCAAAAATGCTCGATGATCTTTCGTGTTATAGTTTAGACACAACTAGACCAGATTTTACAGGTGTATTTTTTAACGATCAAAACGATCTTGTTGCAACGGATGGGCACAGATTATCATTGATTACAAATACTCACAATGACAACACGCTTTTTATAAGCAAAAAAGACCTTGACAAATCACAGAAGAACATTATTATACCGTTTGAGCTGTTTAGAAGTGCAGCAAAGAAAAAAGAAAAGATTGCAGTTTATAGAAGTATCATAAACACAAACGTCGTTTTAGAAGAACGTGTCTTGTCTGATGCGAGCACTTATGAAAGATTCGGGATAATCTCTGAAAGATTTCCAGACTTTTCGAAGGTATTCCCAGAAGAGAAATATATAAACGCGCGTTTCACTTTAGACGTAAATAAAACGCTGGAATATATCACACGTTATTCAGACACCAGCAAAACGAAAAAAAGCACCCAAGCGATGTTGCTTCAATCGGATGGCAATAAAACTACCCTCGCTTTTCGTAAAGGTGCCAATGATAAAGCTATTGAGGGAATAAACGCCAGTGTTTGCATTGATCGCTTCAAGGGGAAAAACGTGACAGTCGCATTAAGCCCAATTTACTTAAAAGAACTTCTCTCGGCTTTTCCAAAGAAAGAATATCTAAGTTTGGGGGTTGAATACGTTGATAAAGATAGTCCTGTTGTTTTTCACTGCATAGAGTATGGTGTAGACTACATCATCATGCCGATGCAGTGGTAAGACTCGGCGCGCGCAAGCGCGCCAACTTCTTTTTTTAGCCTGTGGAGGTTTAATCATGGAGCGCTACTATTTTCCGATAAACGAAGAAGCGGCCAAACACGCCAAAGAAATGAATTCTTTTAGAGACTACACGCCGGGCAGCGCTACGGCAGATTACCGCGCAAGCGTAAACCGCTGTTATGATCTGGCCGAAGAAAAAACAAAGCAGTTCCCGGCCTATGCCGAAAAACTCGCATACCTTTCGACGCGCTACGCAAAGCGTTTAGCCGAGTGGATGAACGAAGGTTTTAAGATTGAGTCTATGTGCCCATCTATCCTAATCTGTGGCGGGGGCAACTTTCCTACACGCAAAAAAGACAAACAAAATGCGCGTAGATATGAACATCACAAAGAATATGAGAAGATAACGGACATCATGGACAGAATCGAAAACTTTGCCCCTGTAATCCGCTCAGATCAAGACAATGCGATTGAAGAGTTAGAGCGCAAGCGCGACACTCTCGGCGCATTGCGTAAAAAATATCTTACGATTAACGCGTATTGGTCAAAGCATAGAACTTTAGACGGTTGCCCAGGCCTTACCGATAAAGAGATTGAGTCTTTGACATCAAGCATGAAGTCTAGTCCGTTCCCGAATGATTCACCAATTCCCGCTTATGAGATTAAAAACTCCTACCAGAGATTGCACGCGATAAATGAACGAATTGATCAGCTTAAACAAGCAAAATCGCTCACGAACAAAGAACAACAAGTGAGTTATGAAGGCGGCACGTTGCGAATCGTGGAGAACTACGAAAAAATGCGCCTCCAACTTTTCTTTCCGGGTAAGCCGGATTCAGAAGTTCGGGAGTTTATGAAGCGGCACGGATTCCGGTGGGCACCTTCAGAGAAGTGCTGGCAACACATTTTAAGCCGCGAAGTTTCTCACTATTCAATTCTTTTTTCATACGTTCGCGAAATAGTCCACTTGATAGGCGCAGAACTCGCCGACGATGCCGAAGGCACCGACGAACTGACCGACGACGATGCCGAAGGCACCGACGAACTGACCGACGACGATGCCGAAGGCACCGACGAACTGACCGACGACGATGCCGAAGACACCGACGAACTGACCGACGACGATGCCGAAGACACCGACGAACTGACCGACGACGATGCCGAAGACACCGAAGACGCGCGACACATGACCATCAGCACCAAACAGCAACTTTCATTCAACTTTTAAGGAGTAAACCATGAAATCAGCAACTAAACCGAACTTTATCATGCGCACACTTGCCGCAATGCTCACACAATCCGGAATCAGCACCGACGAAGCCTATTCAATCCTTAATGACTTCAAAGATGACACAATTACAAGCCTAAAAATCCTGCTCGATCTTGCGAAAGATTATCCCCCAGCACTTATCCGGGGAATCATGCGAAGTAGAGAAACGATGAGAGAACTAGGCGACAAGAACTAATAGCAAGCCCGGCGCAAGCCGGGCATTTTTTGGAGCAAAAAAATGAAACGATTAACGATCTCGCCACTATTCCTGGAGACCTTCGAGCGCTGCCCCCTCTCTGTGATGGGCGCATCATTCAAGAGAACTCTCACCCCCTCAACCTTCAACGTGCTACTCGGACAGTTTATCGCATCACTTGAGGCGCAACAAATGATGAAGACGCTCCCCTCCCTTTCCTCCCTCCCTCTCCATGATGACATTCTGCGCGCGGCAGAAGTGATTGATTTCGCGAACGAAAAGCTCGATCACGATGAAGCGGAAGCATTCAGCATCTTGTGTGAACGAATTGAACGTGAACAAGCGATCACTAACCCATGTGTGGATTTTGACGGCGCCCCTCTCCCACTCACGGTAGAGAATTTCGACATCTATCTTGAAGGCCCATTTCGAGATGAAAACGGACGAGTTGTCAACAAAGTAACGGCGTCAGCCGTAGTCAACACGATCTACACAGACCATCTAGGACGCATATTTCTCGCAGTCAGAATCCCGACATGGCAAGATGCTAAGGATGACTGTATCTGCATGAAGCGAGGCTATCACGCTCTCCCCCTCTTCCTGCTTGAGGAATTGTACGGAGTGACAGTGACTGGAATCATTTTTGATTTTATTTCACTTGACCTGTTGGCAAAATCCTGTGTAAGAAGATATGCAGTCGTGGCGGACAGCGATACGCGTGATAAATGGTTCCGTCAGATTCTTTCTTTCATTCGTCTTTATCGAGCCATGACGGGTTCCCGTCAGGAGCTCTTTTTGTGCGGCGACCCTGCCTCTTGCCGCACTTGTCCACACTCTGCACGTTGCAGACTAGCCTACAAGGAGTAAAACGATGGCCTTCAAAAAAGCGACAAAAAACAACCTATTTGCCAAGCTCTGCTTATCCGGCCCCAGTGGTTCTGGTAAGACTTACAGCGCTCTACTGATTGCGAAGGGATTAGGCGGGACGACCGCCGTTCTCGACACCGAACACAAAAGCGCCTCCCTCTATTCCGACCGATTCGATTTCGACACATGGGATGATGAAGACCCTAACGGCTATCCGCCAGAGTTCTTCTGCGAGGTCATTAAGTCAGCTGAACAAGCTGGTTATCACAACCTTATTATCGATTCTTTATCGCACGAGTGGTTCGGACGTGGCGGATGCCTTGAGCTCGCCGAAATGATTGGCAGAGCGCGCTACAAAGGAAACACATTCGCTGCGTGGGGAGATGTGACGCCAAGACACAATCGAATGATTGAGACAATTCTCGGAGCTAATCTTAACGTTATCGCGACGATGCGCAGTAAAACTGATTATGTCATTCAGAAAGATGAGCGGACCGGGAAGGCAACTCCACAAAAGGTCGGACTTGCCGCAGTGCAGCGAGACGGCATGGATTATGAGTTCACGGTTGTCTTTGAATTAGAGCGGGACAATCATATCGCCCTGGCCGGCAAGGATAGAACCGGATTATTCGCGGATCCGACGATAATCACCGTTGATACAGGTATCGCACTAAAGAATTGGCTAACTGTGCCGTCTGCTGTGCAATGCGCCCCTCTCTCTTCGTCCGAACCTCCGAAAACAGAATCAAAGAAAGTAACCCCGTTTGAGTTCATCAATGCAGAGGCTTCTAAGATGATGGCTGAGGGCAAGTCTCCGGATGAGGTCTGGGATTTCTTCCGCTCGCTTGTCGATTTCGCGATCGTCGTTCCCGAAGACATGAGCGAGACAGAGATGAGGACACTGGCGACTAACCTATGGAACCTTAAGAAATGCGGTAACAATGTGGTTCAAAATGAGCACTGATTTTTTCTCTCAACCTGTGGTTGTTGAGCTCTCGGTTCCTCGCTATCGTGGCGACAACACACAAGCGCGTGTGATGATATTCATTCGAGCCTTGTGCGCCACTGCGAATGGCGCAACCTTCGCCGACATTGCATCTTTCAAGCGTTGTGTCGGCGGAGGCGCCGAGTCTTCAACCATTGTTTGGGATGCAATGATCAAGCATGGTGTTTTAGTGAACACAAATGTTGGTTATTCCGCTCTTAACTGGCTGAAAACAAACAATCTATGTGGCGAATCCAAGCGAATGTATCGGAGAGTATCGAAGCCGACAACAGCATCATTCATGGAGGACAGCAATGACACGCGAGGAGGTTAGGTCGATGGTAGACTTCATCTATTCCCACTATCCCGCTACTCTTGCGTACACGACGAGAGATCGATTAGAGCAAATCGCGTCTTCGTGGTTTTTTTCTCTTGAAAAAATACCGAGGTGTGATATTAAAGATGTCGTTCTCAAGGCGTGCGTTGCCTGCAAGGCAGCGCCGCCATCCCTCTCACAGATTCTTGAACTTCATGCTTCGCAAAATCTTTCAGGCGAACTTGAACGAATATCTGAACGAGAGAGCAGAGCTAGGACAGCTTATCAGACCAAGGACGGAAAAGCTTTTCTGGAGAACTTGACGCGGGAGTTAACATCATGGACGAAAAACGACGGGACTATCTAGCCAAGTGTGTGCTAGGTTGTATCCTGCTAGACTGCACAGCTCTATCCGTTGTGCTGCAAAAGATTACCAGTGAAGACTTGTATGCACCTGTTGACAGGGACATTTTTGTCTTTATCAAAAGCGAGTATGACAAGACCGGCACTGCTCCTGATATGGTATCAATCTGCAATCGCTACATATCAGACGCCCGATTCACGAAGCTGGGCGGCATATCGCAGTATGTCATCCAACTTCAAGATATGGCCATAACGGCTTCAAGTGTCGAAGCGCTTTGCTCAAAATTAGTAGCCATCAGAAACAGGGAGAAGGTTTACAACGAAGCGACGCTCCTGCTGCAATCGTTAAAGTCTGACAAGCCTCTTGATGAGCTTGTCTCGAACTTCCTTGCTGCAAGTGAAAAGATTCTTCTGAACACGGATTGCACAGGTTCATGGATTATCGATTCAATGAAAAGCACTGTTCAAAAGTCTATTGATGTTGCTAGCGGGAAAAGTCCACAAATTGGGCTCCAAACAGGGTATTCAGACCTTGATCGAATCCTTCAAGGTCTTCGTCCAGGTTCGCTGACAATTATTGCCGGACGTCCTGGAATGGGTAAGACCGCTCTTGCGCTTAATATCATGCTTAACATGGCCAAGCATGATGTGTCATGTGTTATTTTCTCTCTTGAAATGACATCAGAGGAGTTGGCAGAACGCATGATTGCGATCGATGCAGAGATCGTTGCGCATGATCTTCGATCAGGCACACTGACCGAATCCGAGTATTCAAGCGTATTCACGACCCTTCGGGCGTGCGACAAAGCGAGAATCTTTGTTGATGAAGATGCGTCTGTAACGATCTCATCGTTATGCGAAAAAGCGAAGCTGTACTGTCTCCGCGACAAACTTGACATTATCTTTATCGATTACCTTCAATTACTTCGTGGAGAGAACAAGTCTTCGAGAGAACAAGAGATTGCGTCCATCTCTCGCAGCTTAAAATTGCTGGCTAAGTCGGTCGGCGTTCCTGTTGTGGCCATGTCTCAACTTAATCGCGGCGCCGAAAACCGAGTGGACAAGCGTCCGCTTCTGTCCGATTTGAGAGAGTCGGGAAGTCTTGAACAGGATGCGGATAATGTGTTGCTCATACATCGCGACTATTACTACTCGCGAAACGAACAAACGAAAAACGTTGCTGAGTTGATTATTGCGAAGCAACGAGGAGGAATGACAGGTTCAATCAACCTGTATTGGGACGGAGCGTTTACAAAGTTCAAGAACGCTCAATTTAACTAAGAGGGAATAAAAAATGAAGAAGGAAAAGAAGGAAATCCGGAAAGCTCTACCTGCAGTCAGGGAAAAATCATGCAAGAAAAAGCATGAGCCTACAACAAACGTGTCAGACTATGCGTTAACAAAGCTCATCGACTGCGTTGCTTCGACTGTGCAATCTAACGCAAAGTTAAGGGCAGAGGTAAAAGCAGAACGAGAGAAAGCCGAGGCAGAAATATCAGTTCTGAGAGAAAAAGAGCGTGTCCAGTCTAAGACTGTGACTATCGGTGACATATCGTTTTCAACAGAAATCTTTGGAGACAAAGCAAAATTCATTGTTCCTGCACTTATAGCAGTATCCGGGGTGAGTGCACTTGCGACAGCTTTTGTTGAGGCAAAGAAGGATGATTTATGAGAGACAAGCGTAAAAAAGTTTATCTATATGGCATTGTTCGCCATGATTGCTATGCAGGGTTTGTTCCTGTTTATACAGCAAAAAATAAGGGAGGGGCAGTGATTGGATTTCACGAAAAAGAAGCGAAACGTCTGCCCAAAGAATGCCTGTTTCTTTGTGAAACAGAAACGACTCAATCAGCATTTGCGCTAAGAAATAGGAGATTTTTCATCAATGAAATGCGAAAAGTGTGAAAAGAATATTACAGGCATGCAGTGGCATGAGATGCGAGATGATGAAGGATATGTCATTGCTCGCTATTGCAGTGCAGAGTGTGCCATGAAGGACAATGGTATCATCAAAGCGAGGGATGCGCTTTGCGCGGTTTGTGGAAAGTCTTGTGGTGATAATTCCTATACCGACGAAGGCGGTGATCTGTATTGTAGTCAAGAATGTGCATTGTCGGCGAACGATGTTAAACTTGTGAGGTGAAAAATGGACAAACTTGTGAATTATGTCGAATGTGATAATTGTGGAGACATGTTGGCCGAAGGCGATTATGCAGCCACATCAGGCGACGGTCATGTGTTTTGCAGCCTGCAATGTGCGCTTGATTTTTATGGGATACGCTGCGCTTGTCTTAAGAAGTCGAATGAAACTCAATTGGTTTGGGAACAGCGCAAAGAAATGGAGGAAACGAAATGACAAATAAGGAAGCGATAGATATTCTTATGGAATATAACACCTGGAGAAGAAGTGAAAAGGTCACCGCATTACCAATGACTGGTAAAACCATAGGGGAAGCCATAGATCATGCAATTTGCTCACTGAATAGACTGGAAGTAGATACATCAGAAGTCGTGATGAGTAAAAAAATAGAACTTTTGAATAAAATAACAAAGGAATCAGCTGCTCTTCAACAACTTGTAAGCAAGTATAATTCAATGGAAAGAGGATATGGCCCTCTATACGCTTTTGAAAACGTCATTGCTGAAATATGGAAGACATCGAGGAACGTTAGAGATGGACTCGAAGGAGAATAAGGAAAATGACAAAGCTCATTGATCACACAATCAAGCAGTCCGATTATGACGCAATGGCCGACATCATAGCCGCTGACCTTCGGCCATGGATGGATAATCCTGCGCGCTTTTCTTCGCAGCTGGTAGCCAATGGAACGGTGAATCTTCTATTTATGATCGCATCTTTCTTCGATGCGAAAGTTGAAGACCTAATCAAAGATCGTGACACGGTAGCCATGATCTCGAACGCCGGATTCTTCACAGAAGTTCTCGAAAAAGCGATTGAAAAGCTAGATGTGAAATATAACATCGGCATTCTGTTCAATGAAACAATCTTCGGCGCAAACACTTTGCAAAACTGGTTGACGTCGGTGCAGCGTGATTTTATCGTCTGCTCCGTCTATTTCATCTATGAGGGCGCGACTCCTGATTGCTATCGTAAATATGTTCAAAAGAAGATCGACAAGAATTTCACGCAGATGCGCCGAAAGATGGGATTCGATGATTTTTTGACGATGCTATCCAGGGGCCTGCATGTTCTGAATCTGCTTCGGCAAAAGCTATTCATCCCGAAATTTGAGGAGCTTGAAGCCGAGCGCGTGAAAGCGTGCCTGGATACAGGAAAAGAGCAATTTAATTCGATGGCGGCTGCCTTCGCCATGGTAAGACGATAAAGGAGAAATCGGAAATGTATAACAAATGCCTGAAAGACCCTGTGGGACTCCCTATGATCGAGGATGATATAATCGATCACATGGAGACAATCGATATGACGCTGACTGGTGTGGACGCCGTTAGAATCCTCGCCTGTCACGTCAACGCACTCCGTGATATTCAATGGTTGCGGAACCGAATACAGGTGGAAATCGAGTCGCTGCAAGAAATCATTAAGGAGCAAGACAATGGATCGATACCGACTCATGTCGCGTGTATCAAGCAAATCTTATCCGATGATAAAATCCGAGGACTTCTGCCGTCGCATTACCTTGAGCAAATCGACCGTGTTATCAAGGACACGAATGGTAAATCGCAACGACCAGTGTGGAATACGTTGTATCGGAGCGAATGGAATCCGCACGATGCGCTGAAAGATTTGATATAGGAGGAATCGAAATGAAGGAAGGACTATACGAAATTGTCAATATGAGACGATCGAATCGTGGGAAGTGGGTATTCACCGCTCGGCCAATAACTAACGAAATCTCGTTTGAGTGCGACTCGGATTCATCAGAAGAATACCTATTCAAGCACTCGCGAGAAGTATTGTGGTTGCGCTGGGATATAAATCAGGGACGTATAGTTCTACATGGTTTTGCGGCCGAAGGGGAATCGGACGATGCGAATCGATAAGTTAGAGCAGGCGGTCTATGCGCTCGATTTACTTATTGAGCGGTACAAGGATCGCGAACAGAATCAGAGTACTTTTCAATCGTTCCGTAATGAAATCTATACCTTCTATCGCAATATACTCTACCCCTATTGTGGTTACACGATGAGCAAGACAATCATTCGGAACGAACTAATCGCCAATCTCGGCGAAGAACAAGCAGATCGGTTGGCCAATCACTCGTTTTAAGGAGGAATCATCATGGAAACGAAAGAAAAAATGTCATGCCATGACGCTAAAGAAACACTGCTTGATCTGTATGTGTGGTTTGAGTGTGATGGACGAAGAGAAGCAATGCCGAATGGTAAAAAGATATTGGATGCGTTAGATGTCGCATTGGATCTTCTCACTGTGATGGAGGCAGAGCATGAAGCCAACATGTAAAAGTGGAACGCGCTTATATGAAATCTGGCGCGGCATGAAGAAGCGCTGCGAAGTAGCGTCATCAAAGGATTACATCGATTACGGAGGCAGAGGAATCAAGATTTGTGACGATTGGTCCAGGTCTTTTACCGCGTTTATGGACTGGGCGTGGGACAACGGCTATTCCGTCGATCGCTCGCTTGACCGTATCGATGTCGAGAAAGGTTATTGTCCTGAGAATTGTCGATGGGCAAGTGCAGTGGAGCAGATAACAAACACGAGGGAGACATGCAAAGTCTATACGTCGATTCGATTGAGAAAAGACCGAATGGACGTGTTGCTCTCGATGCTGCCCGAAGATGCCGTCGTGACACTCACGTTTAGGCGAGAGTGTATCACAGGAAAAATGCACGAATATATCTCGAAGCACCAGGATAGAGACACTGCAATTCCGGCCTGCGATCGTGTTGACCTCGTTCGGAGTGGTCATCAAAAGATAAGAAAAACAACAAAAAACTTTACTGATTGAGAGGTAAATCATGGCAGAAAAGCATTATTTGGGGAAAGGAAACGTTCAGGTCTTTGACTTCATCGAGGCGTTTGGGCTTGGTTTTAATTTGGGGAACGTCGCAAAATATATCTGTCGTTGTGGACGCAAGGGAAGCAATGCAGATGCCATCAAAGACCTTCGCAAGGCGATTGTTTACCTGGAACGCGAAATCGACACGCGGCAAAAGGCCATCGAAGAGAGCGAGCCGCCCAAAACAATATCGGAATTTCGAGGCAGGTTTGAATGAGAATCGCAGCTTTTTTCTTTTTTGCCTTAATTTTGCCCACACTGGCATTTTGCGACACAGATAAGCGTTTAATCAGGTGTGAGCCTTTTCGTGCCACAGTGGTCAAAATTCTCAAAGAGAACGGCCTTCCTGAGCGCTTTTATTTCCTTATGGTGGCCGAGAGTGGATGTCGATCAAAAGATGTCCGCTCACATCGTGGCGCGGTAGGATTCTGGCAGATGATGCCGGCGACAGGCCGAGCACACGGATGCGACAATTTGGAGAATCTTGAGTGTTCAACGCGTGCGGCTGCATCGTATCTCAAAGACCTTTCACAACGATTTTCTGGCGATGATATAATTGCGGCATGGAATATGGGTGG
>Ga0326514_10002882_pt1 | contig 10935 bp, 8 predicted proteins | sample 3_2548_0518_D_FD_203653 | JGI IMG/M metagenome (GOLD analysis project Ga0326514, IMG submission 203653) | Bovine rumen microbial communities from UC Davis, California, United States - 3_2548_0518 | ecosystem: Host-associated > Mammals > Digestive system > Stomach > Rumen | place: USA: California... | reverse complement strand
TCGTATTTTTATATAGACTTTAACAGCTACAATTTTTGTTCTAGAGTACAGTGTTAAATAATCATTTACATATTAACAAAATCACAAAACGATGTTTACAATATTAGTTGTCGACTACAGAAATGGCGAAGGCAAAGATTTATATAGGTTCGGAAATGGTCTATGAGGGCGAAATTTCAGGAAGAATCACTGTATGTGTATGAATATAAGTTAAAAAAATGTGAGGAATATGAAACGTCTTTTATACCTAAAAGGATTTCTGGTCTGTGCAGTTCTTTGTTACTCATTCGTCTGCAGCGCACAACATGAATCTGCATCTTTTTCAAGTGTTTGGTTTGAAGAGGCTATAGATAATGGACAGATGGGGTTGAAAGCGCATGCAACTTTTGACATAAGTGGAATGAAAGGAAAGGAATTCACTGCGGGGCTTCGTTTTTTTGACGATAAGATTAATGATTGGTATGGTACAAAGAAGTCACCTTATTGTTATGGTTACGATTACCCAATAAGTGTAGATATAAGGTTTACACCTCGGTATGATCGTTCAACCTATACGAATGTAGAGTTTTTCATTCCCTGGAAAGATATCCAGTTAAAGGCAGGTCGTCACCAGTATTATTGTGCGGTTTTCCTAGAAAGTTTCCGCTCGGCCAATTACACTCTGGCCAAATCAAAACTGTATTCATTTTATGGTACAGGCCCAGAGGGTGCAGTGTCTGGATTTACATATCCAGGCCCTTACTCAACATATTTTCCTGGGCCGGATCCTACAAAACCATCAACTAAGGCCAAGGAAGATCGCAGCAGCTCAATAATCACTACAGCGATAGCCGCCGTGACAATTGGTGCATTGATTTATGGTGCATCCCAAGCATTCAGTAGCAGCACGTCTTCCAGCTCCTCGCCATCGAGTTCTTCGTCATCATCTTATAATGACTTATATGTCAGTAGTTCAGATATTCAGTCTACTAATAGTTACTGTACTCTGAACGATTTGCGCTTTTATGGATGGAAAGGTGATAATTATGATTATTCTACCATTTCTTTAAGAAATGGACATGATTATAATCTATATAGATTGCGCAATACTTCTTCCAGTTCTCGATACTTTATATATGTATACGACATTGGCGGCAAAAAATCCCCTTTTAAAAGATATTATGCGACATCAGGCGATGCAGTTGAAGCAATAGAAAAAATGGATTGCAGATTTTGCAAGTGGTTCAAGAATAAGAAAGGACGTAATGCAACGTATTCAGAATTTAATGATTGGAAAACTTCCAATCTTTAAAAAGGATAATAGTTTTTAATCAAGAACATTTAATAAAGATTATGGCAAAAGGAATGAAATGTCCACAGTCTAATTGCGGCTATTACATGTTAGCAGTTGACGAGAAAGAAGAGCCTAGAGGTTCTTATGTGGTTTATAAGTGTCGTGCTTGCGGCTTCACATTGAGAGTATTCGAACCAAAATAATGTGATTGGACGATTGGACAATGCGTATCATAAAAGATCAGACTAATTACATTGAGAGGCGATTAGCTGGGGAGGAAGTTATCCCAAAGGCATATCTTTATGGGCTTACTGCTGTTGAAAAAGGGCAGTCGACTAACGAAGTAATGGTTATCTCTATCAGTAGCTTTGATTTTTCAGCCTATATCTATGAAATTAAGGATGGAAACTTCCAAATAAGGTCATTCCAAGAGAATGTTCACCATTCATTGTCCGAGGTGTTAACCAATGATATATTGGATAGTCAGACACTTGCATGGTGGAAGGCTGTATTCTTTGAAAAAGATAGTCAATGTACTTATGATCAAGCCTATAATGAATTTCGAGTATCAGAGAAAGACACTCAAACCTTTCAAGAGATGATTCAATCCGTTAAACAATCTTTCGAGAGTCTGAACCTTCCTGCAATACCGTCTATAGTCTGTATCGTTGGTGAATATTCAATGAACCCATTAGTTCGATACGTTCTACATCAGAAACTGGCTTCTCATAATAATGTTCATTTGATTCCATGTGAGGATATAACGACAGATACTTTTGAAGGTTCACAGAACAGAATTATACATCCGACCGAAAAAATCCAAGCCTCACCAATAAGGATAAATGGAGTATTATTAACGGATTTAATCATGCAACAGCCCATTCCCATCACTTTTCCTCTGTTGTGTATAGATAATATCTTAGTTAATGATATTCCTTGGAGTCGGTTGGTTTCTGACAGAAGACCAGACTACAGAGCGGGGAATCTTGATTTCAAACTTCTTTATCTGCAAGCAGATTGTGATGTGTATGGCTCTATATTCCTGTCATCCGTAGACATTTGCAGAAATCGATCAATAGTCAAATTATGAATAAAAAAGCATCCCAATTGTTATGGAATCATTTAAGACATTATTGGATGACAAAAATTTAAATCAGTTAAGTCGAGAACTATCTCTGTTTATCCATTCGGCAGACGGTTACGCTAACCGCCTGAAGTTAACATATGCATTACTTAGTCTCATTGACGAGAGTTGTACGCTTTTGAAGACAGTCGATTTGGATGGTTTTATCTCTGATATTAAAAAAAGAATAGAAGATGTTGAATCACAATCCAACAATCTTAAGGAAGTCTATCGTCGCCATTTGTATTCAAACAAAGATATAAGTTCCGTTTTGGCTAATCCAGATGATAATAGGGTGTCAAATTTGCAAAAAGAGATAGAGAGACTTCTTGTGGAATATGACAGTATTTTGAAGGGAATACTGGAAATACGTGAAAAATTGCCAGTAGAAAAGCTATTGAAAGAAAAGAAACAAAAATGAGTTCCACACTGAACATTCTGCAGCTATGCCGAAATGGATCCAGAGCCTTGGGACCCGGCCTCAGGTATGTTGTGTGGGTACAGGGATGCCCTTTTCGGTGTCCTTACTGTGAGACGCCTGAGGGTCGCAGTTTTTCACCGAATATACTGATTGACGTCAACGAATTAACTCAAGATATTATAAGTCGGCCAGAGATAGAAGGCATTACTATCAGTGGCGGTGAGCCTATGGAGCAGGCAGGCCTTTTAGCTGATCTTCTGAACCAGGTATTGGCAAGACGCCCAGATTTGAATGTCATTTCCTATACAGGCTATCAAATAGAGCAACTCAAAACAGATGATGCGTTAAGATTCATCAGTTACCTTGACGTGCTGATTGATGGCCCGTACATACACGAGAAAAATGATAATTTAGGACTTCGAGGCTCATCAAACCAACGAGTACACTTCCTTACAGACAGGCTTTCCGGCCATGCTAGGATGTTTACCGAAGAACGTAGGAAAATTGAAATAAGGTTCAAAGGACCATACGTCAGCGTCATCGGACTGACAAACGCCGACTATACAGGAGAAGGGCTGCCTGTGGGTATGGCAAACCGCGCTGTACAAAAAGCAATAACAGAATAAACCAATAAATATAACAAAAGATAAATCATTATGAGTACAAGAGTAGATACGCCTTTTGGTTCATATGAGACCTATCAAGGCAGGATTTGGAGTATAAGTCCAGAACTTAAGGATTTTCTGGGTAACGTTAATCCAACAACCCAAAAAGAATTAAAACAAATTTTAGCACAACGTGTCAAAGAGGCGAAGAACTCTTCAGAGCGGAACAAGGCCCGTATGGAGAAGCAAATGGCAGAATTGAAGGAGCATGCTGATAAGGCAGCTAAACGTGCTGCAGAAGAAGCGAAGCGACGCGCAGACCAGAGAATTGCAGAAGCAAAACGTTCAATGGAAGCTAAGATAAAAAAGTCAGAAAAGGAGATGTCTGGTCGTATTTCTGACTTGCGTGAGGATACTCGTCGCAACCTGGAGAAACTGCGCAGAGAACAGCAAAAAGCCCTAAAAAATCTGGAAGACAAGGTTTATGATGATATGGACAATATGCATAGACAAGTAGATTCCAGAATAGACGGTTTGGCTCATGATATGGCTGTCATTCAAGGCGACCTTCTCAACCAAATAGCAGAAGTTCAGTCGAATGTTGATTTGACCAATACCCGTTTGGATGCCACCAATGAACACATAGACATGGTCGAGGCGGGTTTGCTGAATCTCACTGACTATGTTGGTGAAATGGAAGAGCAAATAAATCAGAGATTCTCTGAGCAGGAAGAAGAAATACAGTACATTCAAGGCGAAGTCGCTGAAATCCAAAACAGGATGAGCGCTATTGACGCTCGCGGCATAGAGCGCGCAAAGTTGGCCCTTGCGCTGATGGACGAAGTGGAGCACAATAATGATTTAAACCGCTTCGTACCCGAAGAAGCTCAGAGGGTGCGTCGCCAAATGCAGGCTCTTGCCAACATTGGTGCTACCGGAGCAGAATTGTCTGCCGCTGCAAACGCTGCCCTTCTTGCTGCACAAGAACTTGAAATAAGTTGTACGCGCGAACGACTGAAGTATGAACAGAAAGAAGAGTTGACCCGTACCTTGCTGGAAGCTGTCTTAGAGACTGTGAATAATCTGCGTGAAATTCAGCTTACCGAAGATGATGGTGAGACACCTGTATCAGTGGAGAATAACTTCTGGTCAAGAGGCCGATATAACGCACTCAGAGACCATCTTCAGGCATTGAAAGACGAGATAGAACGGAAGGGCGGAACCGATATGACCATAGAACGCCTTGACGAAATCCAGAAAGAAATCCTTAAGGGTGAAGTGGATATCCGGGAGATTACCAGCCAGTCTGTTGCGAGAGTCAATTTGTCACAAGCACGCATGCAGGCAGTCAGCGACATTATCGGAGTTATGGAAGAACAGCAGTGGGAAGTGATTGAGAAGAATGGAGAAGAAGAAATAGGTTATATGGGCGGAGAAATACCTTCCGATTACCGTGAAGGCTTCTTTGCCCGCCTGCGAAACGATTTAGGTGAGGAAGTGACAGTGACTATAGAGCCTAATGACGATGACAAGAACACATTGGGATTCCATTTCAACAGTGCGAGAGAACTTACTGATGAGGAAACTGAGCAGAAAGCATCAGATGTGGCAGTACAGATAGAGCAAAGTGGTTATCAAGTGGGAAAGCCGAAATGCGCAACTCATGCTCCGATGCCGGAAATGGAATCTGCTGAAAGTATGTCAGAAAAAGGTGCAGCCATGAGAATACGCCAAAGAAGTAATAATTAATAAGCGTTATCATGTCTGTTAGCAGGATTCAAGAGTTAAATATCGACAGCCGTCCGCTTGTTACCGGAATCTATGGACTTTCGGCAACAAATGAATTCTATGTCGACAAGGATTTGTGCAGATACCATCTTTGGCAGGAACTATATCTGTATATGCACGAGAAAGGATACATTACCGTGTTCTACAACATTGCAGACAACCTGTTCAGCTATCAGGAGCGGGATTTGGCGTTGTTTTTTCGCCGGATCGAGGCAAGTGACGAGAAGCATCGTCAAAAAAAACAAACGCAAGCTTCTCCACACAGGCGGCATCCACGATGCCGTGGGCCGTTGGGGTTTGCTCATCCTACTAATAGTCCTGCAAGTAGCAACGCTTCTGATTTGAGTACGTTACCTTCCGGTGTGCAACATGATGAGGGGCAGAATAATGCGACGGAGCTGCAAAGCCACTATCCAGACATCATGGTTGGCGGCGACCGCACGAGTGGGAAGTTCTATCAAACGAAGAAGAATATGCCAGATTTGTTTGACCGTTGTTTCAGGTATGCTGATGATTACCCCGAAAGGAAACTGGCCGTTGTTTTCACTACACCAGAATCTTCAGAGATAGATTCGCGTCAATATGAAACTGTTATCACAAAGATTAAGCCATTAGTCATAGGACAAAGCAAAGCAAACCTACCATTACGTTTTCTCATACTTTATTCTGTAGCAAACGCTAATGCTTTATATAGCAAATTTGGAGAGAGGCAGTTCTTCTATCAGTCATATTTCAAAGACCTTTTTTTCCCTCAAACACAAGATGAACAACACATAAAAATCGAACATTCTACCCTGTTTCGTATTGGGCGCCCTGGAACCGATGAGATAGGCCATGTGCTCAACAAACGACGAATTGAGGAAAATGGCCTTGCAGGTTTGTTCAACATTCCATTCGAGGCTGTATGTCGCAATCTTTGGCAGGACTTCCCCTTTAGAGATGAACAAGGTAGAAAGATAATTGATTCAGAAACTCATAAGACAAGGCAACTGCAAACTGTGACAGAGATGATGCCTCCTACTCTTCCAAAGCGCATTCTTGAACTCTCACTTCAAAAGTTGAATGATGAGGGTGGATGGAAGAAACTGGACTCCCTCATAGGGATGGATGAAATTAAGAATAAGTTCAGGGCTTACATCAAGGCCTTCCATGATTTCAAAGAAGGGCGAAGCCGTACTTTCAATCCTCACATCGCTCTTACTGGAAATCCAGGCACAGGAAAGACCACCGTAGCACGGATCATAGGAGAAATCCTTCGCGAAGAGGGTCTGCTCACGCATGGACATTTTGTTGAAACCTCGCGGCCTGACCTCGTTGGACAATATGTTGGCGAGACCTCTATCAAGACGAGCGAGGTCTGCCAACAGGCTCGCGGAGGAGTACTTTTTGTTGATGAAGCCTATCTCCTCTGCGATGAAGATCAGCAAGGCGGCAGCGGCCCCGACTATGGCCGGGAGTCTATTGGAGCCATGCTTCCCTTCATGACCTCTGAAGGAAAGGACTATGTGTTTATCTTTGCTGGTTATCCAGACAAAATCGATTATTTCCTTAAGCATGGCAATCCCGGATTGAGTCGCCGTGTGCCCTATGTATGGAATATTGAGGACTACAAACCGGACGTGCTGTATCAGATTGCCAGAAATGCAATGGGTGACATGGCGGTTACGGAAGAGTTTCACACTGCGTTACGCATGCTACTGGCATATAAGTATGGCATGCGTAGTCCCAAGAATTGGGGCAATGCAGGCGAGGTAGAGAATATCGTGCAGAAAATTAAGACCAATTATACTGAGCAAGGTAAGGATGGCCCCATAGATGTTGACAGCATTCCTGGGGAGTATATGCGCCATGTCAAGGAGATCTCGCCCGAAGAGGAGCGGGCGATTATGCATGATCTGGATGAACTTATTGGCCTTGGTGAGGTGAAGAAACAACTGCGGGAATTGATTACAAAGGTAAAGATTGACCGCAACATGATGAGGCTAACCAACTGCATAGCCCCCTCCGAAAAGAAAATGAATTACATTTTCAGTGGCAATCCTGGCACAGGAAAGACCACCGTTGCAAAGATGATTGGAAGGATATTGCATGGTTTCGGCATTTTGGAATCACCAGAAGTGATAGAGGCTGACGTAAGCAAAATCAATGAAGGGAATCCGTCGCATAACATGATGGAATTTTTCGATAAGGCCGTTGGCAAGGTCCTATTTATCGATGAGGCCTATTCGCTTATAAACACGGGGGACATGAGAGCCATCGATGCCATGACCAAGGCGCTGACCGATAATAACTATAAAGGGAAGATGTGTGTTATTTTAGCAGGCTATCCTACAGATATGACTCGCCTGATTAAAAGCAATGATGGCATGCCGAGGCGTTTCCCTAACAAGATTCACTTTGAGGACTATGCTAATGAGGAACTATGGAATATACTTAAACTGATGGCTGCACACCACCAACCGATTCCCCTGACTATTGCTGAAGACTGCCATCCCTTTGCCATTGATCATTTTAGTCGCATCAGTCGTGAGGAATTCAAAAATGCTGGCGAAGCTGAGAATCTGCTTGACAAACTTTTTGGAAAGATGAGCGCGAGGGTTCTTGAACAGCATCTGACAGAATTAACTATACTGCCTGAGGATTTTGATACTTTTGGAAAAATAGATCCGATGCAGGTGAAAATTGATGACGGCACAAGCCTGCGGTCGCCCTTTGAGCGACTTGACAGTCTTCAGGGTATTGGGGATATTAAGAAACAATTTGAAAAATATATTGAAAAACTGGAGTTTTGGGTCAACCATCCTCAGTCTCCGCGGTTTCTTCCACACATGGTCTTCCTCGGCAATCCTGGTACCGGTAAGACCACTGTGGCCAGGATTTTCGGTGATATACTGAAAGAAAAGAACATTCTTCTGAATGGAAAATTTATAGAAACCACAGCCAAGGATTTCATTGCAGGGTATATGGGTGGAACCCAGGAGAAGGCATTGGCCAAGTGCGAAGAGGCCCGTGGTGGTGTCATGTTTATAGATGAAGCTCATCAACTCTACCAGCGAGAAGACGAACACGGCTATGCCAAGGATGCCCTTGGCGTGATTCTCACAGAGTTGGCAAGCCGCAATGACACCTTGTATATTTTTGCTGGCTATAAGAAGCAGATGAACGAATTCCTTGACAAGGCTGATGGCGGTTTAAGGTCAAGGATTCCCAATGTATTCGAATTCAACGACTATCCCCCAGCCATCCTGACCACCATTGTTCGTTCCAAACTACAGGGATTAGAGACTACCATTGAATTTGACAAATGGATTGAACTTGCTGTAGAGAACCTCTACAATAAGCGAAACCCATTCACTTTTGGTAATGCCCGTGAAATGGACACCATGGCGGTGGAGATTCTCGACAGGTATCGTGAACTGCACGGCAGGCGCGGGCCGTTGGATGCCGACTGCATCCCTGAGAATTATCTTGCCAGTATGCGGGAAATGACTCCGGAGCAAGAGACCGAATTGCGCAGTGAACTGGAAGGCATGGTTGGACTTGACAATGTGAAGAAGACTCTTTGGGCGATTACTGACAGTTGCAAAGGAAAGCGCAAGAAGTTGAAACGCGGCATTTCAGGTAACGAACCAGAAAACTTGACTTTTTTGTTTATGGGTAACCCCGGAACAGGAAAAACTACAGTTGCCCAATTGCTTGGCAAGATCCTCAACGGCTATGGCCTTTTGTCGAGCGATGAGGTGAAAATATACACTAAAGATATGATCCTCGACAAATACGTGGGCGGTACATTGAAGAATGTAACGAAGATGTTTGACGAGTCATTCGGCAGGGTACTGTTCATCGATGAGGCATATATGTTGGCAGAAGACAAATTTGGGAAGGAGGCCCTTGACCAGATAACAGGTTTGATGGAGAACCCCAACTACAAAGGGAAGATGGTAATAGTGATGGCGGGCTATAAGGATGATATTAATCAGATGCTAAACTCAAACGCTGGACTCAGCAGCCGTTTCAAGTACCATGTGTTGTTTGACGACTATACTAATGAGCAACTTTGGCAGATATTTGAAAACAATATACGGAATCAAAATCTGATCATCAGCAAAGAAGAATGTAAACCTTATGCCGATGCCTATTTCAATTACAAGAGAAAGTTATCCAAGAATTTTGGCAATGCGCGAGATTGCCGTAACCTGAAAGACTTAGTAATAGCTAACCAAAATAACCGTATTGGCAATGCTCCTGACGATGTGGATGACGAATACCTCATGACAGTTTTACCAGAAGATTTTCCTTATTATGCAGAGATAAAGGAACTCCTTGATTTGAAGAAAAAAAGCCAAACATCAAAGAATGATGTGCCATCAACGCAAGACAGTGATGAACCGTCAAACGACATTAGTATAGACTGCGCTGCCAATGACTATAAGAAGCGAGTTGCGGAAATCAAAGATATTGAATCTGCCGTAGGACTATTGCACAGCAGTCATGGAGAAGGAACGGCTTTTATTGTCAGTTTAGCGCAAAAATACATCCTCACATGTAGCCATGTCATTGAAAATGTCCCCCCTGGCGACACACTTGAATTTAAACTCAGCTCTGGAAATTTTAATACGCCGGCACATCCGTTATGGAATAATTACTCATGTGATATGGCTCTATTAGTTCTAGAGGATATTCCAGAAGATGCCCGTTATTTGGAATTGGACAGCAATGTCGATAAAGACCCGGAAAAACTCACGAAAGTGATTATGTGCGGATACCCAGATGGTTCTGAATTCGCCAGTGGTGTCTCGTTGGTAGAAAGCTCCATTAACAACTATGAAAAGAGCCGTTGCTGGAACGATCGTCAGTACGACACCATCTACTCTAACCTCAGTGCCACCCATGGTTGTTCTGGCGGTCCAGTTGTTCGCCAAGAAGATATGACCGTTGTGGGACTTCTTCAAGGAGGTAAAGAAGGTGGAGAAATACAACTTATTACCGATATTCATCAGTTGTTCAAAAGTATTAAAATTAAATCATAAGAAGATATGAACTGTCCTATTTGTAATAAAGAAATTACATTGAGAACAATGTTCTGTGAACACTGTGGCTTCGAAATTCATATTCTGCCAGAAGATGTCTGCGATGCAGTTAGAGCCTACGAGCAAGAACGTATTGAAAAATACAAGGAACGGATGCAGCTAATGAGCGAGGCTGAAAACAAGGCTAACGAACTAACGGATCAGTTGCTAGCTGCCACAAACCGAGCCGATGCGGCAGAAAAGACAGTAGCGGAGCGAACTAAGGAAATTCAGGAAATTCAAAAGGAAAAGAATGAATTAAGAGAGCAGATTAATGCAAGTAATGTAGAAAAGCCGTTAGCATTTCTGGTGATGATGCAGGGAGATAGTATTTCTGCCTTATTTGGTATATATGAAGGTGAGAATAGTTTCGGCTACATGAAATCTCACGATAGGCATCAACAGATAATTTGTAATGCACATGTTGCTGATAATCATTTTGTCATTAAAGCAACAATATCAACGGATTCTAAAGGACGTCCCAGGACTAAATTTTATGTAACTCCAGGAGATGGACGGATTTATCGTTCATCCAATCAAGCGAATCTGATCAGTTCTGAGGTTGAATTAGAGAAAAATGAGTGTGTATATATAGATAATGTGAAATTTACTCTTGTTGCTAACAAAAGATAACTGATATGGAAGACATTTCTTTA
>Ga0326514_10002880_pt1 | contig 10938 bp, 11 predicted proteins | sample 3_2548_0518_D_FD_203653 | JGI IMG/M metagenome (GOLD analysis project Ga0326514, IMG submission 203653) | Bovine rumen microbial communities from UC Davis, California, United States - 3_2548_0518 | ecosystem: Host-associated > Mammals > Digestive system > Stomach > Rumen | place: USA... | reverse complement strand
AAGTCAAAAAACCGGCAATTCCTCAGAAGATTGAAACTGCCATGAGTGTGGAGGATATTTGCGGAGGATTAAAAGGGATTCAGTCGGAAAAGGATCTCGGAAAATACTACATTCAGATCAAAAACCGGATTGAACCGGAAAATGCTCAGGCTGTGGTAAAAATGTTTGCAGACCGGAAGGCTGAACTGAAAGAACTCGAAACTGAAAACAAGGAGGAAAACACAGAAACGGAAACAGGAGTTATTGAAACGGTAAGCGAAACGGTAACAGAATAACCGGATTGCTATATAATTAACGAACTTGATTTAAAGGTTTTACAAAGGAATTTTTATGAATCTCGAACTTGATCTTGACAATGACAGTGAGTTTGAACAGTCTCTTGAAAAGGGAACTGGCGGCGGTTTTACCAAGACTGATGAACTTGAGTGGGTTGAATCCGGACTTTATAAGTGCTTTATCGCAAGCGCAATTCTTGTGCATAGAAGTAATGGCGATGCAATTTCCTGCACCTTTGTTGCTTTGGATAATGACGGGAATGAACCGATTGGAAAATTCAGCAGTAGTTATTCCGTTGAACCCAGTGATAAGTATTTCGTTAAGACAAAGGAACTTTGTTTCCTGACCGGTAACGGCTCCGGACTTGTGGAAACCAAAATCACTAACAAGGATGGCGAGGACGTGCTGGACTCTCAGGGTAATCCTATGTATAAATACGAAGGTCTGTGTGCAAACGAATTTCAGCTTATTGCCACGGTGCTGAGAAAAGCGGGGGATTACGAGGCTCCGAACGGCAAGGTATATGCGAACTATACTGTGTTTAATCTCTTTGACACTGAGAAGCGTTCCGCAAGGGAAAAGTGGTTAATCGAAAAGAAAGGCGCAGATCCGGCTCAGGTTCCGGCAAAGGATATCGGCAAGGCATACGCTTACCTCAAACAGCGAATTGCAAAGGAACAGGAATCTACGGATGCGCTTAAAGCTATGGAACAAAAAGCGTCCAAACCGGCGGTAAAGACCACGCCGAGACCGGCTCCCAAGCCTGCACCGAAACCGGTCGCAAGACCAGCTCCGAAACCGGCTCCCGCTCCCGTTCAGGAAGAACCGGATATGGTTGCAGAAGATGATCTGCCGTTCTGATGTGCTATAATTTATAGCGTGGGAGAGAAAGGCAATGTTTACAGGGAAGTAACGTTGCCTTTTTTATTAGGGTTTTACAGGGTGGTGTCAAGTGATATCAACGGCATCAACGGTAGTTTGACAAGGTGTGGTATGAAGGTAAAAAAGCTGGGAAGTCTGTTTGATCATGTGGCTGAAAAAACGCTTGATCTCATTGACAAAGGGATTGAAAAAGACAACGGAAAGAAATTCAAAGAATGTGAAAAGAAATGGTTCGGACAGATCTCGGACGCATGGAAAGCGGATTCAGGGGAATTAAGAGATCATTTGGGAGCAAGTCAGATCGGCGGGGATTGTCTGAGAAAGGTATGGCTCGGATTCAGAACAAGAGAATCACAGCCTTCTGCACGTCTGATAAGATTGTGGAACCGGGGACATTTGGAAGAAGCAAGGATTCTGGCGTTGCTTGAACAGGCGGGGATTGAGGTATGGAATGACCGGGGAGACGGAAGGCAGTTCGGGTATAAAAACGGGATTTTTGCAGGGAGTATTGACGGACTGGCTTACAACATTCCGGATTGCGAGAATGAGATTGTCATGCTCGAATTTAAAACCATGAACGACAAAAATTTTGATAATTTTGTGGCGAGAGGAATTGGGGAATTTCCGCAGTACGAAAGACAATGCCATGTGAATATGCATTGTATGAACATATACGCTGATACGCATGAGATTTTCACAAGTCTGATACAGGACAAGACAAAGGACTTAAAATCACAAAGAATCGAACATACGTTGTTTTTAGCGGTAAATAAAAACAATGATGATATCCACGGTGTTATAGTTAAAAGAAACGATCTCATTGCAGAACAAATGCTTGCACGGGTTCCGGAGATCTGCAACAACAAAATTCTTCCTGACGGCATTTCAGACCGTGAATCTTACTATATCTGCAAAATGTGCGGATTTGCGGATTTCTGTTACGGAAACAGGGAATTAAGCCATAATTGCCGTACATGCATGATGCAGAATTTTGAGAACGGTGAACTGTCTTGTGCAATGGGCGGGGATAAATTCTCGGAGGATTGTTATATGGGAATAGACTTCAAAATGACTAAAAACAAGGAGGAAACGGCATGATCACATTAAGGCCGTATCAGGAAGAAGCTATCAACAGTATTTTCAAATACTGGCAAAAAACTGCAAACCGTGGGAATCCGGTGGTTGTTATGCCAGTAGGTTCCGGAAAGTCTCCCACAATGGCGGGCTTTATCAAACGCTGTTATGACAAGTTCGGAACCCGCATGAGCAAGGTACTTGTCATTACTCACGTCAAAGAACTGATAGAGCAGGATTATGAGGCTATTGTGGATTTTTGGCCGGGTGCGCCGTTAGGAGTGTATTCTGCAAGTCTGAATAAAAAGCAGACTGATAACAGAATTGTTTGTTGCGGTGTGCAGAGTATTGCCAAGCCTGAAACGTATAAAAAGTTCGGTAAGGTGAACTGCCTTGTAATTGACGAATGTCATTTAGTACCGGCAAAAGAAGAAACAACATACCGGAGACTTATTGCCGGATTAAAGGAAATCAATCCGAAATTAAAGGTTGTGGGTTTTACCGGAACCCCGTTCAGACTTGATTGCGGGTGGATAACCGAAAACGGAATTTTTGATGATATTGTTTACAACATGTGTACCGTGGAAACGTTTGACTGGCTGATACGGAACAATTACATGTGCGATGCGATTCCGAGAAGGCCGGAATTTCAGATCGATGTTAGCAATGTAAAAATTCGGGGCGGGGAATATGTGGAAAAGGAATTGCAGGCGGCGGTTGATACTGATGCCGTAACGAGACAAGCTCTTAACGAAACAATTCAGCTTGCAAAAGACCGGAAACACTGGCTCATATTCTGCACCGGCGTTGAACATGCAAAACACGTTGTAGAATACCTGTGTAAAGCGGGGGTGAACTCTACTGTAATCAGCGGGGATCTTGACATGACCACCCGTAAGGAACGCATTGACGGTTTTAAAAGCGGACGGTACAGAGCGGTTGCGAATGTGAATGTGTTAAGCACCGGATTTAATTATCCTGATATTGACTGCCTTGTAATGCTGAGACCCACGCAGAGCGTAAGTCTGTATATTCAGGCTTGCGGGAGGGGGATAAGGTATTCTCCGAACAAGGAAAACTGCCTGATACTGGATTTTGCGGGTAATGTGGCAAGATTAGGTTGTATCAATGATCCGTTACAGCCGAAAAAGAAATCCGGCAAAAAACGTGATGATGGTGAGGGTACGGCCCCGGTCAAGGTATGTCCGAAATGTAACTGTTATGCTCCGGCAAGCGCAAAATTCTGTCCGGCATGTAACTATGAATTTCCAACTGAAACTAAGCTGACTGCTCATGCAAGTTTGGACGAGATCATAAAACGGAAACAAAAACAGGAAACGGAAAAGACAGTTGAGGTAACTCATGTAAAATATGCAAAAATTCAGACCAAAAACGGCGTTCAGGTTTTGGTTGAATACCGGAGTGGAATACAGACAGTTGCAAAAGACTGGATAAACATAGAAAGTGAAAAATCATTTTTTGCTACCGCCGCAAAAGAATGGATCAGGATACGGAGCAGGGACGGGTATATACCGAAAAACACGCAGGAGCTTCTTGTGATGTGCCTGAGCGGAAAAATGCGGGAACCGAAAGCGATTACCGTAAAAACGTCCGGCGGGTATAATAGAATTGTTTCCTATGATTTTGACGGTTCAACCATAAGCGGTAATGCTACCGGACACAGCAGGGCTTAAAGAGGCTGATATGAGCGAAAGAATACAGACATTACAGGATATTGAAAACACCCCGCAATGGTGCTTATGTTTCGGGAAAACCGGAGAAAAGATTCCGGTTGTGGTATCCAAAAAATGGATCGAAAAGGTCAAAAAACTTTATCCTGACTATTTTGAGCCGGGGAATGAGGATTACATTCAGAACGGTGATGATTTGTGGTTGCAATACACCAGCACTGTGAATGAAAAGGGAAATAAAACCTATTCCGGAGATCTTGCAAATACCGGAGCAACGGAAAATTTTAAAAAGACATGGCTCACCTATGCGGCGGCTGACAAGATCTGCCGGAACAGTATTATGCTGTTTCCAATCAAAAGGGATTCTCAGTTCTGCATGGGTTTTGTATTCACAAAGGATCTTGGAATCACAATCATAGACTTTGACCGGAAAGACGGTATCACTCAATCTGAAATAGCGTATCAGGACGAATGGATCTCAAAGTTTAACAGCTATACCGAAAGAAGCGTGTCAGGTTTGGGTTATCATGTAATCGTGCGGGGAAGTATTGATCCTGTAAAGTATCCCAATTCAAGCAAGACCGGGGCAAGCGGGATCAGATCTGGCAAGGTTCACAAGGATCTCGGTATTGTAGGGTTTGAACTGTATTCTCAGGACAGATTTGCCGTAATGACGGAGAATATGGTGGAGGGCGGAACAAAAGTTATTGAGGAACGGCAAAAGGAAATTGACGAACTCTGTGCGCTTCTGAAAAAACCCGTATCGGAAAGTACAGCAGATCCGGAGATGGAAATAAAACTGTCAGGGAGCGAGGATTTAGGAAGTCTGATCAACTGGACGCTTTGCGAGATCTTTAATTCGCCGGACTGTGAAAACTTTTTAGACTTATTCAATAACCGGTGCAATTACGACTATACCGATCCTGACAAAATGGTATGTAATCCCGAATACAAAATCACCTTCCCTTCACGTTCAGAAGCGGATTTTGCCTTGTTTTCCATTGTGGTGAGATATTGCGATAACGCCGATGTCATGAAAGGAATTTTTGCTCAGTCGGAACTTGCAAAACGTCCGAAAGCCACAAGACTTGATTATGTAAACAGAATTGTGGAAAGGGTAAGGGCTGATGAAAATGTGGAATATGAACTTCCATTTTCCGATGACAAGACCGAAACGGAAATTCTGAACAACATTGATATCTCCGGAAATTACGAAAGCGAGGAAATAGAAAAAGAAGCTGAAAAGAAAGCCCTTGTTGATGAACTCATAAACAAAAAATATCTTAACGTGGATCCGGAGACGATTCTTGTCAATTCACGGTGGCAGAATGAAAAAACGGATCCTGAATACGATTTGCCGACTTTGTTTGCGGATACGCTGATTGCCTGCGGGGTGGTAGAACAGCTTAAAAAGATCAATGTGATACCGAGTTCGGATTATGTGCCGTTTTATTCCGATGCGGAAACAAGCTACAAACGCCTTTTGGACAAAGGTTATATCTGCACAAAGGGATTTAACATTTCAGAAAACAATGCTTTGATTGTACCGCCGGTAAGTTCCGGACTTATATATGAACTCACAAAGTGGAGTTATGCAAGCAGAATCAAACCCGTGCTGGAGGTAAGTCTGGCGAGCGTGATTGCGATAATGAGCGGAATTGTGGGAAAAATGTGGCAGTTACCTACATGTGCCGGATTAAACAATTACATAATCCTATGTGCCCGTTCAGGTATCGGAAAAGAAGGACTTCATACCACCAAAAACGATCTTGTGTATCAGATGAAACAGCGTTATCCGAATTGCCGGTTAAAGCGTCATGTGATAGACGATGATTTTGTTTCGGCTCAGGCACTTGTAAAAAGATGCGCTCAGGAAGCGGGAGCGGTAACGGGGCAGAAACAGAATAACTTCGGTATTCCGGTAGATGTGTACGCAAGTTTTGTAAACTTTCAGAAAGAGTTCGGAAAGGTTTTAGGCAACATGGCTGAAAACACCCGTGATTCTCAGGCTCAGGGCTTGCGGGGACAATATCTTCGGCTCTACACAAGTTCTGCAATGGGCGATGTTTTGAGCGGAATGAGTTATTCAAGTTCCGAAAATAATGTGTCAGAAGTCAACGCTCCGGGATTCAGCCTTGTAGGGGAAACAACCATAAGCGGATTAGCCGATGCATTAACACCCACAATGGCTCAGGACGGATTTTTAAGCCGGTTCCTGACGATCACATACCACGGCAAAAGTGTGTTTCAGAACTATGCCGGTCTCAACATGCCGATCTCGGATTACATACTTGACGAACTGTATAATCTTTGTGTGGATGAGGATTCGCTTTCCGGACAAAGCGGAGGGCAGAGCAGATTTGTTACAATCAGCATGACAGAGGAAGCGATTGAATTTAACAACCGGCTTGAATACTGGTGTCTTGAAATGCTGGATGCGGCGGGGGATGCGGAATATTACCGGCAGGCATGGAACCGGTGTCAGCTTAAAGTTCTGAAATTGGCGGGTGTGTGTGCCGTATCACAGAATCATACCTCACCTAAGATTAACATACAGCACATGGCATGGGCGATGCGACTTGTCATGCTTGATATTGCAAATGTGTATAATATGATTATCTCAGGCGAAACGAATTTGACGATGAATAATGAGCAGACAATGGCGGCGGCAGTTTTGGATGCCTGTAAGACGTTTGTGCGTGAAAAAGCGATTGTATCCTTATGCAATGCGACAAATTTAAGCGGAGACGTTATCAAAAAGATGAAGGATACGAGGATTATTCCTTTAAAGTATTTGCATTTTGTTCTGAGTAAACAGAAAGTGTTTTCAAAGTATCGTTTAGGTTACACAAAGGCAATAAACAGCACTTTGGAAAGGCTATGCACTGACGGAAGTCTTGAACTTGTGAGCAAGGGTATGGCTTTCAATGTATTCAAAACAAAGGGCGCATGTTACAAATTATTGGATCAGAGAGGTTGTTAATGACAATTACCATGACAGCGGGTCAGGTGATTTCCGGAACCCGAACGGTGAAAAGAAAAGTGATTTTGGAGCTTGACGAAAAACAGGCAAGAGATCTTTTAGAGGTATTGGTTCACGGACAGTACAAAGAAAGCCTGATGCCCGTGGTGAACAAACTGGATCCGGTGGTGAGAAAGGCTGATAAAGAACTTTACCAGCGGTTAATGAAGATAGTGATTATCAGGAAAGCAACGGGACAGTAAACAGATTTATGAGAAATTACGGTTTGCCTTACAAGGGAAGCAAAAACGCAATAGCTGAGAAGATCATAGATTTTCTGCCGAGTGCAGAATGGTTTTATGATCTGTTTGGCGGTGGTGGAGCGATAACGCATTGTGCATTGTTAAGCGGAAAATGGAAACATGTTGTGTATAATGAACCTGATCCGCTGGTGTATAAAGCGTTTTCTATGGCGATCCACGGGGAATTTAAGAATGAGACAAGATGGATCAGTCGTGAGGACTTTAACCGATTAAAGGATACGGATCCTTACGTTGCAATCTGTTTCAGTTTTGGAAACGATCTGAGAACGTATTGTTATTCAAGAGAGAACGAGAATTTAAAACGGATTTTGCATAAAGCGATATTGTTCCATGACTTTGGCGAGTTAGAACAGATTGTTGGTAAAATAGATCACAATCTTACTGACAGACAGGAAATAACAAGAACTGTAAAAGAAAGATTAAAACTGAAACGGGTAGAACAACAATCGTTAGAAGCATTAGAACGTCTACAATCGTTGGAACGTCTACAATCGTTAGAACGTCTACAATCGTTGGAATCGTTGGATTATGAGCAAGTTACACTTGCACAGAATCGGATTATTTATTGCGATATTCCGTACAAAAATTCCAATCAGTACCGCCTTCAGTTTGACTATGACCGGTTCTATGAATGGGCAGAAAAACAGGACGATATATTCATTTCAGAATACGAAATGCCGGATAACTTTATAGAAGTATGGAATTGTGAAAAGCGATCTACAATGAGTGCAAATGGTAAATCACATGGAAAACTGGAACGGATTTTCACCAATCAAAAAACCTATGAAAAGCTAAAGGAGACATGGCTTATATGAAAGATCGTATGCGTTTTCCGTCTTATGACTGGGACGATGGCTTTAGATGTGCCGTGGACAGTTATACGGAATTACTGGATTGCCTACTAAGGGATCTAACAAGAACCAGACGCAAACTCAAACCGTCTGTATTAAAAAGATTTCAAGAACTTATACATCAGAATCGTATGGAAATATACGATGAATATTATTGTGGAAACGGATTTTCTGAATTTAATTCACCGTTTATCAGAGTGGATACGGTACTTTCTGACAAAAAGAATACCGTGATCGAATGGTACGATCCTAAAAGGAATGAAAAATGAAACAATATTTAGATTTAAATCGAGATAGATTATAAGGAGTAATTATGAGTAAGGTTTATGCTGTGTATCATTGTTGGACAGAAGACTATTACAATACTAGGCGGTGGAAAGAAGAACTGATTTGCTGTTTTGATTCTTTAGACAAAGCCGAGGAGTTTCAAGCAAAATATAGTTTGCCGTATGACAAGTCTCCGTGGGCATTACAAAAAGGACAGATAAAGATTAAAGAAATGCCTACAAGTTATGACGAAAAAGATTTTTGGTGGCTAAAAAAATGAGTTATGAGGTAATGATAAACGTTAAGGGGTGGACAAAGTAATATGAAACAGTATTTAGATTTAATTCGGGACATTATGGCTCACGGAACCGAACGCAAGGACAGAACCGGAGTCGGAACAATTTCAGTATTCGGGCAGCAGATCCGGTTTGACATGAGAAACGGATTTCCGGCAGTTACTACAAAATCGCTGACTTGGAAAGCGGTCGTTAGCGAGCTTTTATGGTTTCTTGAAGGATCGGCAAGCGAGCATCGGCTTGCGGAAATTAAGAACGACAATAAGCCTTATGCGGAATTATCGGAAAAGGAACGGCGGACAATCTGGACTGCCAATTATGAAAATCAAGGCAAGGCGTTAGGTTATACTGATGGTGAACTAGGCCGAATTTATGGCTGTCAATGGGTTGATTTCAGAGGTATTACAGAAGCAAGGGAAGAAACTGCTAATGGCCATAACGCTTATATGAATCGAAATACATGCTATCACTTGATTGAGGTAAATCAGATTCAAAACGTCATACACGGAATTAAAACTGATCCGTGGTCAAGGCGGCTGCTTGTCTCAGCTTGGAATCCGGCAGAATTGTCCTGTATGAGCCTTCCACCTTGCCATTACTCATTCCAGTTTTATGTAAGCGGGGTAGACGGGAAATATTTGAGCCTGATGTGGAATCAAAGGTCAGCAGATTGCGCCATAGGGATCCCATTCAATATTGCAAGTTACGGATTATTGCTTTGTATTATTGCAAGAATAACCGGAAAGAAACCGTTGCACCTTATCGGGAGTTTAGGGGATTGTCATATTTACCTGAATCATCTTGACGGGGTTATTGAACAGTTACAGAGAACACCGAAAAAGTTACCGGAACTGATACTGCCGGAAAAAGCGGATTATTCGGACATAAACGGATTTTTGAAATCAGTTAAGACAAGCGATTTTGTTCTGAAGGGTTATGAGCATTGCCCGGCGATCAAGTTTGAAATGGCGGTTTGAAAAACGGATTCTTCTAATTTCAGGAGATTTTAGAAGAAAAACGGATTTTTAGAAGAAAAACGGATTTTGTTTGAAGTCGGTTTGAAGTCAGTTTGAAGTTGATTTGAAGTGACTGATGCGGGTTAAAAACGGATTTTTCTGAGTTAGCATAGGAGATTTGAACCAAAAACGGATTTTTTCATGGGTTAAAAACGGATTTTCCAGTTTTAGCCAAAAACGGATTTCAGAAACGGATTTTTTTTGAAATAAAAACGGATTTTTTCTGTGATTGTTTCAGGAAAAACGGATTTTTTGAAATGACGGATTGTAAACAAAACGAAACAAAGGAAAACGGATTTTTATGCATTTTGATGAAGAAACACAATGTTTTGTGGTAGAGAGTCCGATAAGTGTTTTGGTAGGCAAAAAGAAGTTCATGCTGAACCTGAACCCGTACCGGAACGCTCATTTTCAGGTGCTTAATCGGGCAAAGGACGAATATAAACGGATTATGCACAATGAGATTATTGATCTCCCGCACAATATGAAAAAGGTCAGCATAGACTATGAAATAATTTTCGGGGATAATCGGGTTCATGACGGTATGAATATTGTGGCCGTGGTGAGCAAGTTTTTCCTTGACGCACTTGTGGCATACGGAAAAATACCGGACGATAACAAAAGAATTGTTATTCATGAAGAATGGAATGACGGCGGATTTGACAAGAACAACGCAAGAGTTTTGATTTACATAAAGGTGCTGTGAGGTGTTGCAATGATTATTAAATTTGCCTGTGATATTACCGGAACAATCGGATACGAAGGCGGGATTCCGTGGAAATGCCGGGAGGATATGCGGGACTTTAAGCGGGCAACCGAGGGCAATGTGGTGCTTATGGGGCATAAAACATGGGAAAGTATAGGCGAAAAACCGTTGCCGAAACGGATCAATGTGGTGGTGAGTCGTGATGAAAAATGGGTCAGCGAGATGAACCGGAAGTTTGTGGATACAAGCCATCTCTTGTTTGTATGCGGGTTGGGCAATGCGATTCGGACTGCGGAACTACTGGCGAGCAGTTATGACTGTGAAAAGTGCAAGATATACGCAATAGGCGGAGCTGAAATTATTCGGGCAATTCTGCGGGATTATGCGGAAATGGTGGAACGGATAGAAAAATCAGTTATCAGATGTATTTGTGTCGGCGATACAGTGATTGAGCCGGAGTTGTTTAACAATTTTCAGGACAAGATAGTTATAAAGGAGTATGAACCTGATGATTAAAATAAAAGCGTTATGTGATAATTTTCTGATGCCGGAGCGGAAAAGGAACTCGGCTGGTTATGATTTAAAACTGCAAGA
>Ga0326514_10002879_pt1 | contig 10943 bp, 14 predicted proteins | sample 3_2548_0518_D_FD_203653 | JGI IMG/M metagenome (GOLD analysis project Ga0326514, IMG submission 203653) | Bovine rumen microbial communities from UC Davis, California, United States - 3_2548_0518 | ecosystem: Host-associated > Mammals > Digestive system > Stomach > Rumen | place: USA... | reverse complement strand
TTATCTATATGGCCTGACAGATGTTATACCGGATGTCATCGATCTGGCAACGCCCCGGGACGCAGCTAAAATCAAAGATAAACGTGTAAAACAGTATTTTGTTTCTGAGGAGTTCTTTAAAGAAGGTATTGATCATATCGATTACGAAGGATATAGGATTTCTGTTTACAGTAAGGAGAGAATGCTCGTGGAACTATTAAGATATAAAACGAAACTCTCTTATGATTTTTATAAAGAGGTGATTCTGAATTACAGAAAAATACTTCCGACTTTAAATATTCAGGAACTACAGGATCTTGCGCTTGATGCTCCTAAAAGCGCAAAAGTATTAGATTTATTGCAATCGGAGGTGTTGTAATGGCTGATCTTGAATTATTGGCAGACGAATTCAGGAAAGAAGGGTACTCAGATCAGAATGCGGAAGCCCGTGTTTGTCAGGATATTGTCTTGAAAGCAATTGCAGAAAGCGACCTGAGCAGAAATGTGACAATAAAGGGCGGCGTGGTGATGAGAAGTATTACGGGAAATATACGTCGCGCCACGCAGGATATGGATCTGGATTTTATCCGATATTCTCTTAATGAGGACGCCATCCGTCAGTTTATCGATAAGTTGAATTGTCTGGAAGGCATTTCCATAAAGATTACAGGAAAGATAGAGGAACTATCACAGCAGGAATACAGAGGCAAGCGGGTTTATGTCATTCTCGAAGACGACACAGGGCATTCATTCAAAAGCAAAATAGATCTGGGTGTGCATAAGAATATTCTGGTTGCTCAGGACGAATACTGCTTTGATGTTTGTTTAGATGATGAAGGTGCAAGTCTGTTGATTAATTCGAAGGAGCAGATTTTTGCAGAAAAACTCAGATCACTTTTAAGATTTGGCCCTTTGTCAACACGATACAAGGATATATTTGATCTCTGCTATCTTACAGAGTATGTGGATCGCGAGAGACTCCAGAACTGTTTGAAGACATATATTCTGGATGATGAGAAGATGCGTGAAAATGATATGGCTGCGATACGAAGACGAATCTCAAGAACCTTCGGCAACAGGACATATCGTTCAAATGTCGAGGGCTCAGAAAAGGCTAATTGGTTGCGAATTAAAACGGCTGTGGCTTTTGACAGGATTGAATCATTTCTCAAAACCTTATAATCTGCACGAATTTTGATATCAGGCGCTTGCTTAAATGCAGGCGCTTTTCTTTTTGCCCGAATGCACATCCATGTGACGTACCCCATCACATGAATGTGACGCCGCGAGTATTGGAGAAATACTATATGACTCTTCTTCAGACCAAGGCGGTTGTCCGTTGTACGGACAAACAGTATGCGAAGAGGGAAACTCCAGGCAAAAGAGACAGCTTTGTTACACCGGGAACGGTTCGGAGAGTACATAAGCTCTTAAACAGTGCTTTTACACAGGCAATGAAGTGGGAACTGATCGAAAAGAATCCGGCGCAGCTGGCAACCGTTCCGAAAGCCGAGAAAAAGACCCGGGCGATCTGGGATGCGGATACGCTGTTCCACGCGATTGAGGTATGCGAAGATGAGCGCCTGAAAATGGCAATTAATCTTTCCTTCTCGTGCTCTTTGAGAATCGGAGAATTACTCGGGTTGACATGGGACTGTGTGGATGTATCGGAAGAAAGTCTGGCAGAGGGGAAAGCTTCGATTTTTGTTAATAAGGAGCTGCAGCGGGTCAGAAAAAGTACGATGAAAACACTTGAAAAGAAAGACATCCTCTGTGTATTTCCGGAGCAGGTCAGCGATTCGACCACGATGCTCGTGCTTAAAAAGCCTAAGACACTGACCAGTACAAGGCGGGTATATCTGCCGAAGACAGTGGCGGAAATGCTGATCGACTGGAAAAAGGATCAGGATCTGGCAAAAGAAGAACTCGGTGATGAATATCATGATTATCAGCTGGTTCTGGCGGGCCCTTTCGGTACACCGATGGAAAGCTCACGGATCAGTGTGTTATTTAATCAGCTGATCAAGGAGCATGATCTGCCGAAGGTCGTTTTCCACAGCCTGCGTCATTCCAGTATCACTTACAAACTGAAACTGAATGGCGGCGATGTAAAATCCGTGCAGGGTGATTCCGGTCATGCGCAGGCTAAGATGGTCACGGATCAGTACTCTCATATTCTGGATGAAGACCGTAAGAACAACGCTCAGATCTTTGAGGACGTCTTCTATCAGAAAAAGACACCTGGACAGATCGCGGCTGAGCAGGCCGGTCAGTCCGCCGGCATCGATCCGGAGCTTCTGATGAAGGTCCTGACGAATCTGGAGATGGCGAAGCTGCTGAAGGCATTGGCAGGGACAATCGAATAACACACCGAAGAGTGCAGCCTTGTGAGTCATCACAAGGCTGTTTTTGTCAGAAATCATCGGAAAGAGCAGGAAGATATCGGAAATAATAGGAATATAATTTCCGATAAAATTGACATGGTTTCCGATTTGTGCTATGATATTTCCGACTGGAGGTGGAACATATGGGAAGCAATATTGAATACATAGGGACCACAGAAGCTGCAAAACTTCTTCAGATGACCGGACGCCGGGTCGTAGGCCTTTGCAGTGAAGGAAAGCTTTCCGGAGCATTCCGGTCGGGCAGGAACTGGAAGATTCCGGTCGATTCAGTAAAACAGTATATGAAAGATACAGGGATAGCAGCACCGGAGGAATCCAAAGAGGATGTTCAGAATCTTCTTCCGGTTGCCATCGGTAATACGTCATATATTGAAGTGTCCAGTGAGTGCTATTATGTGGATAAGACGCTCCTGATCAGGGATCTGATCGACGATCATAACATGGTCACCCTGTTTACGCGACCGCGCCGTTTCGGCAAAACACTGGCGATTAATACGATCAAGACATTCTTCGAAAAAACGGAGGACGATACATCCCGGTATTTTACAGATAAAAACATCTGGTCATGCGGGGAGAAATATCGATCCATGCAGGGTATTTATCCTGTCGTTATGCTCACGTTTAAAGATGTCAAATACAATACATGGGAAGAGTCTGTGGAGGCAATACGCCTGGTCGTGAAAGATGAATACAAGCGCCACCCGGAATTAATTACGAGTACGGTACTTGATGTTGATGCCAAAAACTACATAGACAGAATGGAGAAGGGAACCTTAAGCGGCGTAGAACTGCAGCGTTCTCTGCTGAATCTTACGCATATGCTTTCTGTTCATCATGGATCAAAAGTAGTGATCCTGGTCGATGAATATGATACGCCGATACAGCAGGGCTATTCACGGGGGTTTTATAAAGAAGTTATCTCCTTTATGCGTAATTTTCTGTCCGGAGGACTGAAAGATAATACAGACCTGGCTTTTGGCGTCCTGACAGGAATCATGCGTGTTTCCAAGGAAAACCTTTTCAGCGGCCTGAATAATCCGATGGTCAATACTGTACTTGATGACAAATACAGCGAGTATTTCGGCTTTACGGAAGATGAGGTTCGGGAAATGGCTTCCTACTACAACAAGCCTGAGGTAATGGATGAGATCCGCTTCTGGTATGATGGTTACCATTTCGGAAATACAGAGATTTATAATCCATGGTCCGTCACGAATTACTTTGCGTCCGGCGGGCAGGCAAAGCCGTACTGGGCAAACACCAGCGATAATGAAATCATCCGGGAGATCCTTGCAGGCCTAACGCCAGAGATCGCTGATGACCTCGCAAAAGTCATGCAGGGCGAAGAGATCCACGCATCGCTGGATATGGAAGTGGTATATCCGCGCATGACGGACGGAAATGACACGATCTTCAGTTTCCTTCTTCTGGCCGGATATCTTACACCTGCAGGAAGCCCCGTAGAAACAGAAATCGGGACATTCGCATCTCTCCGCCTTCCCAATGCCGAGATCCGGAGAATTTATAATACGGAGATCCTCAGCTGGATCCGCACGCGGCAGTCAGGGAACATCATTTCGGAGATAGAAAAGGCAGTATATCTGAGTGATGCAAAGCGCCTGCAGGATGCACTAAGAAAATATATGATCACCAGTATCTCCTTTTTTGATGGTGCTGCAGAAGGTTTTTATCACGGAATGATACTGGGGCTTGTGGCAAGCCTGTCGTCAAAGTATTACATACGCTCTAACAGGGAGGCTGGTGAAGGTAGATTTGATCTTCAGCTCGAACCAAAAGCCAAAGAGCTTCCAGGCATCCTGATGGAGTTCAAGGCGGTGTCCTCATCGGAGAAAGATAAGCTGCCTGAACTGGCAGAGGACGCACTTGGACAGACAAAGGACAGAAATTATGCAAAAGATCTGGAGGAACGCGGGATAAGTGATATCGTCAGATATGGCATCGCCTTTTCCGGAAAGAATGTCGAAGTCAGGGTAGAGAGATAGAATGGCCGGGAATGTTCTAAAAAAGTCCCGTGCTCATAACACAACAACCGCCAATATTAGAAATTTCTAAAAAACGTCTAATTGCGAGTGGCGATTTCCATTGGTTTTGGATGATTTCCGATGACCTCAGATGGTTTCGGAAACAAAAAGAAATCTTGTGATTAATCCACCCTCAAATAGAGTTAAAAACTGGTCAATTGTCTTCTCCCGAATGCCTTGGCTGCAGAGTCCATCATAAGAAGTTCGGCCATGGTGAAGTCAAGGAAGTTGAAGGAGCCAGGTTAGTGATACTGTTTGATGATGCCGGTTCCAAACTGTTCAAATATCCGGATGCTTTTGTGAATGGGTTTCTTAAGTCTGAAGATAGTTCTATTATGGAGCAATTTGAGAGAAACGGCGTATTGGAAAGCGAACTGGCAGCTTTGCGGGAACAGGAAAAGAAACTCCGGGAAGAACTTGCCGCTGTTGATAAACCGGAATAAGTGATAAAAGGCGTTGGAGGAGGTTTCATGAGTTATCCCAAATGTTTATCAGCGAAGAGCCTGGAAAAACGGTATCGTGACGCCGGGATCTCAGAGGATAAAATTCAGTTTCTGAAGGATCTGTGTCTTTCATGTATGAACCTATATGGCGTGATTCATGCTGAACAGCTCTGGGCTGTCTATAAAGAGCTTTCAGAAAAAGTTTCCGTGCCAAAGATTCAAAGAAAAGAGCTGTATACTGCACTGGGTATTTTCCGCCGGGAGGATCTCCCGTATTATGTATTTGAGGCAGATGAGGTCTATACTGAGGAACCTCGAACAGAGAAATACCGGCTTCTGGCATCAAGACAACTGGTCCACAGCGGATATGGTAAGTTTACATCCCTTTACCGACTGATTGAAAATTCCTTGGATAAACCATATTTTGTACCTGAGAATATGCTGGAGTATAAAGATCCTGTCCCGGATGAGCGGAAGCAAAAGCTGATAGACTGGCTTTCGGTGCTTTCCTGCACACAGACAGAGTTTAAAACACGCTATGGAAAGGTATTTCCATGCGCCTATACAGGGAAGAAGCTTGGAGAGTTCTCATTTATCAGCCGTGACGATGATTTTGAACTTCGATATCAGAGGGGAGAAATCGAAGGTCACAAAGGGAATGCAAAATATGCAGCTGAGTTAGAGACGGAACTGAACAGCATGACTGCGGCAGAGAGGCTGATCCGTGATTATACATGGAGAAGTCATCTGGGAGTAACGAAACCGGCAGATTCGCTGACATATTTCATGAATGATCTGGAGGAAATGGGCGTGCTGCTGACGGAAGAACAGGCTGATTTCCTGGTGCAGAGCCTGATGGATTATCACAACCATCTTCATCTATGGTGTAACTGCGGGTGGACACCGGCAGAAATGGCACAGAGGCTCTTTGCTTCGGGACAAGTGCTGCCCCAGATTCGGTTCGGCCCAGGTATGGAAAAGGCATTTTCCGATGGCAGTCTGGACCGGGAAGAGCTGGTCAGCAGGCTGAAAGAGATGGGGTTAAATGTTCTTTGATTGATTTCTTATACCCAAGAAGGAAGCCGGAAAGCCATGGCCTTCTGACTGCAAAATAGCTTATGGTTCCTGTAAGAAGAATTTGATTAACACCGGATAGGTAGGGTTTTACGAGGATAATATATGCGTTTGTTAGGCAACATTTATGGGGCTATGAACATCTGGCCAGTCAGTACAGAAAGGAACCGAAGGCTTCGGCGCTCGAAATTATCGGACGGGTGAAAGAGCTGTATCCCGATGTCGGTGACAGAGCCCTTGCGAAGGTACTTGGGATCCGGGAGTATATGCTTGAACCTGAGAAAAAGGTGCTGCCATATCCGGACAATCTGGTAAAAGCGCTTCGGATTGACGGCTTGAGTGCGGATGCGATGACAGCGGACCAGAAGGCTGGTCTTACGGTAGCTGTGGGACAACTGCGGGACCGACAGCAGAAAGCGATCCGCCTGAAATACGAAGAACATAAAAAGAATGATGAAATCGGGAAGATCATGAATCGCGCTGCTGGAACGATCGGAACGTACCATACAAAGGCTATGCGGAAGCTGCGCTGGAAAAGCATCTCCGCCTGGTATCTGGAGGGTTACGAGGCTTCCGTCCGCAGATACTTTGCCGGAAAGGGATGGACGTACAGGGAACGTGTTGCGGATAAAGACGAAAGCATCAGCGGCACAGACTACTGCCTGCGGCTGGGGATCAGCCTGAAACAGTTCGATGCGTTGGTTGCTGCCGGGATCGAAACTGTTTTTGATCTTATTGTCGCCTCAGGAACGGATGACTGGTATAAGCCCATTAAGGGGATTGGACCGAAAACCGCGCAGGATTTACTCGATAAATTGGACAGACTGTTTATCAACGGCCTGGAACATGCCGGAGGAAATGATGATTAACAGGTAAGGACTTTATCCATCTATAACACGGATTACATGCTAACAAAGGAAGAGAACTTCAGGAAAGCCCTGGATGCGCGGAAGGGTGCAGGCTATGAAATTGAGGAATAAAGGCAGGGTGATACGATGAGCAATTATATTACAACATACACAGGGAAGCATTTTGAACCGGCGAACCCTGATTCCGATAAGATCTGTATAGAGGATATCGCCCATGCGCTCTCTTTGATCTGCAGGGGAAACGGGCACGTGAAGACATTCTGGTCCGTTGGGCAGCATTGTATAAACTGCGCGAAAGAGGCCTGGGCAAGGGGCTTGCCGAACCGCATGGCGCTCGCCTGCCTGCTTCATGATGCCAGCGAATGCTATATGTCGGATATTCCCAGGCCTTTCAAGAAGGACCTTCCGGAATACCGAAAGAAGGAAGACCAGCTGTTGGAACTGATTTACCGGAAATATCTGGGATCCGCCCTGACGGATGCGGAACAGCTGCAGCTGAAGGATATTGATGACGCGATGCTCTGGTACGATCTGGAGAATCTTCTGGATGAAACGCAGTTTGGAGAGATTCCGGAAGTGCATATCGACCTGGATTATACCGTGAGATCGTTCCAGGATGTTGAGAAGGAGTATCTGGAGCTGTTTTATCTGTACTCCGGGAAAGAGATGCCGAAGCCAGTATATCTGGAAGATATTGCGGAGGCATTTGAATCCAGTATGGACGAATGGTCGCAGTTTCTGAACACAAAAACCGGGGAGATTGTATCCGTCCCGGATGACCCGGGATTAACAGGGCTTGACGAGGATGAAGAACTCTGGGAAGAGATAGAAAAAGCGGATTATTTCATTCGCCTGCCGAGTCAGTATGAGCTGCATGAAAAACGTATCATGGAAGACTTTACAGATACCTGTACCCGAGGAAATGTGGCAAACCGCCTGTGGCGGGCGCTAAACAGCAGACATCCTTACCGCGCATTCAAGGACGCGATCAATGATACCGGTATAGCAGACAAGTATTATGATTTCAGGTCTCTTACATTCCGTAGGATGGCGGAGGAATGGTGCCGCGATCATAAGGTTCGATATTTCGTGAGAGAATGAGCAGCTGCTATGAACACCCGAATATAGTAATCACCATTTGACGGAGAGAAGGAGTACAGGGCAATGGTACAGACCGTGATTGGGATCAATTCCGCGATGATGCAGATGCCGGATAAGAAGAGGAAGCAGATGGATTATAAAAAGGAACTGCAGGAGATCATAGATGAGGAACGGGAGATCCGATAGAAATAAGAATACAAGCAAGTTCATTTCTCTGATCCTGCGCCATAAGCCTGAAACGATCGGGATTACCCTGGATGAGCATGGCTGGGCTGATGTCCGGGAACTGATTGGCGGCATCAATCAATCTGAAGGCCATACACTGGACATGGAAATGCTCGAAGAAATTGTCCGGACTGACGAGAAGCAGCGCTACTCCTTCAATGAGGATCATACCCTGATCCGGGCCAATCAGGGACATTCCATACCGGTAGATGTGGAACTGGAGGAGAAAACTCCGCCGGATATCCTGTGGCATGGGACAGGTGAAAAATACGTTGCTTCGATCGATGCACAGGGATTGATTCCTAAGAGTCGGCTCTATGTGCATCTTTCTTCAGATAAGGAAACAGCAAGAAAAGTGGGCAGCCGGCACGGCAGGCCGGTCATTTATGAAATTGACTGCCGGCAGATGACAGCAGATGGATATCGGTTCTTTGAATCTGCCAATCATGTCTGGCTGACAAAGGAAGTGCCGGTCAGGTATTTGAGGAAGCTATAAAGGAGTCGCTATGGAGAAGGTTATATGGCTTGTGATTACAATACCGTGCAGTCTTCTGTTTACCGGTATCGGAATCTATGCCTGGCGGCGCAGGAAACCCATGTGGTTCTGGTCAGGATCCTCGGTCAGGGAAGAAGAAATCACCAATGTGAAGGCTTATAACCGGGAAAATGGAATCATGTGGATCTGCTATTCCGCTGTTTTCTGGATCAGTACAATTATGGGTATCCGGAGTGTTTCGATTGCCGGGATTGTTCTTGCGGTGGGATGCCTGGGTGGTCTTCCGCTCCTTGTTATAGCCTACAACAGGATTTACAGGAAATATAAGCGATGAGAGTATTAATTTTAAACGGAAGCCCCAGACCAAAGGGGAATACAAAGCAGATGATTACTGCGTTCTGCGAAGGACTGGAATCTGCCGGCCATGAGTGGGATGTCTATGATATCTGCAAAATGAACATTCATGGATGTCTTGCCTGCGAATACTGCCATACCAAAGGCAATGGGCAGTGCGTTCAGAAGGATGACATGCAAAGCATTTATCAGCAGCTGCAGGAAGCGGAAATGCTTGTGATCGCCTCGCCGATCTACTACCACGGCCTGTCTGGCCAGTTGAAGTGCACGATCGATCGGTTCTATGCAGCGGCCTATCCGAATAAACCGCCGAAGCTGAAGAAGGTGGCGATGTTCTTAAGCTCCGGAGATCCGGATATGTATGACGGCGCCCTGTTTTCTTATCAGGGCGACTTCCTGGATTATCTGCAGCTGGAAGGCATGGGAGTCTTTACCACGAATGGTTATGATCCGGGTGTGTCTGGAGCGAAGCTGGAAGAACTGAGGGCGTTTGGAGCGTCCCTAAAGTAAAGGAGCAGAAACATGCAGCACGAGTGCAAAATAACAGTGATAGATAAGAAATGCTTTACTGATTATCAGGAGCAATATCTGGCGGACCCTAAGTCCGGTCTCTGTCCGTTCTTCAATGTGGGAGACGAATTTGTTCTGAAGCGTACTCCGCAGCAGGATGATTTCTATCACCTTATGAACGGCAAATTCTGTGGTGAAGCGTGGGATGCAATAAGTCGGTACGTCTACACGGCACTGCAGGGAGGCTCCATCATGAAAGGATGGACCAACGATGACCGCATCATGATTGCCTGCTGTAATGACGGCACGAGACCGGTCATTTTCAAGATCGAACGGATCGACTTCCCGGAGAATGACGTGGAGCGGGAATGGCTGGCAAAGCAGAATTTCAGGAATACAGCCGAGGACGCGTATACGGGCTGACCATCAATAAAAATAAGGAGAGAGCTGGACTATGATTAAGAACAAGTATGCTGCATATATTCTGTTTATAATTGCATTCCTGGCATTTTGGAATTTACTTGACTATCTGTATTCAACCTTTATCACGGGAGGTTCATACCAGTTTACAGCGGGAAGCGACATGGGCCTGCCTGTAGTGGTTGCAGTAGCTGTTGGATACATTCTGTTCTTAAGGAAGAAATCTGATTAAGAAAAAGCAGAAAACTATTGAAAAATCAAGGAGTTAGTGTTATCTTACTAATGGTTAGCGAAATCTAACTACCTTTAGTGTACTTTTTACGGAGCAGGATTCGATGGATTTCGGGCCTGCTCAGAATGAAGCGGACAGTGAGATTATCTCTTGGAATGAGTTTTATTATGCTGGCGCTGGTACTGATTGCACCTCATCTGGCACCACCGAAACTGGTGCTGAGATTCCTCCCAAAGGATGTCTACGAAGCTGGTAAGGATCATCCCTCTCCGTCCCTTCTAAAACAGCTGTTGTGTCATTTGCTGCTGGCAATGGCGGCAGGATATATAGTCTGGGCTTATCAGGATGTGGCCGGAGGCATAAAGAGAGATCGGCTTTCTTTTGGTGAGGCATATAAACGTTTGCTTGCTTTCCTGCTCGTGGAAAAGACGTTTGATATTGTCTGTCTGGATCAGATCCTGTGTATGAGCACAGACTATTATCAGCGTTGCTATCCGGAAACGAAAGGGTGTAGCGGATGGAAAAACCGTGCATGGAACAATAAGAATCAGGCGGCGAGACTGGTGTTGTACCCTGTATTGTGTGTGGCTCAGGCATATATATTGACGAGGGATAAAAACAATGGATGACAAACAGAAATCAAGAAAGTATTTTGACGGCCATTCAAGCACGTTTGTGAACCGAAATGGTTACTGGAACTATGATTACCGGCTGACTTCCCGGATCCTGAAGAAGCAAAATGTAAAGAAGCTCGTCGATATCGGCTGTGGGAACGGGGCTTTTCTTGAGATGT
>Ga0326514_10002877_pt1 | contig 10950 bp, 12 predicted proteins | sample 3_2548_0518_D_FD_203653 | JGI IMG/M metagenome (GOLD analysis project Ga0326514, IMG submission 203653) | Bovine rumen microbial communities from UC Davis, California, United States - 3_2548_0518 | ecosystem: Host-associated > Mammals > Digestive system > Stomach > Rumen | place: USA... | reverse complement strand
TCTGTTTGATGACTGGTACGACGAACAAGAGTTGAAACTCGATTGCCTTGCGGATCACAACATCGACTGGTTCAGAGGATAAAATCAAAGATGGTATAACAGGGTCTACATCAACAAGCGAAAGCAGATGGCCTCCGAGTGGGGCATCGAGGTCAGGGAGGTGTGAGTATGGAACAGCTTTACGATACCATCATGGAGGCTGTGCGCAGAATTGCCGAAGCCTTCATGCGCTGGATGGCGCGCATCAAAGCCGCGATCTTAAAAATCGCCAGCGCCATAACCAGGGCCTTGCGACGCGGCAAGCTAAAGCGCGTGATGGCGAGATATGAGGCCGCGAACGTCGCATGGCACGCGCGTGGACCGCGCCGGAATCAGGCGCTCGCACAGGCAATCATGATGAGATGGAGGTGAAGAATCATGTTAAAGGAGGTATGTGAACGGTGAAGCTCAACAAGATCAAGGCCTGCTGCCTGAACAGCAAGCGCTTCAATCTGGTGGACGGGCCGGAGGGCGTCCAATGGTTCACGGACGATCGAAATCTGTGGCTGTGCGTGGGCATTCACGTGGATCGGCGGGACCTGCCGGAGCTGTTCGGCCTGTCGGACAAGCAGGTCGAGAAATGCCTGTTTCTGTGCGAGCGGGAGGAGGGCGACGCCTACGCCATCAACATGGGCGAGGCGGAGCTGACGCTGACCTACTGCGGCGACGTGTGGGAATACGAGCAGCGGCTGCTGGCCTTCAAGGGCGACAACGGCATGCTGTTCGTGCCCCGGGCCTTCGCGGAGCCGGTGCGGGTGACGGATGAAACCTATTTCAGCATTCGATATCACGAGACCGCCGACGGCAAGCCCGCGCCGATGGTGGCCGTCTACAATGGGATGATCTGCGAGGCGCTGCTGAAGCCAATCAGCGACGCTTACGCGGCTTACATCGTCAACCGATTTAAAACCCTGGGCGCGTTGAAACCCTGGGACGATGGGAAGGAGGCGAAGGAAGATGTGGAAACTGTCGTAAAGGAAGCGGGTTGATTGGCAAGCGTCCGCGACGCTGCCGGTCACGGCTCATGCCGGGAGCGGCGTGCAAGCGGACTGAGGGCGCAAGCGCAGGAGCGCAGCGACAAGACGCGCCCGAAACCCGCGACCCGCTTTAGCGAGGGCGCGGGGCGTCAAACCCGAACGGCGGCGCACGGGGCGAACGACTATCCATATTGCAAGACGCACCGGCGCTACTGCCCGAAGGGCAAGCGCCGGCAGCGCCGCGCTGGCATCCGAAGGATGCGCGCGGGCTGGTCGCGCCTGCCGTAGGCAGCGGCGCGACTGCTTTACACACGTTCACTATTCCACACCGTCCCCGTGCGCCGGGGTTTGGGCTTGGAACGGTGCCGCGTTGGTCAATCTTCGATTGCCAACGTCGGCAGTCGGCCAGAGGCCGACCGGCAATCCATTCCGGATTGCCGCCTTGCGAATTATCTATATTAATATAGACGATTCGGGAGGCCCTGCGCGGGCTTGTATTCCGTATTATTATTTCGCACACAAGAGGGATGGCCATGAAGCTGAATGACTACGAACTGCTGTACGACCTGCCGACGGGGGAATACCAGGGCGCGGGCGTCAAGGGCGTGCGGACGGTGACGGTGCGGGCGGGGGCGTCGCTGGAAGTGATGTGCCACCCGCTGCTGATCCAATGGCCGACGGCGGCGAAGCGGGAGACGAAGACCCGCAGGACAGGGGAGAAGCAGGCGGCGGTCAACGCCCGGAACCTGGAGCGGAGCATCATGCGGCTGGCGGAGGCCAACTTTACCCACATGAAGGCCGTGGTGCTGACCGGCACATACGAATACCCCAACGCCGAGGACGTGGGCCTGATGAACATCGACGACGTGTGGAACGAATGGCACGCGCGGAAGCTGCCCGAGGGGGTGGAGGACGTGCGCCGGGACGTGCGGAACATGCTTGCCAGAATCCGCAGGCGCATGCGGGCGAAGGGTGTGGACGATAAAACCCTGAAGTGGATCCTGCGCATCGAAGAGGACGACAAGCTTCAGGCCTTCGGGCTGCCCAACCGCTATCACATCCACATGCTCACCGAGGCCGAGGGGCTGACCCAATCGGAGATCGCCGACGAGTGGCCCTTCGGCTTCGCGCGCTGCGACCGGTTTGACCTGAAGCGCGACGGCGCGGCGCGGATCGCCCGGTATCTGACCAAAAACAAGCGCGGGGGCAGGTGGGTTTCCCACTCCCGCAATCTCAAAATGCCCGAGGCGCGGGTGTCCGACCGCAAGGTCTCCCGCCGCCGCCTGTCCCTGCTGGCGCAGGATGTGCAGCGGGAGGGCCGGGCGATACTGGAAAAGCTGTATCCCGAATATAAGGTCATGGAGGCCCGGGTGAGCTGGTCGGACTTCATGCCGGGGGCTTTTATCTATGCAAGGATGAGGAGGCGGGACTGACATGTGGCGACATCCGGCGCGGCTTCAAAAGGCGGGGATCACCCCCGCGAGATACGAGGAGTTAAAGGCGTTTTGTCGACAGTATCAGGATTACAAGCGGGCGCTGAGGCGGGCGCGGGCCGGGATCGTGGACAGGCCCGATAAATCCTCGGGGGCCTGGCACGCGCCGGACCCCACGGGGCGCGCAGCCATGGCGCTGGCGGATCATCCCGCCGCGCGGCGGGTGAAGATCATGGAGGATTGCGCCGCCGCCGTGGCGGAGCCGGTGACGGCGAAGGCGCTTTTGAAGTCCGTGTCCGAGGGCACGGGCTATCAACCGCTGGCCGCGCCGGTGGGCGAAAGGCAGTTTTACATCATCCGCCAGCTGTTCTACATCGAGCTGGACCGGCGCTTGTGGGAAATCTGAATTTGGGTCAAACTCGCGGGCATAAAACGTGTTAATATTTTAACATCGACAGGCGGGTACAAGAAACGGCCCGACCTGTCAGCCCCGCGTCCTTCGCCCTTTCTCCGCGGGGCTTTTTTCATGCAAAGGGTTTTCGGAGTTTTCGGAGGGTTCAACGCGCGCGCGGACGTGCGCGAATCAATCAGAGGCGGGAAATATCGCATGGAAGACCTGAAAATCGTCTATCTGTCGCCGGAGGCGCTGACGCCCTACGACGGCAACGCACGAAAGCACGGGGCCGAGGATCTGGAGGCCATCGCCGCCAGCATCCGGGAAAACGGGTTTTGTGACCCCATCGGGATATGGGGCGAGAACAACATCATCGTGGAGGGCCACGGGCGCAGACTGGCGGCCATGCGGCTGGGGCTGGATCGCGTGCCCTGCATCCGGCTGGATCACCTCACCGAGGCCCAGCGGCGGGAATACGCGCTGGCGCACAACAAGACCGCCGAGCTGTCCGAGTGGGACTTCGAGCAGCTGGAGAAGGAGCTTGCGGCGCTGGATCAGGAGTTCGAGATGACGGACTTTGGGTTCAAAGAAGACGCCGAGTGGTTTGACCGCGAGAAGAAGGACGGCAAGGCCCGACAGGATGGAAACGACGAATACAACGAGTTTTTAGAGAAGTTCGAGACAAAAAAGACGACGGACGATTGCTACACCCCGGACAACATCTACGACGCCGTGGCGGACTGGGTGGCCGAAGAATACGGTCTGAACCGCGCGGCGTTTGTGCGGCCCTTCTACCCCGGCGGCGATTACAAGAGTTATAAATACCCCAAGGGCTGCGTGGTGGTGGATAATCCACCGTTTTCGATCCTGGCGGATATCATCAGGTGGTTCGGCGCGAACGGGATCAAATTCTTCCTTTTCGCGCCGACGCTGAGCCTTTTCACGGCGGTGGGCGAGGATGTGGAGTACATGCCCTGCGGCGTGGATGTCCTTTATGAGAACGGCGCGACGGTCTGCACGTCTTTCATCGACAATCTGGGCGAAAATCGCATATATGTGAGCGCCGCGCTGTATGAGGCGGTGGACGCGGCCAACGACGCCAACATTGAGGCGGCAAAGGTGAATTTGCCCAAATACGAATACCCAGACGAAGTGGTGCTTGCGGCGCGCATCTATCCGTTGGCGAAATACGGGCAGACGCTTCGGGTGCCGAAGGGCGAGGCGATATATCAAAACCGGCTGGATGCTCAGAAAGAAGCGGGCAAGGGCGCCTTTGGGGGCGTCTTTTTGATATCCGAACGCGCCGCCGCCGAACGCGCCGCCGCCGAACGCGCCGCCGCCGAACGCGCCGCCGCCGAACGCGCCGCCGCGACGAAATGGAAGCTCAGCGACCAGGAACGGGAAATCGTCAAAAAGCTGGGCCAATAAGGGAGTGATGGGCCATGGCAAGGCCGAAGAAGTGGGAGCCGTGGCTGACGAAGACGGGCCTGAAGCGCATCGAGGGCTGGGCGCTGGACGGCCTGAGCGGCGAGCAGATTGCCGGGAAGATGCACGTCACGCCCTCGACGTTTTACGCCTGGCGAAAAAAGCACCCGGAAATCGAGGACGCAATACAGCGCGGGCGGGAACCTGTGGACATCGACGTGGAGCACGCCATGCTGGACGCGGCCAAAGGCGGCGTGAAGAAGGTAAAGGTGCCCATCAAGGTGCGCAATGTGATCGAAAAGACCGGCGGCGGGCGCAAGATCACGGAGCACATCGAATACGCCGAAAAGGAAATCTACATTCCGGGCAACCCCATGGCCCAGATGATGTGGCTCAAGAACCGCAAGCCGGACAAGTGGGCGGACAAGCCGCAGACGCCCGCGCAGGGCGGCGACGACCCGCTGGTGCAGCTGCTTGCGAAGATCGACGCCGAGGCCGCCGAGGGGGCGGCGCCATGATACTGACGCCGAAGCAGCGGGAATTTTGGCGGGAGTGCCACCACCGCTGGAACGTCAAGGTGGGGGCGACGCGAAGCGGCAAGACCTACATGGACTATTACCTGATCCCCCGCCGCATACTGGAGGGCCGCGGCAAGGAAGGCCTGAACGTCATACTGGGCAACACCCGGGGCAGCATCCGCGACAACATCATCACCCCAATGCAGCGCATTTACGGCGTGGATCGCGTGGGCAACATCAAATCAGACAACACCTGCACCCTGTTCGGGGAGCAGGTGCTTTGCTACGGCGCGGATACCGTCAACCGCGTGGACCGCATCCGGGGCTCGTCGATGAAATACTGCTACTTCGACGAGGTGGTGACAGCCAACAAGGGCGTCTTCGACATGCTCAAGAGCCGCCTGGACAAGCCCTGGAGCAAGTGCGACCTGACTTGCAACCCGGACGCGCCGACCCATTGGTTTTATGAGTTTCTGCAGTCCGACGCCGACATATACCGGCAGGATTACACCCTGGACGACAACCCGACGCTGAGCCGGGAATTTGTGGAAAACCTGAAGCGGGAGTACGCGGGCACCGTGCTCTATGACCGGTATATCATGGGGCTTTGGGTGGCCGCCGAGGGCGCGCTGTTCACCAGCTACCGCCCCTTCACCGACGACGCGACGCTGCTGCGGGACGGCGTGGCCCACATCGATGCCGCATACGACGGCGCGGACTACACCGCATTTACCTGCGGCAAGCGCCAGGGCGACACGCTGTATTTGTACGGCAAGCTGTGGCGCAGGCACGTGGACACGGTGCTGGACAGCTGCATCGAGGACGCGAAGCGCTTCATGTGCGCGCCGATCTACTGCGAGACCAACGCCGACAAGGGCTATCTGGCCAAGGAGATCAGCCGGAGGGGCTACGGTGCGGGGGTGTACACCGAACGCGAGAACAAGCACGTCAAGATTTCCACCTTCCTGCGGAAATGGTGGGGAAACATCGTGTTTTTGTCCGGGACCGACAAGGCGTATATCGCCCAGATACTCAGCTACACCCGCGACGCCGATCACGACGACGCGCCCGATTCGGCGGCGTGCGTCTGCCGCTATTTCGACCATAGGAGATGAGGCCATGCTGACCTATCAGGATTACCTGGAATCCACAAACATCGTGGACTTCATCAATCGCGCCATCGGCGCGCATAAATCCACGGAGCTCTATCGCACCGCCGTGGCCGCCGACCTCTACGACCGGCAGCGCAATGTGACGATCACGGCGCTGGCGCGGGCCATCCGGGGAAAGAGCGCCAGCGACGGCGAGGCGCATGAAGCCGACAACCGGCTTTGCAGCAATTTCTTTAAGCGCCTGAACCGGCAGCGGGTGGCCTATCTGCTGGGCAACGGCGTCAGCTTTGCCCACAAGGAAAAGCGGCTGAACGAAAACGGCGTGCCCGTGAACGTGGACGCGACCAAGGAAATGCTGGGCCAGCGCTTTGACGGCGCGGTGCTCAGATGGGCCTACAAGGCGCTGATCCACGGCGAATGCTACGCCTTTTGGGGCGAGGACGGGCTGACCATCTTCCCGGTGACGGAATTTGTGCCGCTGCGGGACGAAGAGGACGGGGAGCTGCGCGTGGGGATACGATTCTGGCGGCTTGCGCCGGACAAGCCCCTGCGGGTGGAGCTGTACGAGGCCGACGGAATGACCGTGTTCGCCAGCCGTCCCGGCACCACCGGCAACGATCTGGTGGTCAAGGCGGAAAAGCGGCCCTACATCGAAATCACCCTGAGCACAGAGGCCGAGGGCGACATCGCCGCCGAGGGCGACAATTACCCGGCACTGCCCGTAATACCCATGTATGGCGGCGAGGATAGGCAATCGACGCTGATCGGCATGCGGCCCACTATCGACGCCATTGACATCATCGCCTCCGGCTACGCCAACGACGAACAGGATTGCGCCAGCATATACTGGCTGATTCAGAATTGCGGGGCCATGACCGACAAGGACATGCAGGCGTTTTTGAGGGATATCCGGGAAAGGCACATCGCCCAGGTGGATGTGACGTCCTTTTCGGGCGACCCCCGGGGCGCGCTGTCGCCCTATACCGCCGAGGCGCCCTATCAGGGGCGCGAGGCGGTGCTGACCTATCTGCAAAAGCGGCTGTATGAGGACTTCGGCGCGCTGGACGTTCACAGCATCGCCGCCAGCTCCACCAACGACCACATTGACGCCGCCTATCAGCCCCTGGACGACGAGGCGGATCTGCTGGAGGCGCAGGTGATCGACGCCATACAGCGGGGCCTTGCCCTCTATGGCATCGAGGACACCCCCACGTTCAAGCGCAACCGAGTCAGCAACGTCAAGGAGGCCATCGAGGCCGTGGTGCTGGAGGCCCCGCTGCTGGATCGTGAGACGGCGCTGGAGCTGCTGCCGAATCTGACGGTGGATCAAAGGGAGGCGGCGCTGGCCCGGTTGGACGCCGAAAACGCCGCGCGGATAACCATTGACGGAGGCGGAGGCGCTTGAAAGAGGTCTACATCGACATCGGCGGCAAGCGGGTCAAGTTTTTAAAAGTCGATCAGCATCCGCACACCTTCAGGGACGCGGGCACGGAATACACCGACAGGGCCTATAAGAGCCTCACAGACAAGCTGAACGCCGTATACAAGGAGGCCGCGAACGATCTGTACATGAAGCAGCAGAGCTTCAATCGCGCCCACGAGGCCCGGGTGAAGAAATACCGGGCGCAGGTGGAGGCGGGGCAGATCACCGAGGCCGACTATCAGGCCTGGATGCGCGGCCAGATATTCCAGGGCGAGGCGTGGGAAAAGAAGCGGGAGCAGCTGGCCGAGAGCCTGGCAAAGGTCGATCAGACCGCCATGTCCATGATAAACGACGGCAAGCTGGACGTGTTCGGCGAGAACGCCAACTATCTGGCCTATCAGCTGGAGCACAAGGCCGGAACGAATCTGGGCTTTGGGCTGTACGACCAAAACACGGTGAAGCGCCTTGTGCGCGATGAGCCGCGCCTGCTCCCCCGCCCCGCCATCGACGAGGGGCGGGACGTTCGCTGGTACAACGACATCATCAACCGGGCCGTCACCCAGGGCATATTGCAGGGCGAGGATCTGGACGGCATCACCATGCGGGTGGCGCTGGACACCGGAGAAAGGAGCCTGTCCGCCATGCGGCGCAATGCCCGCACGGCCTACACCGGCGCGCAAAACGCCGGGCGCGTGGAGGGCATGCGACAGGCGCAGCGCCTGGGCATCGACGTGAAAAAGCGCTGGATGGCGACCTTTGACGCCCACACCCGCGACGCCCACGCCGACCTGGACGGGCAGACCGTGGGGGTGGATGAGCCCTTTGAATCCATGCTGGGCCCAATCATGTATCCCGGCGACCCGTCCGCCGCGCCGGGCAACGTCTATAACTGCCGCTGCACGCTGGTGTATGAATACCCACAATTCCCCGCCGAGATCGACCGAAGGGATGAAAACGGCGAGAACGTGGGGGCGCTGACCTATCGGCAATGGAAGGCCGCGAAAGGGGGTTAGCATGGCAACCGTTGACATCACCGACCACAGCGCCGAGGTGCTGGCCGCGCTGGAGATGGCAAAGGCCCAGACGCTTGAAATCTGGGGCGGCATGATCGAGAGCCAGGCCAAGGCGAACGTGGTTTCGCCCCGGCAGCTGGCCCCGGAGCTCAGAAACAGCATCACCCACCGGGTGGAGGGCGACGCCGTGCGGGTGGGCAGCAACCAGGAGGTCGCCCCCTACATCGAGCTGGGCACCGGCCCGAATTACGAACCGCCGCCCGAGTGGCTTGAGAACAATGCCCAGGGCGGCAAGGGCCAGGCGGGCATTTCCCAATGGATTTACTTTGACGCCCTGGAGGGCGTCTTCAAGATCGGCACGCCGCAGGAGGCGAGGCCGTTTTTGCGGCCCGCCGTGACGGACCACACCGACGAGCTGAAGCGGATCGCCGAGGATATCCTGAAAAACGCAGAGGCATAAAGCGGGCAGCGCGAAGGAATGCGCCGCCTGTTTTATATATCGGGCCGAGGAACTGGCCCACACCGAGCGTCCGCAAAGCGGACTGAGCCCGCAAGCGCAGCGGGCGAATAGCAGTCGCGCCAATGCCGGAGGCAGGCGCGACCAGCCCGGGCGAATCCTCCGGATTCCAGCCCGGCGCTGCCGCCGCTTCCGCTCTGCGGAGTAGCGGCGGTGCGTAAAGCCCCAAGACGCGGGCGAAACCCGCGCTTGCCGCGAGGCAGTAGCGCGGGGCGAGACTTTCGAGGAAATGAAAGGAGAACGCAATGGCACTGACGAGGAAGATGCTCAAAGGGATGGGACTGACCGAGGAACAGATCGACACCATCATCGAGGCCCACACCGACACCGTGGACGGCCTGAAGGACAAGGCCGGGCAGGTGGAAGGCCTGGAAAAGCAGGTGAAGGACCTGCAGGCCCAGATCGAGGCCGGGAAGGGCGGCAAGGACTGGAAGGCCGAGTTCGACAAGCTGAAGGCGGAACACGACGCCTTTAAGCAGCAGGTGGCCGACAAGGCCGCCGACGACGCGAAGCTTAAAGAGATTCGCCGCCTGGCCAAAGAGGCGGGGCTGTCGGACGCGGGCATCGAAAAGGTCGCGAAGTACACCGACCGCAAGGGACTGGAGATCGGCGAGGACGGCAAGGCCAAAGACGCCGAGGCCATGGTGAAGGCCCTGCGGGAAGAATGGCCGGAGCACATCCTCAAAGCGGAGCGCAGGGGCGCAAGGCCCGCCACGCCGCCCGCAGGCGGCAAGGCGACCCGGACCAAAGAGGAGATCATGGCCATCAAGGACACCGCCGAGCGCCAGCAGGCCATCGCGGAGAACATGGACTTATTCAAATGACGCAAAGGAGTTGATACCATGGACAAGAACTTTAACCTGAACCTTCAGCTGTTCGCCGACGTCACCACCGACGCCGAGACGAACGTCATCAAGCGCGACCAGATGGCCCGCGTGCGGGAGATCGACTTCGTGCAGCGCTTTACCCACAACATCCTCGCCAAGCTGCGGGAGGCCCTGGGCGTGACCCGTCAGATCCCCATGAGCGAGGGCACGACCATGTATGTCTACAAGACCACCGGCACGCTGCAGAGCGGCGCGGTGCCCGAGGGCGAGATCATCCCGCTTTCCCAGTACCAGCGCACCAAGACGCCCGTGGGCGAGATCACGCTGAACAAGTGGCGCAAGGCCGTGACCGCCGAGGCCATCATGAAGAGCGGCAGGGCCGAGGCCATCCAGCGCACCGACGAGAAGCTGCTCAGCGACGTGCAGAAGAAGGTCCGCACCGACTTCTTCAGCTTCCTGACCGGTCTGGACGGCACCGTGGTGGCGGAGCAGACCCTCCAGGCGGTGCTGGCGCAGACCTGGGCGCGTCTGCAGACCCTCTTCGAGGATGACGCCATCGAGGCCGTGCACTTCATCAACCCCCTGACCATCGCGGACTATCTGGCCACGGCCACCATCACCACCCAGACCGCCTTCGGCATGAATTACGTGGAGGATTTCCTGGGCCTGGGCACGCTGGTGCTCTCCAGCGCCATTCCCAAGGGCCAGGTGATTTCCACCGCCAAGGAGAACCTGATCCTGTACTATCTCACCATGAACGGCGATGTGGCGGGCGAGTTCGACCTGACCACGGACGAGACCGGCTACATCGGCATCAAGTCCGGCACGGCCAACAGCACCCGCGCCCAGGTGGAGACGCTTGTCATGTCCGGCATTCAGTTTCTGGTTGAGTACGCCGATGGCGTCATCATCGGTCAGATCGATTCCACGCCCACGCTGGGCAGCATCACCGTGGCCTCTACCGCCGGTACTGCCGTGGGTGATTCCAACATCGCCGTCAGCGGTTATACCCCCGGCACCGGCGAGAAGTACGTCTACAAGACCGGCAAGACCACCGCGCCGACCGTGACCTACGGCCAGAAGCTGGGCAGCACGTGGACGGAGATCGTTCCGCCGCACGACATCACGCCCACCGCGACCCATGACAAGATCACCGTCGCGTCCGTGGACGCCAACGGCAGGGCGCAGGCTGCCGGTACCGACGACATCACCGTCAAGACCTAAGCCACACAGGGGCCGCGCAAGCGGCCCCAAATCGACGCATTGAGGAGG
>Ga0326514_10002876_pt1 | contig 10951 bp, 20 predicted proteins | sample 3_2548_0518_D_FD_203653 | JGI IMG/M metagenome (GOLD analysis project Ga0326514, IMG submission 203653) | Bovine rumen microbial communities from UC Davis, California, United States - 3_2548_0518 | ecosystem: Host-associated > Mammals > Digestive system > Stomach > Rumen | place: USA... | reverse complement strand
GATGGACAATACATTGAACAAAGACCTAGCGACGCAGATACTGCACGACGAGTGCGGACTGCCGCAAGACGTGGCGGCGGCAATGGCATATATGTGTGGAATGATTAATGACTATCGGACAAATGAGAGACAAGCGGAGCAGAGAGCAGCCCAAGCCAGTGCGGAGGATTAAGTGCGGAGACTGCCGTCACTTTCGCAGGGACACAGAGGGTCGCAGCCTTAGCAAGGAGGGAGTTTTTTATATGGGTTTATGCTCCCTCGGGCTGCACCCCGACAGTCCCGTCAAACAGTTCGCCGACAAGATGAGAGAGTGCGAGCAATGGGCGAGACGCTGAAATTTGCCCGTAAATCGACAAACTCGCTCCGAGATGTATAAATATACCCAAAAGAAAAGAAATCGCAACAGAGGGCGAATTTTGCCCAAATAACAACAAAATGTGGTACATCAAGATATATGACTTCATGATTACGCAACTGCACCTAAAAGGATTTGAGTTGCTGGTGTACGCTTGGTATTTTGCTTGGCAAGAAAGCGGACAGACACTCAACCTTAATCAAGGGCAAGTGGCGGAGATGTTATCAATGAGCCGTCCCCAGATGAGCAACATCTTGAAAAGGCTCAGCGAAAAAGGTCTTGTGAGTTATAAAAACAATAACATCGTAGTTACAAAATTTATAACTCCGCAGAATGATGAAAGTTATAAAATTTATAACTCTGAGTTACAAAATTTGCAACTTCCAGTTACAAAAAATATAACTCCTAGTTACAAAAATTATAACTTCACTATAAATAATAATATAAAAGATAATTTAAAAGATAATTTAAAAGACTGTCAGATTGCTGACGCAACTGACGGGCAAAAAAAATCCCCTAAAAAACCCATAGAGGGAGACACAAAAAAAGAAAAAGAAAAGTTGCGGAAAAAGAAAAGCCCCTCGATAGTCACGGAGTGCCGCCGCCATTGGGAGGAGCATTACAAGCAATCCAAAGGCGTGGAGTACTACTACACGGCAAAGGACGCCGCTGCGGTCAAACAGATTCTCGACAAGATAAGATTCTGCATGCCCGAGGCGGAGCGAGACCATGAGGACATCGTACTGGCGAACTTCAAGGCTTTCGCCAACGCCATATTCTACGGGGGCAGGATTGACGGCTGGCTGCGTGACAACCTATCTCTCTCTCTCATCAACTCCAAGTTTAACGAGATACACAACCAATTGAGAAATGGAAAATCAAGAAAAGACACAGACAACGGCTCTAACGCTGACGACAGAAGAGTATCGAAAGATTTCCTTGCGGAGCTCATGCGAGCAGCTGGAGGAAAGGTATAGCGTGGAGCGTATCGGCGAGACGTTCCGTGATGTCGTCACCATGCGTCAGTGCATGGAGCTGACGAGGACGGGCGAGCAGCCGACACTCTTGGCGATGTACCATGCCAAAGGCTACGAGGCTAACGTGGTGGCAATGGTGGCGGCACACATAGCGGCACTCGACATCTTTCTGCACCTCAAAAATGGGCTGAGCACTGATGAGGTCATCGAGACCGCCAAGAGTATAGTGGAGACCTACGGGGGAGCTTTGTCCTTTGCCGACATCAAAGTAGTGTTCGACAATGCCCGCAGGGGTGCTTACGGCTCGTTCTACGAGCGTCTGAGCAGCGTCGAGATAATGCGGTGGTTTGGCGAGTGGTTTGACAAGCGTACATGCACCGCCGAGGCGGATTCCGTGGGCGAGTATGAACGCAGCCTGCCGAGGGACAGACACAACGAGCGACGCAAGGGCAAACCCGTGACGGAGTTCGACGATGTATACTTAAAGTACTTAGAAACAATAACAAAAACATAAAAACAATGCAAGAAAAAATGACTATTGCCCAGCGAGTGACATATGTCCTGTCGGGCGGCGAAAAAATCACACAAGATGTAGTGGAAGATTTTCCCTTAGTAAAGATTAATCAAAAAATGCAGAGTGGCGAAATGATATTGCTCAAAGGACAAGTCAGCACAGCCATGATAAACCCCAAGTATTTGGCTGCGGTGATGGTAGAGGACAAGGAGGTGGAGCTATGACGATGTGCGACACATGTGCGTTGGCTTGCGACGAGCGTCACGGCTGGGAGGTGCTGCACAAGTGCCGTGTCACTGGCGAGCTACGCCCCTACCGAGTAAAGAAATGCAGAAACTACGACCAAAAGCAAATAAAAACACATCATGGACAGAATCAACATGGAATTGGAGCGTGTGATACGCCACTATGTCCGCATGACGGCAGAACGGCTAAGCCATGCCGAGGACTATGTGTGCAACGCTCACAAGTACAAGGTGACGAAAGATACAGTGCGGACGCTTGTCGCCGAGCTGGTGGCACGAGAGCCCAGAGCATTCGTTGAGGGGCTGACCACGGAACGCTGGCACCGCATGGAGCTGACGGGCAAGGGGGACAAAGCAAACCCCTATGAGGTGCAATGGCGGCATGACTATTTCCCTACAATATAATAATCAACAAACAAATAACAACAACCATGATAGCATACGAATTAATGATTGGCGACTGGGTGCGATGCCGCACCGACAAAAAACCATTCAAGGTTGAGCAGATAGACGGGATTGAAGAGCAAGTCTATGGCGATGACGGTTTCTTTGTCGATATAGCCGAATTGGAGCCGATACCGATAACCGAGGATTTTCTCGAAAAGAACGAATATCAACGCATGGAGTATACAGACCCGTGGAACGGCAAGATACATGTGCAGTACATGTTAGAAATCGGCAATATGGACAGCGTGATATACGTGCCCGATAGCCACTGCCTATTCGCAAAGCATATGATGGGAGGACGTTACGAGATTGACAACGTAAAAAGTGTACACGAAATGCAGCACGCCCTTAGAATTGGCGAATTTAATCACATCAATATTAACCTTTAAAAACACAAAAACAATGGATTACATCAACAAGAAAGTTATTGTCCGCTGCAACAGAGCGGGCGTGTTCTACGGAACATTGAAAAATTACGACTCGACAACCCGTGAGGCTGTCATCGCTGACTGCCGCCAGCTGTGGTACTGGAGCGGAGCCGCCTCACTCATGGAGATGGCGACAAGCGGTGTCAAGAGACCGAGAGAGTGCAAGTTTACCGTCGTCGTCCCCGAGGTGGCGGTCATGGAGGTTATCGAGGTGCTCCCGGTGTCGGAGCAAGCACAGAAGTCAATCGAGGAGGTGGCTATATGGAGAGCTTAGAGGAGAGGATTGAGGCTTTTCTGAGCCGCAGCGATGGCTTTGGCGATGGCTCTGGCTATGGCTCTGGCTTTGGCGATGGCTATGGCTATGGCTCTGGCTATGGCGATGGCGATGGCTTTGGCGATGGCGATGGCTTTGGCTATGGCTCTGGCTCTGGCTCTGGCGATGGCTATGGCGTTAAGAGCTACAACCGCCAGACAGTACACATGATAGACGGCGTGGCGACGATTATCACCTCGGTCGTTGGCAATACTGCAAAGGGCTACATCCTGCGAGCGATGGAGCTGACGCAATGCTATTTCGCCAAGTGCGGCGACTACTTCGCCCACGGCGAGACAAGGGAGGCGGCTATGGCTGACGCACAGCGAAAATACGACGACAACAAGCCCGAGGAGGAGCGTATAGCCGACTTCATCGGAGAGTTCCCGACGCTGGATTCCGTGGTGCCATGCAGCCGCCTCTTTGTCTGCCACAACAGGCTCACGGGGAGCTGCGAGATGGGACGCAGGGAGTTCTGCCGCCTCCACGGTATCAATGTCGAGAGCGACAGCATGACGGTCGCCGAATTTATCAAAGTAACCAAGAACGAGTACGGCGGAGACACCATTCGCCGGCTAGAACAAGAGTATCAATCACTTAAAAACAAAGAATCATGACAAGAAAAGAACTGGCGACACTCGTCGCAAAAGAATTGAAAATGCAGCCCAATGCGGTTGACGCAGTTATTGACGGAATCAACTATTACATCGTTAAGGCGGTAGCCGAGGGCGACACGGTGTACATGCGTGGGTTCGGCTGCTACAAGAGCAAAATCCGCAAGGCAAAGCTGGGACAGAACATCAAGAAAGGCGGCACGGTACAGATACCCGCACGCCGTGTGCCAGTGTTCAAGCCTTACAAACCCTTTCTCGGACAAGTTAAACTCTGACGACTTGGGCTATATGGCGGAGGTGGTCACAAACCAATGGTACGACGCTACAATCTTCAAGCCGTGGCGTGGTCGTGAGGTGCTTATCGAGTTGAGCAACGGCGAACGCTGCACGCTCATATGGAACGGCATATACTGGATTGACCCCGTGAACTACGTCCGCCAATGGTATAGCCCTCTCGGGCTGCACCCAGCCTACTTCTACATCTACGAGAGGAGAGTATCATGAGACACATCGAAGAGACCACACAAGAGCATTGCGTCCGCTGGTTCTCGCTGCAATACCCCGAGTACGCCATGCTGCTGCACCACTCTCCCAACGGGGGAGCGAGAAACCCACGAGAGGGGGCGAGATTCAAACGCATGGGCACCCGTGCGGGATTCCCCGACCTCGTGTTCCTCTTGCCGAGGGGCGGACACCCGTACCTCTGCATAGAGTTCAAGGCTGACAAGGGGCGGCAGAGCGACGCACAGAGAGATTATCAGAGAGCCGTGGAGAGCGTCGGCGGATTGTACGCCCTTGTGCGGTCGTTCGATGAGTTCTACACATTAATCAACGAATACATCGAAGAGCGATGAACACCAAGAATGTACAGGTATGTTATAACGAGCGTGCCGCCATAGTCGAGGCGGCAAACCACATCTACGACGAGTTGGAGGAGATGGAGGACAACTACGGCAAGGTTAAAGCGAGGAGCAACGCCGACTACCGACGGCTCGCCAACATAGCCTACTGGCTCCGCAACCTCTCAAAAAAACTCGCGCAATAAAAAATCAACAATTTCGTTTCTAACGCAACAAAATAATTACATCAATGAACATTTTTGCAAAAATAGCAAGGGATAGACATGAAGAAAAGAAACAATATGTTACGGTTTTGATAATCAGCGGCAAGTCGCTCAAAGAAGCAGACGCAGAAGCGGAGCGTTATATGGTCGATAATTACGGCAAATACTGGCAAAGTGGAATGCCGCCGAATTATAAGCCGCTAATGCCGTGCGAAATTAACGAACCGAAGAAATCATTTATTCAACGTATAATAGACCTTTTCCAAATCAATGAGTAAAGTATCAACCAAGACAAAGAAATCGCAGCAGACGGCGGAAAAACCGCCAAAAAACGACAATGAAATTCAAGTCTATGAAGCGAAAATCAGCGACTTGATTCCCGACGACAAGAACTTCAACAAAGGCACAGAGTACGGTCAAAAACTACTCGAGGACAGCATGAGGAAGTTCGGAGCGGGACGTTCTGTCCTGTTGGACAAGAACAACAGACTGATAGGCGGCAACAAGGCTTCGGAGACAGCTGGAGCTATTGACATCAATGACGTGATTATCGTCGAGACGGACGGCACCAAGCTCGTCGCTGTCAAGCGCACGGACATCGACCTCGACACAGAGCAAGGTCGTGAAATGGCTCTCGCCGACAACGCCACATCGGCGGCGAACCTCGAATGGGACGAGGACGCTATCAGAGCCATGCAGGACGAGCTCGACAACTTCAACCCAGAGGACTGGGGAGTGCACTTCGACGACACGCAGGACGATGAGGACGAGGTGGCGAGAAAAGAGAGAGAGTTCAAGGAACGCATCGCCGCTGGCGAGATTTCCGAGGAGGACGAGGAGTACCAAGAGTTCCTCGACAAATTCAAGCTCAAAAAGACCACCGACGACTGCTACACTCCCGACCCCGTATACAACGCCGTGGCTCGCTGGGTCATGGACGAGTACAACGTCAACCGCAAGGACTTCGAACGCCCATTCTACCCTGGCGGCGATTACAAAAAGCACGTATACCCCGACGGCTGCATAGTCGTAGACAATCCGCCTTTCTCAATCCTCGCAGAGATACTGCAATTCTACTCTCAACGCAAAATAAAATTCTTCTTGTTCGCTCCGACACTGACGCTCTTCTCTTCTTCTTCTTCTTCTGCTTCTACGGCGATACCCGTGGGTGTTCCCGTCATCTATGAGAATGGTGCCAGCGTAAACACATCATTCCTCACCAATCTAGAAAACCCAAGCATAAGGCTGCGTTCGGCTCCGACGCTTTACAAGGCTGTCGCCGAGGGCGTTGAGGAATTTATGAAAGAGAAACGCAAGGAGATACCCAAGTACACATACCCCGACAACATTATCACGGCTCCCTTTGTGGCTCGTCTCAGCCATTACGGCGTGGATTTCCAAGTGGGCGTGAGAGAGAGCGAGAGTATCAACCAGCTCGACGCTCAAAAAGAGACGGGCAAAGGGATATACGGCAAAGGCTACATCGTCGGCGAGAAAGCAGCGGCAGAGAAAGCAGCGGCAGAGAAAGCAGCGGCAGAGAAAGCAGCGGCAGAGAAAGCAGCGGCAACACACTGGACACTCTCCGCAAGGGAAATGGAAATAATAAAAAGGCTATCAAAGTAACCCTCTAACTACTATCTAACTACTATGAGCAAGTCACCGCAACCCATGCCGAGTGGCATGGAATACACAGAGCCGAGAACGGCACCCAGACCAAGCAAGGCACGCCACAAGTACAACCCCATTCCGCTTTTGATAGCAATCCTAACGGCGGCTCTTTTCCTAATCTTGGCGAACTCATAGCGAACCCACACCAATAAAACATCATCATCATGGCACAGAATAACAACCAATACACAACGGCGTTAATAGAGGCGGTCAAACGCCACAGAGGCAGACCAGCCAAGTACGAGACAGCAGACCAGCTCTTCGACAAGTTCGTCGAGTACATCAACCTCATCATGGCGACACCATACGAGCGTAACATCGTCAGCAAGATTGGACGTGGCTCCAAAGGCGACACATCGTCGGCGGCAAAACTCTCCGTGACACGCTGCCCAACGCTATATGGATTCTGTGTTTTCGCTGGCATTAACGAGACTTTCGCCCAGTTCAAAAAGGATTGCGCCAAACGCAAGGACGGACAAGATTTCTCCACAGTCTTATACGTGATAGAGACCACGATATGCGACTGGCAGGTGCAGGGGGCTATGGTGGGAGAGTACTCCGAACGCCTCACGGCACGCCTCAACGGCATCAAGGAGCAGTCGGAGCTCGATGTCAACCAACGCAAGACCACGATATCGTTCGAGGACTACACTCGCATGCTCAACGGCGAGAAAATCGAATAAAACAAGGGTACAAGGTTTTTGTTGTATATGTAGTGTTTTTGTTGGGCTGTCCCTATCATCGGGGGCAGCCTTTTTTATTGTCCTACATCAAAAAAAATCAACAATTTGCTTGCGTTATCAATAAAAGGCTTTATATTTGCATCTGAGACCAAGCCTAAAAATTGTACTTTTTTTATTGAAAATGAGAACTATTAATCTCCCCGAGACATATCGCAACTTCTTTCTCGACTGCGACAAGAGCCGTGTGCGTCACATTTTGTTGCAGGGAGGGCGACGCAGCCGTAAGACGTGGAGCACCATCGAAAAGCTCTACGCCACGGGCTGTCTCTTGGGGGGTCTCACAATCCTAGTATGCACATACCAGTTTCCCACCTTGCAGCTCACAATCCAGGACTTCGAGGAATGCATGGGGGTACAGGTCGGCGGCTCGCTGCGTCACGGCTACCACGCCACGACGGACGGCAACACCCTCTGGCAGTTCAACCACTTCGACACTCGCAGCAAGGCACAGGGCACGCAGTGCGACATCTTGTTCGTCAACGAGGCTCTGCAAATGCCCGAGAGCGTGGCGAAAACGCTGCTCATGGGTTGCCGCTGGCAGGCATACTACAACTACAATCCCACCGACGCAGGCTGGGTGCAGCATCTCGACAACTCCGCATTGCTCCGCACAACGTTTAAGGACAACCCCTATCTCACGGCGGCACAATTGGAGGAGTTTGAGAACATCAAGGAGAGAGCCTTGCGACCCACTGCGTCACGCTGGGACAAGTACCAATACAGAGTGTTCTACTTGGGCGAGTTCGACCAGTTCGTCGGCAAGGTGTTCCACTCGCTGAAATCGTGCAGCGTGGAGGACTATCAGCAGGTGCCAGCGGCGGAGGCTTTCGGCTTGGACTTCGGCTTTGCCACCGACGGCGACCCCACTACGCTTGTGGGCTGCAAACGTCACGGCAACGACCTCTATTTCCGCCAGTACATCTATGAGCGTGGACTGACGAGCGACAAGGAGCTTGCCCAGCGTATCATCGCCAATGGGCTGAACTACGCCACGCCAATCTGCGCCGACTATGGCGGCATGGGCAAGGGGAGAATCCACAACCTACGCACGGCGGACAACGGCACATGGACGGGAGAGCTCGCAAAGGGTCTCAGCGTCTACAACTGCTATAAGACTGGCATATTGGACGGGCTCTCGCAGCTTTTGACGCATGACAATATCATCATATGCGAGGGCAGCGACCAGCTACGGAACGAGATGGAGCATTACTCCATAGACGAGGGCGGCAAGCCTCACGGCGAGGACCACGCCATTGACGCAGGGCGATACGCATACAATTACGCAAAAAGGAATTTCGCATGATACTAGACTATACACAATTAATGGCAATGGGTTTCCGCATTGGGCGAGACATACCGCAGGCAACCGTCGAGCTCGCTATCGAGACGGCGGAAATGTACTACGTCAAGCCCAGCGTAGACACTGAGACCTACGAGACGCTAATCACGCTCGAGAGCGATTCCCCTCTGCTTGTCGGAGGCGAGTACACCGACAGCAAGGACGGAAAGCACTACGTTGCGGGCATGAGAAAGGCTTTGGCACACATCGCCTACGCCGAGCTGCTCCGCATGAACATCAACGCCACCACTTTCGGCAGCGTGCAGAAAACCGACGACAGCAGCGAGAACGTGAATCCAGCCGAGAACATCAAATACCACCTTGCGGTGGGGTTACAGTACGCCCGTGAGGTTGTCGTCGCTCTGGGGGCGAAATGGACGGCAACAACGGGCGTTAATCGTGAATCATACTACACAAGGAGAAAGGAGGGAGCATGGCGTTAAGAGACATCTTCCGACGCAAGTCGCAGAACAGCGTCAACCACGTGCAGAAGATAGGGGCAATTAACTTCTTCTCGCAGTTCGTCAGCCGCAAGCAATATAGCAACATATACTACTGGCTTGTCATCAACAGAATATTCCGAGGCTTGCAGAATGTCCGCTATTGCCTCAATGACGAGCAGACGACCGACAAGAATCGCATGACACTCGCCGCCTTGCTCATGTTTTTCAACACCAACCTCACGGCTATGGTGTGGCAGATGTGGAACTACGGCTTTGTCGTCCTCGACATCAACGAGCGTGGGCAATGGTACATCGTGGACGCTGGCGACAACTCAATCCGCACCGACGGCAACGGCAGCGTCATGGGCTACCGCTATGTCCTCTATTCCGAGCCGTATATGTACCTACGCAAGACCGACCGCCAACTCATCGGCGAGACACTGGGGGCAATAGATGTGTTCAAAAACTCCGACATCTATCTGACCAAGACTTTCGGTGCTTTCGGCATACTCAGCGGCACCGAGATGGGCATTAACGCAGCCGACAAAGAGGAGTTACAGGCACAGCTCAAAGAGAGGGCGGGCACCGTCGAGGCGAAAGACCAGTTCATCATCAGCAACTCCGCACTCAATTTTCATCAGATAGACTTCAAGATTAAGGAGTTGCAGCTCCCCGAAAAGGTCAAGGAGGAAGTCAAGGTTCTATGCGGACACTTCGGCGTGCCTTACGACCTCATACCCATGAGCGGACAATCGACCTACGCCAACCAAGCGGCGGCAATCGTGGACTTCTATCGCAACTGCATCATGCCCCTCGCCGAGCAGATTCTCTCGCTGGGGCGTTACATCATCAAATGCAAGTACGTCACAATCCCCACATCGGCGTTGACATTCACCATTGACAACGTTGCCGAGCTTGCAGACGACAGGACTGCCGCTATGGATTACAAGCTCAAAGTCGCAGAGCTGGCGAAACAAATGCGAGAGATGGGCATGGAACTGCCCGAGTACATAACGAAAGAACTCAAAGAGGAATAAGACCATGAAACTAGTAAGAAAAGAGCTACGCTTGAATGCGTTGAAACTGACCAATACAAGGACGAGCAAGGACAACGACGATTTGCTCATCATCGAGGGCTACGGCTGTCATTTCGACACCGTAAACGGCAACCGTGAGGTCGTGACCGAAGAGAGCTTTAAAGAGTTTTTCGACGAGCTGAAAAAGGGGCGGCAAATGCCTTACTTCAACTATCAGCATAACCCGTCGGCAATCATAGGCGGCTGGGATTCGATAGAGAGCGACGGCAAGGGGCTTGTCTGTGTGGGACACCTCAACAAGCGTGTCGCCCTTGTGCGTGATACCGTCCTCCCGTTGGTGGAGAGCGGCGACCTCGCAGGGCTCTCGACAGAGGGCTACGCCATGGGCTACTATGACGATAGCGAGGACATCTGGCACGCAAAGAAGTTCATGCTCTTGGGCATCTCGCTAGTGTCATTGCCCGCCGACTTCGCCGCCGAGATGGTCGTCCGCAACAACATGCGTATCGAGCGAGAGCGGAAAGAGGACGAAAACAATTTATTAATCAATCTTTTATAATCATTTAATTATTTGACTATGAAAAAGAAATGGAACGCAATGGCGAAGTATCTCGACGATAGAATCGCCACTATTGAAAAATCATTGAACGCTCTGAGCGGCGACGCTAAGACCGCAGCCACCGAGAGCTTGAACCAGCTGAAAACCTTGCGTCAGTCGATGAACGACCTCGCAGAGGACGACCCCGACAGCCTCGACCAATTCAA
>Ga0326514_10002875_pt1 | contig 10953 bp, 10 predicted proteins | sample 3_2548_0518_D_FD_203653 | JGI IMG/M metagenome (GOLD analysis project Ga0326514, IMG submission 203653) | Bovine rumen microbial communities from UC Davis, California, United States - 3_2548_0518 | ecosystem: Host-associated > Mammals > Digestive system > Stomach > Rumen | place: USA... | reverse complement strand
TTACCAATAATGATGATCTTATTCCAAGAAAGATCTTTGTGTGGATGGATAAAATCAAGGATTATGCCAAGAATCATACAAAAATAGGAGTTCAACAAAGCTACAGTAATGCTGTAGCCTTGTTTGATTTGGTCATTTTTCATGAGATAGGACATGCCCTGATGGACGTGGAATTATTTGGAATCCATCCATCTCCCCATTTCTCGTATGGCAGCGATTATGTATACAGATTCATTGAAGAAGCTTATGCCAATGGTATAGCATTGTCTATAGTGTGTGACAATCTCAAATCTAAAGAACAAGCCTTCGTCAAGGACTTTGTTTTGGACCAAGGTTCGGGCTATTCCCATGGATGGGATTTGCGAAATCATCCCTTTGAAATACGCCAATGGCTGAGCATCAAGGTTCTTTTCAACTTCGATATTGCTTGCATGATAAGAGATTGTTGGAAGACTGGTCATTTAGAATTGGTTCCTCGATGTGTAGAATCGGTAGGACACCATGGTTGGCTGGCGCTTAAAGACCGACATAACAAATGGGGAATTATTGAGTTGCCAAATCAAAGAGAGATTACTCGTTTCAAAAAATATGATTCCTTTTGGTCTTTCGATGATAACGGATTATGTATGGTACGGATTGACCAAGAAAAGGGGTACCTGTATGGCTATGTCAACGAGGAAGGTGTTGAACAGATTCCTGTGATTTACGACCATCTTTATTCATTTGACGATGGCATCACTATTGCAAAGAAAGATGGAAGATATGGTGCTATAGATATTAACAATAACATCGTCATCCCGTTCGATCTTCCCTATGAAGACGTACGAGGATTTCGTGATGGTCGTGCAAGTGTAAGAGATGCTAATGGGAAATGGGGAGTGATTGACACCGAAGGCAAACTCGTTGTTCCTTGTACGAACGATAATATTTTGCTATTATAGTATAATTGATTATCATAAAACCATGAACATCGACGAATATCTAAACAAACTACAGAACGACTTGGACCAACGTCTTTCTGAATTTGGAGTGGAAACATCGCGGCAAGCAAGTCCCCACCTAACCTCCCCCGAAGAAGGAGAAATTGACGATGCAATGGGAACGGAATCAAAGTTCTGTCCCGAGTGTGGAACGAAAGTAGCTGGCGACGCTAAGTTCTGCTCTAATTGTGGTTATCGCTTCAATGCCGAAGAGCCTGCTGAAGAGACTTCTTCGGCTGAGGGCAATAGTCAGGAAGAGTCAACTGGCAAGCATCGGTACAGAGTGTCGTTTGCCTGTCGCCCTTACTGCGTACAAATGTTCAAGGCTGACGAAGAACTGAAACGCCGTTGCCTTGAGGCCGCTGCCAACGGCGAGCTGAGTAGCTTCTGGGGTGACTACGCAGACGACGAAGGAGAATATAACTTCGACTATGAGCGCGAAGTGCTGACCTGGGATAGTCAGATGTATTTCAGCGTCTATGACGAAGATGATAACGAAATTTTTCATACTGAAGATATGGGAGACTTTGAGCTCTGGGGGCAACAAGACGAGGACGGCTGGTATACAGACTTTGAAGGCATGCCCGACGGCGACTACTTCATTGGTTTCGACACAATGAAAGGCTCTTGTTGGGAAGGGACATTTGAGGCAGAGGAGTTTGACCCGAAAAAGCTCTCCTTTGACCGCTCAAAAGAATTGGACGATGATTTCCCACTTATTGGCGATGACGTGATGGAGGTCAGTTGCCTACGCTACGACGGCGAACAAGTTGACCTTGAATTTCTGAGCGACAACGGCTCATACGGTTGGACAGGGTTTCTTTATAACTGTAAAGAGAAAAGTTGGTGGGAAGAAATTGAATCGGAATGAAATCATAGGAAAAAACTTGAGCTTGAGTAATTTTGTTGTCTGTAAGGGCAAACGTGTTGTTCAGGCTATTCAAGTGTCGTATGAAACCTAAAACGAAAAACTTAAATTGAAGGCAATGAACATAGACGACTATCTAAACAATTTGCAATCTAACCTGGAAAATCATTTGTCGCAGTTTGCCGTGAACAATCAGCAACAGGAAAGTGATACAGGAGAACAAACCGATGGGGTTTGTCCTAAGTGTGGTACAAAGGTCGATGCAGATGCCAATTTCTGTCCTAATTGTGGCTATGGAATAAATGCTGAAGAAGACGGAAGAAGCGAGTCTTTTGTCGACAACAGCAGCCAAAAGGAAGGCATAGTCTGGACAGATACCAAAATTCTGGCTAAGAAATATGGCATTGCGCAAGACGCTGTCGTAGATGTGATTGAAGGTTTTATTGAAACTAATAAGGAGATGGGGCTATGCTGGTATTTACTGGATATGGCTGAACGCCAGAATGAGCTGGGCGAAGCAACATGGATGGACTATAGCGACGTGTTGCAAAAGTATATTAAGGATGAAGGTATAGATGCGGGTCCGCGTCTTTCGTTGTTTATCATAGGCGGTAATGACGTGATACCACAACCAGCGGAGGATAACCCTTGTTCCAGCGGTACTGACTATGACGACCGAGTGTTTGCCGACTTCTATTATTGTTTCTACGGGCAACTGCCCCTTGATTTTCTTGACTACCGCCTTGCTCGATGCAATGTAGCCCGACTCCCTCTGGAGATGGGCAAGATGCATACAAGTATAGAAGAAGACTTGCAGGCTTACTTCAATATAAGCAATATGGTCAGCGAAAACGGCGGCATAAAGATTGGTCGTGCCGTGATGACTTCTAACTATGACTGGATTCCCGCAAGTCGTGAGATGTCGCGCAATCTGCCAACAGAACATATGGACAACGAAGATTATGTGGTATTGGACAATATGTTTCTGTCGCCTTCAATTATGGAGGATATGGATGAAGAGATAGGAAGTCTTTACTATGAAAAATTGTCGGAATCCGACATGCTGATGTTTAATTTGCATGGTGCATGCGCACCAGAGGATTCTGGGTTCTATAGCAACGGACTGGCCTTTAGTATTGATATGCTAAAGGAGTCGAATGCTCGTATTTTTAATACGGTAGCATGCTGGGGTGGAAGATATATCAAATACAAACGGGAACAGAGTATGCTACTTTCTGCAATGTATGGCGGAGGGGTTCTGCTCTATTGTGGTTCGTGTGTACCAGCTATGGGTAAATGTGGGAACTTTCAATACGATCAGACTTGGCGCATACAACCAGCAGCCTATAGTGAGACCTTTATGGGAAGGTTTGCAGAATACCAATGTTTGGGTACCATGAGAGCTGGAGAGTCTTTTCTTAAGGCTAAGTGCGACTACTATAATACGAGTAGAATGGTGGAGGAAGACGAGATATCACTTGCCACAGTACTTATGTTTAATCTCTACGGCAATCCAAAACTGAAGACAAGACCTGATATAAATGCTATACAAGCAATACAGGAAGATGACGGATCAAAGCCGATCCGTATGCCATTCCGGCCAACTAAGCGACGCACGATAATAGAGAATGCTGGCAATAATAAAAACGACTCTACGTCGATTCTAAGTGAAGTGCGCGGTCTTGTGGATAATAACCTGAGACAGATTCATGATGTAATTGTAAAGAACCTATATCAGCAACTTGGTGTTGAACCTAGAGAACTATATAGTGTTCAAAGATATGAGACTATCGATGCTAACGGACAGAAAGAACAGGGTTACTTGTATAATTACCATCACGAGATAGGTTGTGTAAGATCTCGCATACGCGCTAAAGTAGATGATAGGGGCAGACTGATTGATGCTATACAGACTAAATAAATCATAGTAACAAGAATAGGCATATGAAACAAATTGGTAACAAAATTTATTTTAACTCGGATGGTGAGTTCACGGATTTCTGTATAAGACCTTATGCGGAAATAGTTAGGAATGGTAATAGTGCTCCTTCTGTAATTGGTGACTATTCGGATGAATATAATCAATGTCTGGAGCAGGGTAAGGTGTTTATAATTGAAGACGAGGACTCTGAAGTGTATAAGCGGCAATGTGTCAGTAAGAGGGTTCCTGTCTTGATGGATGGAGTCTCGATAGGACGTGACACATTAGTTCAACTGGATGTTCAGAATCTGGAAGAGTTTTTTGATTATTAATAAACACTAGAAATATACTAGCAGTTAGGGTTAATCAAAAAGAGATATGGAATTATTAGCAGTCATAGGAATAATTGCATTAATAGCCATTATATTCACTTGTGGCGGTCTGCTTGGCTGGTGCTTTGAGTTGCTGAAAGGAGTATTCTCATTCCTGTCTCAGGGATGTGGTTCCTGTATAGGTGCAATAATATGGCTATTTATTATAATATCTCTGTTGCTTCTGATTTTTTAGAAATAAAACCATCTATGAAACTCAAACGGGATTTGTCATCGAGCAAAGCTCAAATAAGCCGGATGAAGGATAGTGTAAGCATCCAGGGCTTGGGCGCTAATGTTGAAAAGCAATTGGAATCCTTGTTGTGCAAAGCAGAGGAAGCTCTATCAGAAGCTTTCAATATACTGGACTCCAAGGTCGAAAATACAAGTGAGGAGAATGTAAAACTCTCCATTTGGGAACGAAAGTTGCTAGACCTCTCGCTACGCAACAATTTGTTGAATATGCGGTTGGGTAAGAGTGCCATTACATTCGAAAGCTCTGATATAGGTCTCTTGGAGGATGAACTTGATCAAGGCAAGGAATTTATTCTTGAAAGAAAAGAGCTGAAACCGATATATCGGGCCATGCGTAGTAATCTTGAAGAAACGGGAGCAAATACTTTGTTCCTGACTTTAGGCACGCTACAATGGCGGGAAAGCAATAGTGGTAAGCAATATAAAGCGCCAATCTTGTTGCTGCCGGTAGAAATGGTGTCGATGAAGAAGGATAGATATGCTATCCATAAACGTGATGAGGAGGTTATACTGAATATAACTCTGATGGAGTTTCTAAAGCAAAACTATGAAATTACAATTGATGATATTCAGCCTCTTCCGAAAGATACACATGGAATAGATGTAAGTCTTGTTCTCCATAAGGTGCGTGAAGCGATAAAGTCGCAACAAGGATGGGAAGTTGTGGAAGACTCTTTACTGGGTATCTTCTCGTTTACTAAGTTCATCATGTGGCATGATATACGTACACATCGGGATGAGCTGCTGGCTAATGATTTTATTCGTAGCTTGGTGGACGGACATCTTGTGATCGAACAACAAGAAGAAACTGTTGATGCAAAGAAGATGGAATACAACGCTCGTCCTGATGAATTCGCAATTCCCGTAGATGCAGATTCTTCACAATTAGAAGCAATCGCAGCTTCTGATAGCGGGCAGTCGTTTGTGCTTTATGGTCCTCCTGGAACGGGTAAAAGTCAAACGATAACAAATATCATAGCTAATGCTGTTTTTCACAAAAAACGAGTTTTGTTTGTAGCGGAGAAGAAAGCTGCCCTCGACGTCGTTCAGTCGAGATTGACTAGAATTGGTTTAGATCCATTCTGTTTGGAACTTCATTCTAACAAAATTGATAAGAAGCATTTCCTAAAACAGATGCAGAATGCTATTGATGCCACCAAAACAAAGGAACCTGGTGATTATAAGAAAATAGCTGATGCCCTGTTTGTACAAAGGCAACAGGTAAATGCATATATAGATGCACTACGATTAAAGCGAAATAAAGGCTACTCACTCCTTGATTGTATTAATGGCTTTTTGACTTTAAAGGCTAATCCACTATCTCTTCCAAAGGATTTTGTCAGGGATTTGAAGGCGGAACAAATAGATGAGTTATGTGATTGTATTTTGTCAATGGATGCAGGCGAAGCTATTTTGGGAATGTCGCCTCAAGAGCATCCTTTGAGAGGATTCGTTCCACGTCCGCAAAGGGAGGCAAAAAAGGCTTATTATTCTACAGCCTTTCAAGGTAATACTTTGGAGAATTATATACCTCAACTTTCGCAAATATTGGAAAATGTCAGGAAACAGGTGGAAAGGTCACAGACAATGTCATATCTTAAAAAGTCGCCACGCCAATATCTGGAAACTGACTATAGATGGAAGAAATTTGCTGCGCTTGCTGAGGTGAACGACTCTTTGCTTGAAAACCTAGAGGAGTTGGACGAGGCAATAAACCGCTGGAAAGAACATCTCGATATGCTTCCTCAATGGAAACAGTACACAGAACTGTTTGTAACGTTACAAGAAAAGGGACTTGAAGCTGCTGTGGAGAGATATCTTTCGGGAATACCTGCCACTCAGGTAAAGGATGATTTTATGGCGGCTGTATATAATGAGATGGCAACAGCGATTATCAACCAAGATGAATCCTTATGCCAATTTAATGGCTTGAGATATGAACAAATCATAGAAAAATATAGACAACTTACGCAGGAGTTCCAACAATTGACACAACAGGAGTTGCAGGCACGATTGTCAGCTCGCTTACAAACAGCATTGCGTGATCCGAATTTTGGTGGCGAATTGACTCTTTTACGTAAGCGAATAGCAAACAAAGGTCGTGGAGCAACTATACGAGGTATGATCGACCAAATGCCAAACTTGCTACCTCCTTTATGCCCAATTATGCTGATGAGTCCACTTAGTGTTGTTCAGTATGTTGATATAGCAGCTCCGAAGTTTGATTTAGTAATATTTGATGAGGCAAGTCAAATGCCTACAAGTGAGGCTGTTGGCGCTATTGCCCGTGCGAAATCTTCAATTATAGTTGGAGATCCCAAGCAGATGCCACCAACAAATTTCTTTTCTGTTACAACAGCGGATGACGAGGAGGCGGATATTGATGACCTTGAGAGTATTCTTGATGACAGTATTGCTCTTTCCTTACCGTCACGTTATCTGAATTGGCATTATCGTTCTAAACACGAAAGTCTAATTGCTTTTAGCAATGTTAATTACTATGATGGACGACTTATTACCTTCCCATCTGTTGATGATATGGTAAAGCATGTTACATGGCAACATGTTGAAGGCGTTTATGATTACGGAAAGACGTGTACCAACCGAGCCGAAGCTGAGGCGATAGTTGGAGATGTTATTTCTCGTCTTCAGACAAATCCAGAGAGAAGCATTGGTGTGGTTGCTTTTTCCAAACAACAAAGTGACTTGATTGAGGATATATTAAATGAAGCATTAGCGGTGTATCCGAATTTAGAAACAATGAGTAGGGAAAGTGAGGAACCTCTGTTTGTTAAAAACTTGGAGAACGTACAAGGCGATGAACGTGATGTAATTCTATTTTCAGTTGGTTATGGACCGGACGAAAACGGGCATGTTTCGCTTAACTTTGGACCTTTGAACAAGGTGGGAGGTGAGCGCCGGTTAAATGTTGCGGTAAGTAGGGCACGTTACGAAATGAAAGTCTTCTCGACTTTGTTGCCTGAGCAAATAGACGAACGTCGGACTCAGGCCGAAGGCGTAGTAGGACTGAAACATTTCTTGAAATTTGCTCAACAAGGAAACACTGCTTTGACGAGGATGGATCCGAATCCGTCTTCTCACAATTTGATGGTTAGTCAACTGAGCGCAGCATTAGAAGCAAAGGGATGCAAGATGAAAACAAATGTCGGCACATCGTCTTTCCGACTGGATATTGCTATTGTTGATCCAGTAAATGCTGATAGATATTTGCTCGGTATCATTTGCGACGAAATTAGTGATTCTAAATTAAAGACGGCTCGTGATAGGGAAATTGTGAGACCGGCTGTTTTGAAAATGCTTGGATGGAATATAGCACATGTCTGGATGGTAGATTGGTTCCTGCATCCTGATATCATCGTAAAACAAATATTAGAGAAGTTATAGAATAGAGTTGAATGGTGTTTGTTATAAAGAAAAGACAATTTCTTATTACCTTGTTTTGCTTGCTGATGGTTGTAGGTAATGTATCTGCACAAAAGAAAGCAGGACAAGCAGAAAAGTGGGTGACATTGGTTGATGACGAATAGACAACCATTAGTAATAATCCGAAGATAACTGACTTGAAGAATGGACATCATATCGTATGGGTGAAGGCTGTGCATAAGACTCTTGACTGGCAACAGTATTTTTCGAATATGATAGGAAGTCGTCAGCTCGTTAAAGTGACTAAGACCAAGGCGGAATATGATGAAATCTGTAGTTTCGCCTTGGTACGTCAGGTGCTATGTTATAACAAGGCAGGCAAACTGATATACAATACAGGAGAAAGCACGAGTGCTGGGTGGTACCCTGTGAACGCAAGCGATCCGGTTGGTATAGTGGGTGAGCACCTTGCCAACAAGTATAATAGTGGTGACGACTATAATGATTATGGTGATTGGTAAATTTGCTGAAGGTAATTATATACCAATCGTGCAAGAAAAATGCAGAAAATCTGAAGTGGTACTTCCGATTTTCTGCAAAATTTGAAGTTTTTGTTGTTGTAGAAAGTAAAAGACGTCTTCAAATGTATTATAGAACTTATGTTTTATGGACTGGCAGTTTGTTGAGGTGCGTTTAGTAAATTATCGCGTTCGCGATTCAAGAAATCAGCAAATTATCGCATTTTACAAAGCATATAATTGGTAAATTATCGCATTTTACAAATCCTTTTTGTATATTTGCACCCATAAAACAGAACAACAATGATAGATAAAAGAGATTTGGAGTTCATCCTCACAGACCAGCAAGAGGAAATGGAGGAGAGGGTGCAGGATATGCTCTGTCACAGAAAAGAGGAACAGATGATAGATTTGGCCAGCACGCAGGCACAGGTGGTAATCGGTGTCAGGCGTAGCGGAAAATCCACGCTGTGTTATCAGGCATTGTCTCATCATGGGGTGAAGTATGCGTACGCTGATTTCGATGATGAAAGATTGGTAGAGCTAAAGGCATCCCAATTGAACGATGTTCTCGAGATATTGTATAAGATTTATGGCGACTTCAACTATCTGTTCCTTGACGAAATACAGAACATAGAAGGATGGCATCTGTTCGTAAACAGATTGCTGAGGAAGAAAATGCACATTGTCATTACTGGTTCAAATGCTAAACTGCTGAGTGGAGAATTGGCTACACACCTTTCCGGTAGGAATAAGGAGATTTCCCTTTACCCGTTTTCATTCAAAGAGTATTGTGTGATGAAAGAAGTTGATACGGAAAGGCGAACCACCAAGTCTGAGGCTTTCCGTAGGGCAGCTTTTGACGAGTACCTTAAGCGAGGGGGATTTCCAGAACTGCTGGCTATCAGTGACAATAAGAACTATGTGAAGAATCTGGTGGACAATATCTTGAAGCGGGATATTGAGCAGAGATACAAGATTCGTTACAAGGCTGCATTTGAGAATATGGCTCATCATCTGTTGAACAACTCGCCCACAATGGTCGTCACGACAGACTTGGCAAAGCTTTTCAATTTCAAATCGGAGCATACGGCCAAAAACTATCTGGACTATCTGAAACAAGCCTATATGCTAATCGGCGTACAGAAATACTCCCAGAAAAGTAAACAAAGGCTGGCTCAGGAAAAAGTTTATGCTGTCGATGTGGCTATGATGGACCAGCGGGACAATGCCTTTGCTGGCGATAACCTGGGATATCGGCTTGAGACAATAGTTTTGATACACCTTTTGCGTCAATGTAGGATGAAAGGCATGGATGTATATTATCTGAATGAGCGTTATGGCGAATGTGATTTTGTTGTCTGTAAGGGCAATCGTGTTGTTCAGGCTATTCAAGTGTCGTATGATATTTCTGCAGAGAAGACCAGAAAACGAGAAATAAAGGGTCTGCTACATGCTGCAGAGCAAACAAAATGCAATAATCTGCTGTTGCTTACTGATCATGAAAGTGGAGTGACAGAAGAGTCAGGACATCAGATAAGAATACAGCCAGTATATGAATGGAGTATTGAGATAGAATAACAAAAGAATATTCAAAGTAACAAATAACTAAAATCTCGCGATGTATAGGTAATCGTAGTATTATGATTACGGTGATTGGTAAATTTGCTGAAGGTAATTATATACCAATCGTGCAAAAAAAATGCAGAATATCGGAAGTACCACTTCCGATTTTCTGCAAAATTTTGATATTTTAAATGCTAGCGGAATAGGTGAGCTACACTTCTGCGTTAGAATACTTTATCTTGAAGTAATCTAGTAGTGCTTTGTAATGATCTTGCGCCGTGAGGCATGTGTCTATGAGGAAGCCTTTGACGTGAGACCATTCGCGGAGACCGCGATAGTAAAACATCTTTAAATCGTCCGTGATGATAAAGGGTACGTGATTATTTGCGAGACATTCCTTGAACATCAACAGCCTGCCTACTCGACCGTTGCCGTCTTGAAAAGGATGGATAACTTCGAAATGAACATGGAAGTCGAGGATGTCTTCAAATGTGTGGCTTTTTACATTGTTGTAAGCCTTTAGAAGTGCTTTTATTTCTAACCTACGCTTTTCATCATCTGCCATTCGGGAGTGATGGCAAGCCTTCTGAGGCTCTCGTCTATCTTGGTCATCATGGTCTCGGGCGAGAGCCCTCTTTGTCGGGCTATCTCGTCGAGTCCCATCTGCTCGTGACCCAATATGCCGAAGTAGTGGAGTAGGGATTCTTCGTCGTCAGGAGGCAGTAGATGGGTGAGATGTTCCAGATAGTGTTCCATCTTCTCCGAAACGGTATCTGGACTATAATGTAGTTTTACCAAAAACGATTGTAATTCCTTAGTAATCTCGTCCATATAGTACATTCATAGCTCCCTCGTTTTCTTCGTAAGCAGAGCGAACAAGTTCAAGCGGGGAGCGGGGTAGGCTTTATCCGTACATTTTCTCATAGTACTTCTGGTAGTCGCCCGAAGTGACGTTGTCGAGCCATTCCTGGTTGTCGAGATACCAACGGACGGTCTTCTCTATTCCCTCTTCAAACTGTAGCGATGGCTCCCATCCGAGTTCCTTCTGAAGTTTTGAAGAGTCAATGGCGTAGCGAAGGTCGTGACCAGC
>Ga0326514_10002874_pt1 | contig 10955 bp, 4 predicted proteins | sample 3_2548_0518_D_FD_203653 | JGI IMG/M metagenome (GOLD analysis project Ga0326514, IMG submission 203653) | Bovine rumen microbial communities from UC Davis, California, United States - 3_2548_0518 | ecosystem: Host-associated > Mammals > Digestive system > Stomach > Rumen | place: USA: California... | reverse complement strand
CTGTCGGTTGGCGATGTGCTTGAGATACGGTAAGACCCTGCCGGGACAAACTCCGAGGCGTGTGATAAACCGTAGAATGCAATGTTCCTGTGCCATCGGTTGCCTGTTATGGTGACAGCACCATGACAGAAAGGACAACCACCGTTGTCAGTATGTGGCCCTGCATCAGTATCTGCAGCCAGGTTCCACAGAATTACGTTGCACGACCAGTTGCGTACTACATTCACCACCACTCGTTCCACCACCGGAGCTATCGTGGCGGTAGCACTGCCCGAACGATCGATTATCATTTGTTCGGTAAAGAAAATGTCTTTGTCAGGACGCATCTCGTGAACAGTGGTCATGCCCGAGTGATCACCCATGTATTGATGAAAAGCCACACCCGAAGCATATTGCGACACTCTTGGGTCGCTGAGAATGGTGAGAGGATAATCCGGACGGTCGCAGTTATGGTCGAACAATACAATCTCGGTAGAGATTCCATTTTTTTGGAACTGCGGTCCGAGATAGTCGGCGATGAACTCAACCTGTTCCTGTGGTGTCCATGCCATGCTCGGTGTGTTGCGCGAATTGAGAGGCTCGTTCTGTATCGTAAGGGCTGAAATCGTTATACCCTGCTTTGCCATTTCCTGAATATATCTGACGAAATAACGGGCATAGACATCATAACACTCCTTTCGCAATTTGCCTCCCTGCACGTCGTTGTTGGTCTTCATCCATGTGGGCGCCGACCATGGCGATGCCAATATCTCGATGTCAGGATTGACCGCCAGTATCTCCCTCATGACGGGTACGACATCATTCATATCCTGAGCGAGCGAGAAACTCTTCAAGTCCCAGTCGCTCATGTCACGAGGCATGTCGTCGTAAGAGAACACAAACGAGTTCATGTCCGATGCTCCAACTGTGAGGCGAATATAACTGATGCCTGCCTGACCTTCGCCATGGCCAAAGAGTGACAGGATGAGGTCGTGACGGGCATCGGAACTCATCGCCATCATCAGTTCTGCACTACCACCAGTGAGAGCATATCCAAAACCACGCATCTTCTGGAAATGCTGCCGTTCATCGATGGTGATAGGTACGCAGCGATCGGTCGGCTTGTCGGAAAAAGAATAAGCCTGAGGTCTGAGAGCTACCCGCGACTGTCCGTCGCGGGTTGTCTCCCACACTTTCACATCCTGAGCCATTGACGCTGCCGCCAACAGGGAACAAACCAATAGAGACAGAAATATCTTCATTATTCTTGCTGGATGTATTCGAAAATCATTACCCAGTCGATAGGAGCATTTACGAAGCGGTCAACGTCTGTCCAACGCTCCGGTGTGGCATCCACCATATCCATGATATGGAAATGAATTGCAATGCATCCATTATCTACGGTGAGTTCACGACCTCCGGCACTGAAATGATGTGTGCCAGGTGTGAGCAGCTGGGCCTTTCGGTCGCCGATGGTCATCTCCATTGTGGCAATGTCGAGCGAGTAGTTCGTCTCACCATGAGGCAAGATGCCATAGACATGCGACATGTCAACTTCATCGCTTTGTCCGCCATGCCATTTGTAATCCCAGAACTTCTCGTCGTCGCCCGACCAGTAGTTGAGAGTTGTAGAGGTAATCTCCAGACGGTTGTCGCTCTCCCACCAGATCGACTCATCCCAGCACCAGCTCTTTTCAACAGGATCTACAAAAGCCGGGTCATCGCCCGAACCACCGTTGACGCGTAGAGCCTTCACCTTATATGATCCGGGGAGGGTAGTGATGTCGAAATCCGGTTCCGGGTCGGCAGGTTCGACAAACACAACATTATCGACGGTCTTCGACTCCTCTGGTGTAACATAGCCGGCAGGCATCTGTTCCAGTTCGACATAGAGCTGGCGTGGCTTACGGTAGAACACGCCATAGTCGTCCCAGGAATGATCCCAGTCATCGGGAGCACTTGGCAACACAAACTTGATAGCCATTGTAGTGATAGTAACCGACTTGGCAGGCGAACAACCTGGCAGTTCATAAGTGCCAGGGCCCACAATGGTACCTGTAGTGACGCGTCCATCCTCATGAGTGAATGTGATGGTGTCTGCGTTGATCGTGTAAGTGCCCTCGTTCTTTGGAAGAACAGAATAGTAGGCACTCATGTCAAGTGACTTGTATTGAGAAGGAGTCTGCGACTTGTCGAAAGCCATCCACCAGTGGCGAGCATCCTCTCCAGCCCAGTTCTTGAATGTACCATCAGGATACATCTCCAATACATCATCCTTAAGTGCGTCAATACCACGACCATCCTCTGAATCGAAACAACCAGCCTTCTCGAACATATCCCAGAGTTTAGAGCAGTCGTATTCTGCACCAGTTCCACCCCACAACCACATGTGAGCAATACGGTATGTCTTTGGAAGGTCAACATCAGCCTTGATTGTTCCAAGGTCAAGAATTGACCCAGCAGTAAGATGAGCGACATTGTTCGAAACATTGTGGGCCACCTCTTCGCCATTTGCATTCTTTGCCACAAGCGCGAAACCCTCGACATGGGTAGGCAGTACGGCAAAACGATACTCCTTGCCACGCTCGATGTTACCCTCGAGTGTCACATAGTTGACAGAAGTTCCACTAGCCTCTACGATTGGATCATCATTCGAATAATCCACAGTGAACTCACCCGTGAGAGGAGTGTTGTCGGTTGCAGAGAGAGTGATGCTCGTGATATCGTCCATGTCGAGCACAACGCTCACCTCAGCAGCAAGATTGCGGAAGTAGAGACGCGATGTCGACGATTTAGCTATCATCATTGATGCTTCACGCTGGCAAGAGCCTACCGTAGCTTTCTGCATAGTAGGTATGCTGCTCATTGCAGTTGTTGATGCCATATTCTCGGTAGCAGGGTAGAATGCGAGCCATGATGATACATGCTCCGATACCGCCTTCTTAAACTCTGCTACAGCGCCTGAACCTGCAGAATTTTCAACAATGCTTACACTTTTACCGTCGAACAAGGATATCTTATCACCATTCTCCCAATTGGCAAGTGTTTCAGTTGTGCCATGGAACACCAGATCACCCGTTATCGGTTCTTCAGTACCATCGGGCAAGGGGTTTCTGACTATATCAGGCATTTCAAGATAGTCGCCACATGAGGTGACTGTCAATGCTAACGCAAGAAATGCAAGCACTTTATTTATTGACTTTTTCATTGTATTCTGTTTTTATCAATGATTTATCTCAATATCTTCACTATTCAATCACAAAGACCTTCTCTGCATCAGGTTTTACCAAAGTGCTGATAGTGCCCGAGCACTTTCGGGCCTTACCCCATGCAGCCTTCTCGATATCCAGTTCACGCAAGGAGCCACTGGCTTCGACCTGCACCCGCTTCATGGCGTGCTTTGAGTCGTTGAAAAGATAAACATAGGTTTTCTTTCCACATGTCACGGCATACACCTGACCATTGTCGGCACTTGCCTTGCATGGCACAAAACTACCTTTACCGCTCTCTATCATCTCCTTATTGACCAATGCAGGAGCACGGAAGAAACGCTGCATGTTGCGGTTGTCGAAATATTCCCACCACCAACTCATTGGAGTCACAGGTGTAGGCGAGAACAGGCCATACCACAAGCCACGACGGAAATCCATATCCATTCCGTCTGCAAAGTCATCGAAATTCTTTGACCAGTCCCACTCGTAACCGAATTCGCCTATGATGTAGGGCTTTCCGAATTTTAGGGTATAGTCGTTGATAGTTTTAGGAATAACAGTTGTCTGGTTGTAGATATGCTTTTGGTTGATGTCCATATCAGCAACGGAATTAAGTCCGTCCAAGTCGCGATGGGAGATGGAGGTTGTCACAATATGCCTATAGGCATCGATGCTCTTGATGTAACGAGCCATATGAGCATGCCAGTCTACGATGTTCTTTGAAGGGATAGGATTATTTCTGTTACGGAACTGAATATTGTCAATCTCATTGAAAAACTCCCACATAGCGATTGCCTCGCTGTATCCCCAACGTGCAACGATGTAACGCAGACGGTTGCGATGAGCTGCCTTTGCTTCTTCACTTATAAAGAATTCGTTGTCCGTACGAACATCACCTGCTCCTATGCATAGCATGATCTTGATTCCAAGTTTCTCGCACAGCTCCACAGTCTCGTCTAAACGCTTTACAGCACTTGGGTTGATCGGACCTTCGCATACTTCATAGCGGGGATTGTTGAAGTTGTCTTTTTTGTCTATCGGAAAGTTCCAACCACACATCCATATACGAGTGAAATTTCCGCCGTTTTCAGCAAACTTGGGAAGCATTGCAGGATAATTAAATCTGTCGTGCTCCTCGTGCAGTTTCTTGAAATACTTGGAGTCATCATTAGCCCTAGACTCCCAGCAGATGTTCTCACCTATACCACGGAATGGTGTGCCATCATCATAGCGTAGAGTCCAATTGTCGGCAGTATGAAGAATACCGTGACCAGCACTCTCGTTCACACTGAGCCTGTACGATTGTGACACAGATTCCAATCCAGGTTGGGTGTATCGCAGGAAATAAGTTAACTGTCCTCTAACCTGTGGGGTGTATCTGACCTTCCAGTGGCTTTTCTTACCCGACTCTCCATCTACAAAGAATCCAGGCACAACAATGGCCTTGCCCTCCGGTGCAGTCACAACCATGTCAAGGCGTGCCTCTTCCTGTCGATAAGGGTTCTCCCATTCACCCTGAAGCTCTACTTCCACATCTACGCGCTGATAGAGAGCGCATGACGTAGTCTGCGGCGTCACTTGCAGAATCTGGGCATTGACTGTCGAAAATGCCAAAAAGCCTACAGCCCAAAGTATAAGATTTCTCATAATATAGTCTTCGTTATTATTGTCTTCAGTGAGTATGCACATACTGATTGGATACGCGCATTCTCATCTTCTATTACATTATTTGATTATTAGTAATTCGGATTCTGTGACAAAGTACCGTTGGAATTCTCAATTTCAGAACGTAGAAGAGGCAGATAATAGTTTCTCTCGTTGAACACACGCGAGGCGACCTCCACTACAGAATAAGCATATCCTTCACCCGACTTGGAGATTTTCACTCCGTTTACAGGCTGATTCAATACTGTCATTGCATCCTTCCACCGCAAGAGGTCCCAATAACGATGGTCCTCGAAAGCAAGTTCAATCTGACGCTCATGCTTAACGGCATTGCGGAATGTCTCGATTGTCGATGAGTTGACAGCAGGAAGACTTAAAGATGCCCTGTCGCGCACCTTCTGCAAAGCCTCTTTTGCCGACATCACATATCCATCAGGACAATTGTTTGGACCAAATGCCTCATTCATGGCCTCAGCATAGTTAAGAAGGATCTCTGCATAACGGAAAACCACCCAGTTGTGCTGTGCCGTCTGTCCTTGAATAAGGTTCAGTTCGTCTGTAAGGAACTTCTTCAGGTAATAGCCCGTAGGACTTGCATTGGTATGAGTCATATCGTCGGTTTCACCAGGAGCCTGTGCTATTGTGCGTCCATTCCACTGGCTACCATTCGTTACGACAGAGGCAGCTAGACGTGGGTCGCGATTTGTGTATGGATTGTCTGCTTCAGGCGCACCGATGTATTCATACTGACTTACGAGATTCTCTGTAGGACAAACTCCACTCTTGCCACCCGGGGTTGCGATTGGGTAGTTAGCCTTCTCAAGGTTGTTAGATGCTTCTCTTCGAACCAGATAGATGGTCTCCGGACTTGCAAGAGATGTCCCGCCCTTGAAGTAACTGTCATAATTGGGATCCAAGCCGTAGTTGATATCGCCACATGAAAGGAACTCGTTAGCAGCTTGTGCAGCACGCATCCACTTGGCATTATCGTCAGTAGGGTTGTGGAGCGGACTGGCAGCATAGAGCAGTACGCGTGACTTGATAGCCAATGCTACACCGAGAGTGAAGCGACCTTCACGATCGGCATAGTTGCTCCAGTCTTTAGCCAACTTATCCTTCCACGTATCAATCTCGTTGACGATATACTCTACACACTCGTCATAAGATGAACGGCTTACCATATCGCCACCATTCTGTGACATAGTCTCTTCAATGATGGGCATGCCGCCATACATCTTTATCAATTCCATATAGTAATAGGCTCGGGCTATATGAGCCTCTGCGATATACCAGTCAAGTGACTGCAGATCGCGCTTGTAACTCTCTGCGTCGGTCACCAGGTTGCGGTTCAGTTCGAGCAATGCCTTGCCCTTGCCGTCGTCTACATAGTCGAGAAAGTAGTTGGCGGCACGAATACCCTCATAGCAATTGGTATAGCTATAAGACAAAGGATTAGCATTGGCATTGATCATACCATTATTAAAGTATTTTACCGATGAAAAGGCAGACGTCTGCTGTGCCTCATCGGAAGCAGAAGCAAAGATATTGTCATCAATAGCAGAATAACCATAATGTATGGGTGAATAGAAAGCATTGGCAAAAGCCCAAATGCTGCCTCGGTCGGTAGCCAATGTCTCGTTGGTCTGGTTGGTATCAAGACTTGTGTCGAGGAAGTCTTCACACGACGACATCGAGACCATCAATGCAGTCGCAACAAGAATACGATATTTCATCTTTTTCATAATAGTTTAGAATGTTATACTTACTCCCGCATTGAAGGACTTCATCATCGGATAGCGACTCGCTACATTCTCGGGGTCGATGTCATAGTCCTTCAAAAGCGAACTGATCGTGAAAAGATTGTTTGCGTTGAGATATACGCGCAGGTTGCCGATACCACACTTCTTCAGCTTCTCGGGGCAGAAGTTGTAGCCGAGCTCTACCGTGCGAAGCTTGAGATAAGAAGCGTCCTTCACCCAGAACGAACTGAGCTGATAGTTGTTCTCGTTGCTCTGTGTTGTCAGACGAGGATAGGTGGCATGAGTACGGTTGTCGATACCTTCTGTAGGATAGTATGCCCATGCACCCTTTGCGATGTCAAAAGCATTGCCATTGTCCACAAATGCTACAACCTGATCCCAGTTGTCGAGTAGGTTGACCGAAGCGCCGGCTGCACCCTGGAAGAGCACTTCGAGGTCGAAGCCCTTGTACCCGACTTTGCCGCCGAAGCTGTAGTACCACTCAGGATATTCGGTACGTCCCACAGCCGTGACGTCGTTCTGGTCGATCACGTTGTTGCCATCGAGGTCGATGTACCTGATGTCGCCAGGCTGCACGGTTCCGAATGCCGGCACAGCACCACTGACAAGATTGCCATCGGCATCGAAGTCGTTGATGTCGTAGAACCCGTCGGCGACAAGTCCAATCAATGCACCATAGGCACGGCCTGTCCTGGCACTGAAGTCATTGGCTGCAGGCACCTCGGCCATCTCGTCGATGCGGTTTCGGCCGAAGGTCATCATGCCGTACGCCCGATATTCGAGATCGCCGCAACGGCCCGTGTAGGCTGTCGTCAGGTCAACGCCCCAGCTGGTCATTTTGCCGAGATTGGAGAAGAAGTACTGCTTGCCATAGTAGCCCATGAGCGAGTTGTCGAGCACCAGGATGTCGTGACGCTTGTCGAGATAGGCATCGACCGAGAAGTCGAGGCCATGGAAAAAGGTAGCATCGATGCCCAGATTGTACTTCATGCTCTGTTCGGCACGCGCCTTTTCGTTGGGCACGAACATGGGGACGTAGGTGGTTTGCCAGGCGCCCTGGTTCCTTCCGGTGTAGAAAGCACCGATATAGCTGTAGGTGAAGAAGTCCTTGAAAAGGTAACGGCCCGAGGTGTTGAAGCTGGAGAGTACACCCGTCGATGATGATTCGGACGATCCTGTAAGACCTGCCGATGCGCGAACCTTCAGATAGTTGACGATGTCGTTATCCTTGAGGAAATCCTCGGCGCTGGCAACCCAAGCCAGGGAAAGCGCGGGGTAGGTGCTCCAACGGTTGCCCTCGGCATAGGCATCGTTGCCGAAACGCGAGATGGCGAGCTCGGCCACATAGCGGTGGTCGTAGTCGTAATGGACGAACCCATTCAAATTGAGCGTATTGTACTTGTAGCGATAGGAGTCGTGGCTATCGCCCTTGTAGGACGACACGTCCATGTTGAGCATCGCCGTGACACCATGTCGGCCGAATGTGCGGTCGTAGCCGGCTGTGAGCTTGTACTGCTTCCAGTCCTGCAGCCCGTTCGAACCATATCCGCTGGCAGTGATGGTGGTGGTCTCGTCGGTGGTGGTGGTGGCACCCTGATGCCATCGGGCATAGTTGCGTGTCTTGCTGTAGGCGCTGAGCGTGTAGCTGTAGAACGAAACCGACTGCTTCAGATAGAGGCCGGGCGTGACCATGTCGAGCCGCTCGCGCACCGAGAAGTTGGTCTGCAGCGTGCGGGCCTTGAACGACTGCCAGCCCAGGGCATTGACCGAAGCGTAGGGATTGTTAGGATAGACCGCCGTGCCCGAGTAGAGGGCTTCTGCCTCATCGTCGAAGACGTCATATACGTTGGAGGGATAGCGCGCTAGGTCGGTGAAGAGCTGACTGATGGAATAGTTGGGACGCGCAGTGTTCTCGATGCGCCCGCCCATATCGAGCCTTACGTCGAAGATGTCGAGAATGCTGAAGTCGAGGTTCGCACGAAGGTTGTACTTCGAGCGACCGAGGTTGCGCGTCTGGTCGGTGTTCGAAGTGTTCAGGATGCCGTCGTTCCGGAGGTATCCCAGGTCGATGTTGTAGCGTGCGTTCTTCGAACCGCCGTTGAATGCGACGTTGCCATCGAGGAAGAGGCCGCTGCTCGTCAGCGCCTCGTCGTACCAATCGACGTTCGTGCCCTTTCCATTCTGGTAGGCTGCGAGCTGATCGGCAGAATAGGTGGGGGTCCAACGCATACCATTGTCGTTCGACACTGCCTGGTTGTAGAGCGAAGCATATTCGTAAGAGTCAAGTGGCTTGTTGATCTTTGTAGGAAGCTGTACGCCAGTGCGGAAGCGGGCGTTGATGCTAGCCTTGCCGATTTTGCCGCGTTTGGTCTCGATCCGAATTACACCATTGGCACCTTTTTCGCCATAGATAGCAAGCGCAGCGGCATCTTTGAGGACAAAAATGCTTTCGATTTCGGTAGGTGAAAGACCCGACAGATATTGGGATGTAACCTCAAATCCATCCACAAAGATCTTTGCAGTGTTCCAGCTGCCTATGCCAAAGCTACCCATGCCACGTACCAGGTACTGAGCATCGTTTGAGCCAATTTCGCCTGTACCCTCTTTGACAATCAGACCAGACAGTCTGCCCACCAAGGTATTCGTGAAGTTTGACGTAACGGTTTTATATAGTTCGTCGCCCGTGACGCTAACAGTCGCTGCTGTAGTGACAATCTCTGCTGCTGACTCTTCGGCCGTAGTGCCATCCTGGGCTTTAAGTGTTGCAGGAGCTAATGCCAGCAAACCTATGGCAACAGTTATAGTTTTCTTTTTCATATAATTTGTTTTTCTGAATTTCAAATTATCAATTTTCAATTCTCAAATCCAATTAGTATCCAGGGTTCTGGGTAATTGTACCCTTATTGATTTCCGACTGGGGGAAAGGCTCCAGATACATTGCAGGACTCCAGAAAGATGTATATGCCACCGCATCCCAATAGGTCTCGATCCACTTGGCGGCATAGGGCCATGTCGCTTCATCGGTGTCCTTGATGTTGAACTGAAGCATACGCATCTCACCACCGCAGATCCCTTTGTCAATGTCTGGATGCTTCCAGTGCTTCACATCGAAGTAACGATGATTCTCCTGGAAGAACTCCACTGCATCTTCTCGCTGAATAATTGCACGGAGTTTTGCCTGGTCGGTTTCTGTAATTGATGGCAGTCCTGCACGGTTGTGCACAGCATTGAGATACTTGAGGGCATTTTGTGTATCACCCCTTTCATTGTAAGCTTCGGCAAGATTCATATAGGTCTCTGCCAGACGGAAGATGGGTGCTTCAAGCCACAGGCGTGAACCTGCCTTGTAGAAGAACTTTGTACGTTCGCCACAACCCTTGTCTGCGTCGATGGCATTTGGGAACACATCGCCCTTGCCCTTGTCTGCAGAATAGCCGCCGCGGTTCCAGCCTTGATTCTGCCAGTTGTATTCACCAGGATTGTTCATTGAATCGTGTCCGCCCCACTTGATGTCAGCCAATGCGCGGGCTTCGAGTTTAGCAACATTTGCTACCCAGTCAGAACCATCGCGTGGCGTCGAATCGCCTACCTTCGGCCAATCCATATCGGTGCCATCGGAAGCATAGTAGTTCTCGATGAAATTTGTCAGGACACCACTACAGTCAGTGTCGTAACGGTTAGTTGTCTGATAGTTCGAACAGTTCATGAAGTTGACCATAGGATCATAACCATCATTTCTGTCGTTCTTGTAAGCTAAGATAATCTCACGGCTTCCTGGTGTTGATGCAGCAGTAGCATAGTCTTCAAAAGCATTTGGATTAGGGCGTCCTTCGCCAGCGCCACCGGTGTTGATGAGTTCCACACCGTTCGACTTCGCCCAGTTGAGCACTGCGAGGTTGGCATCGATAGCCTGCTGCCAGCGCTGCTTGTCGGCACTGCCAAAGCAGACGAGGTTGTTCAATTCGCCATTATCAAGATACGGAGTACTGCTGTTGAACAATGGACGGGCTGCGAAAAGCAATGCTCGTGCCTTGATGGCAAGAACGGCTCCTTTTGTCATACGACCGGTATTGGAAGCGTCCCACTTCTCTGGAACAAGGCCGTAAGCCTCGTCACAGAGTTCGAGGATGTAGTCGAGCGTTCCCTGCAATGTCTCGCGACCTGCTGTGAGGTCATCGCTTGCCTCGAATGACTTCTCTACGCGTGGCACACCTCCATAGCGATAGAACATACCCATATAACGGAAGGCAATAAGGGCTGTGGCCTCACCTTTGATACTTGCCTTCTCGGCGTCGCTCATATCTGGCACAAGGTCAATATTCTCTTTCACGAGAAAACA
>Ga0326514_10002872_pt1 | contig 10963 bp, 12 predicted proteins | sample 3_2548_0518_D_FD_203653 | JGI IMG/M metagenome (GOLD analysis project Ga0326514, IMG submission 203653) | Bovine rumen microbial communities from UC Davis, California, United States - 3_2548_0518 | ecosystem: Host-associated > Mammals > Digestive system > Stomach > Rumen | place: USA... | reverse complement strand
CAATCTTTTTATTTCTTCTAAATCTACTTCTGGAATCTATAAACGATAAAAGTCTTTTTGCTAACGATCTAATTCAGCACGTTTATTAGATTCTATTGCAGCCTCAGCTTTCGCTTGAGCTTCAGATAATTTAATTAGTACATCCTCTAATTCTTTAGACTTTACTCCATATTGAGCAGTAATTTCACTAACCATATCAGCTAAAGTTTCTAAATAACTCTATTTAGCTTCTTCTTTTGCTTTCTCATATTCAGATAGAAGTTCAGTTTTTGCTTTTTCAATTTGCTCTTGGGCAATTTGAATTTGTTGAGTTTTAAAAATCTATCCAGATTCTTTAGCTTCTGTTTCAAGCGTTTGAATTATATTATTTCTGCGTTCCTCTAATTTCTAAACTTCAACTTTTAAGTCAGATTCACGCTAAGACCAATTTAATAATTTTTCATTTTTTTCTTTTTCCCAATCACGACGAGCCTATTCTATTTCAGTTAACTAACGAACTGCTGAATCATGAAGTTCTTTATCTTGTTTTTGAATATCTTGATAATATTGCTCATTTAATTCATTATATTGATTTTCTAATTCATTTTGTTTCTCAATATATTCTTTTTCTAAATCTTTAATTCGTAATTGAGTTTCGTTTTCTTTCTTTTCTAGCTCTTGGTTGGCGGTGCGTATTTTCTCTTTTGGAAGAAAATGACAAACTAATAATGTTGCTAATATTCCAACCAATAAACTAACAATAGGGTATAAAATAATCATCATATTAAATACTTATCTCCCATAATAGATTCAAGAGTAATATTATCTTCATCTGTATAAGGAATTCGTTTTAATGGAATATTATTTTCTTTACACCATATATTTTTATATATATCATGTTGTTTTCTAATCTCTAAATTATCTTTAAAAAAATTTATATCACATTCTTTAAAATGTTGTATCCCATCAAATTCTAATAAAAAATCTTTATTTATATAAAAATCAAACCGTGCTAAAGCATTAGTATCAGGAAAACGACATGATGAAAAAGTTTGTTCTGTGAAAAAAGGAATATTATTTTCTGTTAATATTTTTTTTATCCTTCTAACACCTTTAGAGTCTTTTATGCAACCGCAAGATTCTATTCTGTGATGTATTAAATCATGAGCAGAAACATAATGAATATTTCCACATGAACATTTACATTCCCAAACTATACTATTATTATTTCTTTTATCAGTTGGTGTTAAAGCAGTTAATTCTCCAAAAACCATTCCTCGTAAATCTTTTGCACAATTTTTACCAGCCTATTTGATTCTTTCTATTGATTTTTCTTTATTTAAACATCCGCAAGATTTTGTATTTCCGCTAGTTAAATTAGTAATACGGACTAAGATAATATTATGTTCTGGACAATCACATATACACCACCACTATGAAGTAGTTTTCCCTTTAGGACTAATATAATTATCTCCGCGTCCTAAAACAGTTAAACGATTAAATTTTTGTCCAGTTAAATCTTTTTTTGCTGGATTATGATTAAAATTAATTGCATCTATTTTTTCTTGAATCTCAGGTGTTAAAAATGACAACATAGTTAAGTTCCTTTCTTTTAAAATAATAAGTGAGAAATATTTTTTATCTCTCACTTATTATAAAAATTATAAAGTTAGAACTTAACAGTTTTGTCCTTATTCAGCATCTGCGTCTGGGTCAAACTCCATACCAGCGGGAGTGAGCTGTAAAAATTTCACAGCCTTATGAGTGCCGTCTTCGAGCTCAACTTCAGCAGGAACACGGATACCGAGACCCTTGCGCTGAATAGCAGAAGTAAAGATACCATCAACCTAACGCTTCTCAAGGCCGAGAGCCTCAGCAACATCACCAGAGGTAACATTCTCACCAGCGACACCCTTTAAATAATTAAGAACATTTTTGGAATTTTCTTTCATAGCCATAATTCATTTTCTCCTTTAATAATTAATAATTAATATTTTTTTAACCTTTTGGTTATGTAAATATTATACAAAAAAATTTTTTAAAAGTCAAGACATCTTATTCAATATGTCTTGAACCATTTCATCAATGGTATCAATGTCTTGAAAATCGTGAACTCGGCTTGAAAGTCGCATAATTTCTTCCTAGGCGGCCTATACCGCATCTTCGTCATTACTGTTCTAAATCACATATTCACACTTAGCGATTTTTTCAGCCAAGTTTTTGAGTTCTTTTCTTTTCATACAAAAATCCTTTTCTTTTTTATTTACGATATTATTATACAAAAAAATTTTTTAAAAGTCAAAGCATTGCGATTAGTTGTTCTTCTGTAATAATCGGAATACCAAGTTGCTTTGCTTTTACATTTTTACTGGAAGTGCTATTTATATCATTATTAACTAGATAATTAGTATTCTTACTAACTGACCCAGTGACCTTGCCTCCACGAGTCTCAATAGCAACCTTTACTTCATCCCGATTTTTAAAAGTATGAACTGCTCCGGTAATGACAAATGTTTTACCAGCAATCTCACTAAATTTTACAGTAGAAACTGTTGCTGTTGGGTCTATCCATAAACTATTATGGATTGTTAAAATTTTATAAGCAAGGTCATCAGCTTCCTTATAATCAAAACTATGAATGGAATCATTTATTTCATAGCCAAATCTATCCCAGGCAGTAAAGTCATAATCCTTACCGATACATTCACGAAAACTAAACCAGTCTTTACATCTTTTAGCAATTTCTTTCGCATATGTCGTGCCAATAAGAGGAATGCTTAAAGAAGCGATAAATTGCCATAATTCACATTCACGAGCATTTTCAATTGTTGTTAAAAGTTTATCAACTGACTTTGGACCAAACCCTTGCTGTTCCACCCATTCATCGCGGAAGTTTGATAGGCTAAATAATTCTTGATAATTACCAACCCAGCCCCAATCAACAAGTTTTTGAAGTGTTGCTTCTGATAAGCCTTTAATGTCAAGACCTTTTTTACCAACAAAATGACAAAGTAAATTTACAAATTTACCATCACAATGAGGATTACTACAATATAAAATATCCTCTTGAATATAAGTATCTCCACCGCAAACAGGACACTTAGCAGGAATATCTATATAAGTTGATGATACATTTGATTTTTCACTTCTCACAACCTGTGGAATAATTTCATTTTGTTTACAAACCCAAATCTTTTGTCCTTTATAAGGTTTGCCTAAAAGCTGTTTCATTATATTAAGATTATGAAGGGAAGCACGATTGATAATTGAATCATCAGTGTCTACATCATCATAAATTGCTACTGGAGTAATCTGTCCAGTTTTACCTAATCCCCATTCTATATCTCTTAAATAAGTCTCATATTCTTCATCATAAAACTTAAATGCTAATCCACCGCGAAAATGATGCTCTGTTGCTCCAAGAGATTGATAATATTCACAATTATCATATTTAAATACAATACCGTCAATTGGGTATCCTTTATCTCTTGCTGTTTCTTTTATATAATTTATTGCGCTATTAATATTATGCGTAACTAAATAATCAAGAGTTTTATTAATTTTATATTCATCTGGATTAAGCATAATTTTTATAAAAGGAACAGTAATAAATCCTAATACATCAAGTTTTATTAATTTTTCACTTAATGTTTCACAGTCCAAGCCGGTAATACAATCCCATGCCACAAATGTAAGTCTCCTTTGCGAGCTTGCGCGTGAATCCAGGAGACGTATAGAGCCACTGGCAAAATTACGAGGATTTTTATAGGTGCTACTAAAATCTTCAAAATCTTCATAAGTACAAATAACCTCTCCATCAACAACTAATTTATCCTTGAATGGAATTTCAATAGGAACCCCTTTAACTCTTACAATATTTTGAAGAATATCTTCTCCTACTTCTCCATTCCCACGAGTTTCAGCACTAACCAATAGTCCTTCTTCATAATAAAGAGAGCAAGTTAGCCCATCCATTTTTGCCATAGCAATACCATCATGATTAGCTAGAAATGCTACAACATCATCCTCGCTCTTAGTTTTATTTAATGATAACATTGGATGATTATGCTTTACTTTTCTTAATTGATTTACTACTTGATAATCAACATGAATAGTTGGAGAATTACCAAGAGATATCCCAGTCTCTTCTTCTAACTCTTCAAGATGAAAATACATATCATCCCATTCTTTATCAGAAATTGATGGATGCCCTTCATCATATAATTTAGTATAATAATTTAATTTATCAATGAGTTCTCTCATTTCCTCTATTGGATTCATTTATATTCTCCATATTTATATAAATATTTTCATTATCATATTGAGGCTATAGCTTATACCATTTTCGATAGCCATTATTGGGGTCATAAGAAGATACTTCTACAACGATATATTTCACTAATTCCATGTTAAAACCTTCTTATTCTTTTAAATTTTTATAAGATAAATCATAAAGATGATGTCCTTTATCAAAAAATTCACGAGTATTTTCTAATAAAACCCATAAATAAGACCAATCAAAATTATAATGATTTAAAATTTCAGCAATTTTTTTAATATAAAACTAATTATCTACAATTTCTTGTAAAAAATCTTCATGAGACATTTCTTTTATCATAAAAAATTCTCCTTATATTTATTCTTAATTATATTATATCATATTTTTTAGAATAAGTCAAGAAAATAAAAAAAACTGCGGTTTACCAAAAAATTCACAAATATCTGTAAAAAATTTGGTAAACCGCAGTTTTCATTCATTGTATATTTAATCAATTTCTTTTTCTTTATCTAATTCTTTAAGATATTCTTCTAAATTTGTTATTCTTTCATTTAATTTATTTATTTGCGACTACAAATTTGAACCACAATAAGGACACCAGTAGTATTCTAATGGATGCCCATAATGATAACGACCGCATAATGGACACTCATAAACTTCAATGCCAAAAATCATTTCATTAAGCATAGCCATTACTCCCTTTCTATACTCTTATAATATAAGAGCAATCCTCTTTATAAATTAAAGAGGATTGCTTAAAAATTATACTTTACTAACGCTTAGGATTTTATTTCCTTTTAGCATAATATTTCCAAGAGAAATTCTTCCTAACTCTGGAATTTCTGTAGCATTAAGGCAAACAGAAGTTTTATCACCAACTAAAAGGACAATATCTTCATCACTAATTAATTGTGCCGCACTTATATAACCATTTATATCAGACGGTTTATAACAAGCAACACCTTTTCCAGCTCGTTTTTGAAGTGTAATTTCTTTTTGAGCAATCTTTTTACCATATCCCTTAGTAGTAAAGATAGCTAATTGGTCTTCGCTATGACGTAATGGTAAGGCAGCAACAACTTCATCATCGGCACTAATTGTAATACCTTTTATACCAGAAGTTAATCTACCAGTAGCACTAATTTCATTTGAATTAAACTTAATCATTTGACCATTTTTACTGACCAAAATTATAGGTTCTTCATTTATAAGTGTAACGGCTGATAGAGCGTCTCCTTCTTTAATATTAATTGCCCCAATGCCTTTAGATTTTTTCGTTCCAACATATTCTGTAAGCGCCGTTTTTTTGACCAAACCATTTTTAGTAACGAATAATACATATTTTGCATCAGTGTCTCTATATATAGAATATATAGTTTGTATATTTTCGCCTGTTTCCATTTCAATTAACGCTTTAATAGGAGTACCTTTTGAGGTATTAGTTCCTTCTGGAATATTATTAACGACAAGACGATACATTTTTCCTTTATCAGAAAATATCATTAAACTATCAACAGTATTTGTTCTAATAACTGCTTCAGTTATATCATCTTGCGTTTTAACTCCTTTTCCTCCCCGTTTTTGGGTGCGGAATGAAGTAGCAGGAATACGCTTTACACTACCACCTTCAGTAAGAACAACAACACACTTTTCTGGTGGGACATTGGCAATTTCTTTTTCTTCTTTACTTTTAGGCTCTTCAATATGAGTTAATTCAGTTCTACGAGCATCGCCATATTTTTTAACAATTTCTTGTAGTCTTTTACGAAGTTCATTAAGTGGATTAGCAAGAATTGCGTTAAGTGTTTTAATAGTTTCAATCAATTCAGCTTTTTCATTTTCAATTTCAATTCGTTCTAATCCAGCTAATTTACCAAGCTTCATATCAATAATAGCTTTTGCTTGTTCTTCATTAAATCCATATTTTGCCATTAAAGCATCTTTAGCTTTAACACTACTTTCAGACTTTTTAATTAATACTATAATATTGTCAATATCTTCAAGTGCTTTTAACAAACCTTCTACAATATTAAGTCTTGCATTGGCTTTCTGTAAATCAAAAGTAGTTTCTCTCTTGATACATTCACTATTATGCTCGACATAAATCTTACAGCAATCTTTAAGATTTAGTTCAGTAGGTGTTTTATCAATTAGTGCAACTTGATTATAAGAAAAAGAACTTTGTAAATCAGTCTTTTGAAACAATTGAGCGATAATTTTTGCGATATTAGCATCCTTCGCGCATTTTAAAACAAGTCTAAAACCAGTCTTTAATGTGCTCTCATTTTGTATATCAGTAATACCGACAATTTCACCATCATCGCATAATTTACCAATAGACTCAATTAATGGTTCAGTAATTACTCCATATGGAATTTCAGTAAATACAATATTATTGCCTTCCATATGATATTTACCACGGATTTTCACAGAGCCACGGCCAGTTCTCATAATAGCTGGAATATCTTTTGAATTAATTACAATTCCCCCGGTCGGAAAATCTGGACCAGGAAGCATCGGTTCTTTGCCATCCATATAGTCATAAATTGCTTGTGCAACCTCATTTAAATTATGAGGCGCCCAATTACAAGCCATTGCCACGCCAATACCAGTATTTGGATTACAAAGAAGATTTGGGAAATAAGATGGAAGTGTTACAGGTTCATCTTCTGATTCAGAATAATTAGGGACATAATCAACATTTTTCTTTTTCAATCCAACTAACATACCATCTTCTGTAATCTTAGCAAGACGGGCCTCGGTATAACGATAATGGGCTGGTCCATCACCATCTCTATTACCTCTATTACCATGAAAATCAATAAGAGGATATCTCATAGTCCAATCTTCGGCAAGTCTTACCAATGCACCATAAATTGAGCTATCTCCATGTGGATGGAAACGGCCCATCGTATCTCCAACAATAGAAGCGCACTTTACATGTTTCTTAGTATAATTATTACCATTAATATAACAATCATACAAAATTCTACGTGCTACTGGCTTTAAGCCACTCTTAGCATCAGGAATAGCACGGTCTGTATTTACAGCAACAGCATATTCTATAAAATTAACACCTAATTCTTGCGTTAAATCACTTGTTTTTATTACTTCTGGCATCGTTCTAAATCCTCCTGTAAATTTTCAAGGTGCTCTTCAAAATACCATAATTTTCGCATTATATTTTCAATATCATTATCGGTTAAATTATCTGAATAAAGTTTCAAATTACCATTTTTTCCTTTGTAATAAATATTACCAATAGAATCAATGCCTATACATTTATTCTGCATTATATATAGCCTCCTCACTATGGGCTTTAATATATAATTTACGAGGAATAACTGCTGTGCCCATTAAATCATCAAATAATTTAGTTGCTGCAGCCACGTCTTCAATGGTAACTTGTTTAATAATACGATTTTCAGGATTTACAAGAGTTTCTTCAGTCTCGTCTGGGTCTAATTCACCGAGACCTTTAAATCTATTTACAGTAATAGATTTGCCTGGATGCTCTTTTTTAAATTGCTCCAATGCTGCATCATCTTTAAGATAATAATATTTCTTCGCCATTGTTACCTTATAAAGAGGAGGCACACCAGCATAAATATAACCATCTTGAATAAGTTGAGGGCAGAAATTCCAAATAAAAGTATAAAACAGATTTTTAATATGCGCTCCATCGACATCAGCATCACTCATTATAATAATTTTACCATAACGAATGCGGTCTGGATGATATGTTACCTTCATTGTCTTAATATCAATATCCAATCCAAAAGCATGAATCATTGACATAATTTCGGCATTCTTTTGTATTTTATCTAAAGTCGCTTTCTGTGTGTTAAGAATTTTACCACGAACTGGCATTACTGCTTGAAATTCATTATTTCGTGCCTGTTTCAAATTGCCACTGGCACTGTCACCCTCAGTAATATAAATCTCACATTTCTTTCTATCTTTACTAGAGCAATCTGCTAATTTACTATCAAATTTAAGAGCCTTTTCTTTTTTCTTTGTATTATCTCTAATACTTTCTCTGGCCTTCTGTGCTGCTAAACGAGCCTTCCTAGCATTTAAGGCTTTATCAGCAATCATCTTAATCTCTTTTTCATTGTAAGTCATCCAATTACGGAGTTCATCAGCAATGGCCTGAGTAAATGGCGCCATTTCTATTTTTGTAATACGAGTTTTTACTTGTGCATCATAAGCTACATTAGGAGCAGTAATATTAAAAACAATATAAAGTCCTTCTTGAATATCATCACCAGTGAGATTTTCATCTTTTTCTTTTAACCATTTCTTATCACGGAAGAATTTATTAAATTCACGAGTAAGAAGTGATTTAATTTGAGAAATATGAGGCCCATTTGCGGTAAGACCAGTATTAACATATGGAACAAGAGTTAAAGAATAATTAGAGGTATAAGTCATTACCATATCAATCTTATTTTTGTCATTTTGATAATTCATTACAAAACGATTTTTAATAAGCTCTTTATTCTCAACTGCTTCATCAACAAGGTCATTAATACCATTTTTTGAAAAATAAGTTGTTTTAGTTCCATTATCATCCAATTCAATGGTTAAACCTGGGCAAAGGGCCGCAATAGTTTTAAATAAAGTTTTTAATTCACTTATATTTACTTCTGGATGGGTAAAAAATTCTTCACTTGGTTCCCATTCTACTTCAGTGCCACCTTTACGTACATTTTCAATAGCTTCTGGACTTTTTGGTTCTCCACTGTATCTTACTTTAAACTTACCTTCTTCAAAATGAACTTCTTCTCGTTTCATATCTCGATAAGTAGAAACAACCAGCCAATGTGAAAGATAAGTCGTAATTTTAGAACCAATACCAAAAGAACCTAATGAAGTTCCTTCATAAGTTCCATCTTCACGATATTTACCAGATGTATTTAATACGCTAAAGGCTGCTTCAAGAATACTTTTTCCATCATCACGAAAACTATTTGGGATAAATCCTTGCCCATAGTCTCGTATTCTTACTTTTGGACCATGAATACTTACTTCAATTTTATTACCATTGCCTGCTCTAAATTCATCAACAGCATTTGAAAAAATCTCTATTGCTAATTGAGTAGCATAGGTTGTGTCGCCCGCATAGACGCCCGGCCTAAGTCTCGTAAATTCAAGAGGGCTGAGTGACTCTATGCTATCTTCTGTGTATAATTTACCCAATATTCTACTCTCCTTTTAATATATCATTTATTGTAATATTTTTTTGTTTATAAGATATTCTAATCAATTTAATATTATTTTCTTTACACCAATTATTTTTTATTTTATCATTTTCTTGCTGTAAGAATAATTTCTGTTCATCCTATCCAAAGGCTATTTGATAATGCTATTGGCCATCATATTCTATTAAAATATTATAATCTGGCAAATAAAAATCAAATGGCAACATATTTCCTTTTGCTGATAAGCACGATTCAAAAGTTTTTTCTAATGAATAATTTATCTTATTTTTTTCTAAAATATCAATAATCTTCCAGACTCCAATACTATGCTTTTGCCAACATTTACAAGGATTTAATCCGTGCGAACGTTTTTCTGAAATTAATTCATTTGGAGGCCCAAAATATTCTTGATTACATTTACGACATTTTATTTTCCATACGATTTGATTACTGGTTCCATATCGCATGTTTGTTGGTTCAATATATTCATAAAAAGGATTTATATTTCTTTCAATACTATTATAATTAACAGCAGTTTTTTTACATCTTTCTATTTTCTATTCAAGAGATAGGCATCCACAACTTTTAACTTTTCCTTCTTTAAAATCCTAATGATTTATTACAGTATAATTCCCACAATCACATAAACAAATAACTCTTGCTTTTTTAGATTTGGTATTTGGCGCTCTATCACAGATTGTTAATCTATTCTTTTTTTCTCCTATTATAATAGATTTAGCTTTCCCAATATCTATACTAGAAATCTAAGTCCCATCTTTTAACGTATATATATTATTCATTATATAATCTCCTTTGTATTATTTTCTATATATAATGAAAAAATAATTTTATATAATTAACATTTTTGGCCTAACCATTATTCATCAAAATTTATTATACTATAAAATTTTTTCTTTGTCAAATCTGCGCGATTCCCAAATTTTTTAATAATTTTTATTTAAAATCTAATTCATTTTTCATAAAAATTTGTGAAAAATTTGGTAAAGCGCGTTTTTCTATTATTAAAAATAAGATTTTTTTCTTTATACTAATATTATAACATATTTTTTTGAAAAAATCAACTCTGCAATTCACAAGAGAATTACAGAGCTATAATTATTTTAAAAACTATATGGATTTTTTAAATTTATTTCACGATTAGACATCATTTTTATATGCCCACAGCATTTACAATATGCTTCTGTTCCATCTTCATTTAAATAAACATGTTCTTCATCTAATGGTTGATAACAATTTAAATATTTATCTTTTTTTGTACGACCACAGGGAATAGTGCGTTTTTTATCAAAGTGTTTATAAAGTTCCCATTCTATTTTAGCAAAGAATTTATAATTGCGTTCAGCATTAATATAAATAATTGTTGTTGGTAATATAATTTTCATTTTATTATTCCTTATATAATATAATTTATTTTATTTTTATTTTACCGGTCGCGAGACCATCTACATATACGTTCCACTTAACTCCGCTATGCCCCGGT
>Ga0326514_10002871_pt1 | contig 10963 bp, 10 predicted proteins | sample 3_2548_0518_D_FD_203653 | JGI IMG/M metagenome (GOLD analysis project Ga0326514, IMG submission 203653) | Bovine rumen microbial communities from UC Davis, California, United States - 3_2548_0518 | ecosystem: Host-associated > Mammals > Digestive system > Stomach > Rumen | place: USA... | reverse complement strand
TTTTGTGTTATGAACTTATCACCAAATGAACATTAAGCAGTCAAAAGTCGTCATCTACTTCTTGATTAGCTTCTCCGGCAGCATTGTTCATTCTTGCAACCGAAGACTTAATATCTTCAATAATCGAACGAATATCTTCCTTCACTTCCGGCTCATTCTTACGAACTTTAAGAAGTAGTGGATACAAGAATACGCGACGCCATCTTGCCAGAACATTAAAGTTCGGCAACTTCACATACCGGCATCCTTCAACTTTACGCTCAGGCTTCTTGTGCACTGCCACCCAACATGGAATATCTGAACCAACAAACGGATGTGAGGATTCGAAGTCCTCAAACATCATGATAAGTTCTTCACGTTGGCTCCTCGCTTCAGAGTCACCAGACTTAAGTCCATATTCTATATGCTCCTGAAGTTTCTTTGATGGAGTGCATGTAGGGTCAATCATCACTCGAACATAGTTCGTCAACTGATTACAGAAAGCGCAAGCAGTTGTGATTCCCACAACGATATCTGGTTTCACTGCAGCGCAGAACTTCTCAACTTCTTCCAGAGCTGCATCAGGATCCATCGGTAGTGTCTTCTCCATGATTATCCATTCGCCCATCTTTAGGCAAGTTCTACCTGCTGCCTGAGGATATTCGTCTGAGTTGTCATAACTATAATCTGGGAAGTATTCGTGAAAGACTATTACTTTCTTTCTCTCTACTGGTTCTGCATCATCAACATTGTCATCTGGGGAAAACACAGGTCTAATACTAAGCCCCTGGAATCTTTCTCTTGGGTCTATCCGATTGAATACGCTTACTTTCTCGTCATCTTCCTCACCAAAGAAGATAGACCATGCGCGTTCAGGGTTATCTTTATACAAGCTAGACGTCCAATAATATGCCTGAAATCGGTCATCACGAATTTCATTGTCCTTATAGTAGCCAGTTACCGGCAGAATTATCTTGTTTCCGTTAGGTCCCGTAACCAAGATTGCTCGTCTACGATTACCGAGCGAGCACCAAGTCATGGCGCACTCATTCACAAGTTCAGTGAAGTCATCAAGAGTAGGTATACGCCATCTACCACCCCATTGCTGACGTGCTATATCATGAGTTAAGTTCAAACTCATCCCATCTGTTAAATCCTCCTTACTATTGCGATGGTCATATCGTAATTTACTGTATGTGTTATACTCAGACAATGCACCCCAAGCATAGTATGGTTCTAAGAACAAGCCCCCTTCACCAACGTTCATCGTGGCCCACATGTTGCCACTGGGCAAGCCTAAGTTAACATACGTCCGGCCTTTCTCAATGCCAACTTCTTCATTCAACTGATGGCGCCCCACAATTAACTTGCGTTTGTCAGCATAGACCGTCACTACTTGTTTTTCTTGTTTTCGTCCTACAAGCTTCACAAGTTCTTTTGCTGCTGCCTTTGGTATTTTTAATTCATCATCTTTATCTGTATGAAGAATCAGTACTCCCTTTTTAGGATTAACATACTGGATGTACTTCATGTTGATGATGTAAGAACGACCAATTCTTTCCAAATGATGTTCTACCATCTTTCCTTTTTCTTGGATCTTTGACCAAAGTTGCCCTAACTGAATGCGAATGGCCTTAATCCGTGTGTGGTGGATCATGCGTATATCACAGTAATTCCCGGATGCCTCGCAAAACAGGATATCATCAAGTGAGATGTAATACTCTTTCTGTGCATCTACGAGATGTAGTTCTTCTTTTCTCATATGATTTATTTTTTTGCAAAAATACTAGTATTTTTGGATACTTGCCAACTATATAGGAATTACTGGGACGAATTAGCTTTGTTTAGGTATGAGTTGCTACACCGAGGAATAAAATCGTGGATTACAGAATTCATCCTGCGTCGTTATTTGCAGCATAGCAAGACGCGTCATAACGTCTCTTTCGTTTATATAGCGCATCTTGTCTTTTGGTACGACGAAGAACTCCTGGCCAGACAATTGAGAATTCAATTCATCGTGTCCTTCAACGACTCCAATGCCACAGCCATCCCACGACGGATGGGAACAAATATCTGACAATTCGTTTGAGAGTTGCCTGAATCGCAGTTCAAGTTCCTCAAGTTCTTCCATACTCCTTTTCAATTCCTGAGCATGAACTAATGACTCACCGACAAAAGTAGTTCCTGCAGCTTCTATAGGGCGAAGATAAGTAGTCTTAAACTGCTCTGCAGAACGGTCTGTCCAATTGTCGTCAAGAATCAGATTGCATCGTTTAAGTTCATCATGATTAATCTTGAAGTTGTTTATATCTTTTTCTATCATGCTTGCAGTTCTTTATACTTTTCTAAGATTTCGATTCTCTTTTTCAGTTGATTACCTCCACTGTTAGTCATCTCTCGTATACCCATAGCATATGCAGCAGTTCTTTCCTGAAGTCCTGTAATAATTGAGTTCACTTTTGCGATTTTGTCTTTAATCTCCATTGCACATTTTTTGATTTCCTCAAACTTGGACTTAGCGTCATCTGCTGTTGTCCCAAGGTATATGCTACTAGATGAGGTCAATCTATAGCGGTCTATGATATCTTCATATTTTTCAACTGTTCTGGATGACAGAGTCTGACAATTATCAAGTCCTCTCTCTATGTTAGTTTTCTCTCTTTGGAGATTGTCTAATATCGACTCTGCCTTGTTCTGCAAAACGACACAACCGCCCAAGATAGCATCTTTGAAGCTATCCAGTCTGTTAGTATATTCTCTTAATAGAGTTATTTCTTTTACTTGTGCGTCGGCAGCCATTATCTTGAACTTAAATATTCATCCTGTATATTACAAAGTCGATCCAAGTAAGCAGCATGTTCTATCATCTTTTGGGACAGAGCGTCTATGTTACGGACCTCTTCGCTGAACTCTGCGGCGAACTTAGCATTCTTTTTGTCATCCCATGCTTCACTTACATGCCTCAGATTATTCTCGGCATTATGGAAGATTTGGCTCATCTGGATGCCTAGATTCTTTAAACTACTACTAAACTGACGAAGTTCGTCAACGTTTCTTATTCCTACATCTTTAGCCATATTACTTATTTGTTAGATTTAATAATTCTGTTTCATTGGGCATGGCAAAAGGAGAGAACAACGTCCATCCGTCATCACCATCTGCATAATAGACTGCTCTTAACCTTTCTAGTTCACTGTTTAGGTTCTCTAGCCTGATTTCATCGGGTATCCCCAACTTTAATGCGGCTTTCTCATCTGAGCGTAACATCACCAGATGTCTAAACTTTCTGAATATCATCTTGCTTGTAATAATGTCTTCAAATAGCAAGTTGTCAGGTTTGTCAACTTGAAGCATAGTATGCACGTGCTGTTCAGGTCCATTATCAAGAATGTAATTGAGGGCATCTTTATATGTTTTGACTTCTTTCCCAGATACTGGCGCGAAGCTCATTGTACCAAATGAATCCGTGACTTGGGGCTTTTCTTCGAGTTCAACATCCATCTTCAGTTCACTAAAACGCTGTTGACCTAGTATCACAAGCATAGTTGGAACAGCATTACCACTCTTTATTTCATCGACAAGTTGCTTAAGCAAAACTGGTAGTTGTCTTTTACGAACCATTGTGATTGTTCCGGATTGCTCTAGTTGTTCTAAAATATCTTGGTATTCTCCTTCGTCATCATCTTTGAAGTCAAATACATAGAATTTGTAGTTTAGGCCAGCTCCGAAGTTACTTCCTACAAGAGAGAATAGCAAATCCATAGCAGTTCTCATGCTCTGTCCCTTCTCATCTATTCCTGTTAACAGAACATTCTCGCTCATATCCTGTTTAAGTGTGATGACAATTGGCGATTGCTTTAAACCGACACTCCTTCCGATACACGCCTTCAAATTCTCTTTACGGATCTTTGCTACAGTATCAAACACTTCTTTATCAAAATGAAAGACCTGGGAGCCATTAAAATAGAATTGACCATTTGATTGATGGTTTGCTGCCTTATCGACAGCCGACTCTATTTGTTTTTGAATCTCATCTTTAGAATAATAAAAAGCATGGAACTGAGTATCAGGATATTTACCTGTCGTATTATGATAAAGGACATCACCAACGCCTAATTTGCCTGTTTGCCGACTACTGTTCGACCACATCTTTTCTGCATCAATAGGTGCACAATTCAGAATATATCGATCTGTTATGTTGTTGAGAATCGATGTTGGAATATCGGCATTAGCTAGAGTCTGAGTTGCCATTATCAGATTAACTCCCTGACTTCTACCTTCAGTAGCAACTTTGGTAAGAATATCTATTATCTCGAACCTTGCTTTACGTTCATTCATTGAATGTTGTTCGAAAAGTACATGACACTCGTCGATAAGTATCCAAATACGTGACATCCTTGCATTCGGATGAACTTGGTTGTAGTCATCTATCTTCTGTAGACCTGCATCTCGAAGAGCCTTCCCTCTATCGTACATTTGCTCTGCAAGGTCGCGTAAGATTTCAAGAATAACTAGAATATCACTATTGTCTACAAGTAATGCCCTTGCATGTTTGACGTCCTTGTATTGGTTAAACTCGACGCCACCAAGTTTACAGTCTAAGAAATATAATTGCAAGTCTTCCGGCGAATACTTATGTATAGCTTCAATAATAATATCATGGAGTAAAACTGACTTTCCTGTTCCTGTTTGTCCTATAATAAAACTATGTACATGACCGTCATAACCCAGACAGAAGTTCATGGTCTTATTATCTGTTGGCGTTCCTATAGCAACTGTTAATCCATCTTCTGCTACAATATATTCCTCTGATCTTTCAATATGTTGAGTGTCCTTATTCTCAAAGACACCTGCTTTAAGGTAATCAAGACAAAGTTTTAGCAACTCCGGCTGACTAGGCAACTCATATGTGGAAGTGAGTTTGGTATCGTAATCTTCTTTTTTTGCATTATCAAAAGCGCCAAATTCTGCAAAGAGTTGTCCATTGCTGAGAATGTCATACGAGTCTTTGTTCTCAAAGGATCGTCGCAAGTCTTTCAGTACTATAAAATGGATGCCTGTCTGACCGCCTTGTTCTACCAAAAGTCGCATTTTCTCAGTTATATTGTCAAACATGTATGGGTAATCCAATAAGACGACAATTTCATTATCTGGCTGTCCTTCTATTTCTTTTATTCCACTCTTTAAGAAATTCTTTAGACGGTTAGTCAATGAGTCAATAAAGACTTCTATCTCCTTTTTATCGATGATTGACCTACATATCTCTTGAGATACATTTCCTGTAAAAAGACCGGCTTTATTTGACAAAGAAGGATTAACGAAATTAATTCTAACTTTACCTAACGGTAGAGACAAAAGACAACCAAGAACGATTTGATTCATCATCCTAATAGCGAAATCCTCCCAAACTTGATCCTGGTACGGCTGTATCAGAACATGGGGTGTTTCTTCAAAATTCACATATTTGGGTATGGCGAATCTGTAACGTTGGATTACTTGCGCAGCACAAGCGCCAGTAAAAACCATACTCAGTTGTTTCCTTTGCTTACTGTATTCAATGATTTTGTGAAATAATGTAGTTGACTCTTCTAAAGAAAAGATGCTTTCATCCATTGTGATTATGGGCACCATGATAGGATCAATACTCCTTAGTTGCTTCAAAGCATCTATTATCTTTGACGTTGAGTCGGAGAGGGCACTTCTATATTCCTCTTCTGATTCAGCATCTATATTGCGTATTTGTTCCTCAAAAGCATCAAGAACCAATTTGATGGCAGCAATTGTTTTCATATCAGTCTTCCTTTATATATAAATACTCTGCATCTCGAATTTTATACATTTTTCGAAGTTTCTCTCTTGTACTTCCGTTGTTCCTTAAATAATCATATATATTATTATCGTTCATCTTCGTCACAAGTTTATTGAACTTGATGAGAAAATCTCCCAAATCATCTTTACTTAAATAGCTGTCCAATGTGGGCTTTTTGACTTTTTTTGTTTCTTGGGGACTCTTTTTTTCATTTTGTTCCTCATCCCATTTCTCAATATCATCCAAAGCCATAACAGCTTTCCAAATACGCCAAGTAATAGGCATATTAATAATGCGTATCTCAGTCTTCTTAAACAGGAATTCTCTAAACTCTATAGTTTTCTTTGCCTTTATAAAGTCATTTAGAACTCGAGTGAAAGATTTCTCTGCTTTTTGAATCCTTAGTCTCTTTTCGTTTTCTGCAGCTTCACGGGCAGCCTTTTCTTGTTCCGCAAGACGTCTCGCCTTTTCTTCTGCAAGACGTTTGGCCTTCTCCTCAGCTTCTCTTTTTAATGCGGCTTCTTTCTCTGCAGCTTCACGGGCAGCCTTTTCTTGTTCCGCAAGACGTCTCGCCTTTTCCTCTGCTTCTCTCTTTAATGCAGCCTCTTTCTCTGCGGCTTCACGAGCAGCCTTCTCTTGTTCCGCAAGACGTCTTGCCTTTTCTTCTGCTTCCTTCCTCAAAGCTTCTTCTCGTTTTTCCTTTTCCCATGCTTCAACATCTGGAAGAACTTCAGAAACTTTTTCCATTATCTCATTTTTGAGATATGTAAATTCTTGTATTTCTTCATAATGAGGTTTAATAACAACGCTGTCACTAATAGTATATTCAATGGGAGAGAATAACTTTGTATAAGTCTCCGAATCCTTCTCTTTCCCAAGAAAAGTATACCATCGTAGCAAAGAGAGATTATTCGTTTTCAACAGCTTCCCTTCTCCCATATTTGCTATTAAATGCTTAATAGCTGACAGGTCGCCTGCAGAAGCTAAATTATATTGTGTCAAAATATCTTTCATACTATATTGTCAGTCTGTCTTTATTAGAAATTTAAAATCTATACCATACTTATATGAATCTATTGTAACGTAAAACCCTTTTCTTTCATAAACATCCTTAACTCTTTGCGTAAATTGTACTAGTCTCTTCCAAAAAAATAGGTCTTCGTCACTTTGAACATAATAATGCCATTTTGCACTTTTGGACCTGAAATTCTCACTTATTTCAGCATCAATATATCTCCTGATGTCTTCTGGCAATGGCACAACATCTGGAATTGTAATATGTTTATTTTCTGTTGCAATAGTATTGTTAGTACTTATTTCATTATTTTGGGGGGAAGTCTGTGTTTTGGTTTCTCCTACTGTTTCTTCTGTTTTATTCATTTCTTTAAGTTCACGTTGTGCCTCTTTATGACCTTGATCAGCTGCTTTATTTAACCATTTTTTTCCTTCTTCAATATCTTTAGCGGTACCAACTCCTAAAATAAAACATCTGCCAACTTCATATTGAGCATCCATATGTCCTTGCTCTGCAGCTTTTATATACCACTTGAACGCTTTTTCTTTGTCTAGCTCTGTTTTGGCATAAAAATATGCTAAACTAATTTGTGCTTCTATCAAACCTCGATTACCGCCATTTTCAAACAACTTGATGTTATCATAATTGATAGTTAAGCTATGCAAGAGTTTTTTTAATTTCTCTATTTCAAATGTATATATATCAATAGCGCCGTTTATCAGCCAATACTCAGCTTTTTTGTAGTCCTTCTCTACTCCAACTCCGTCAAGATAGCAATCAATTAAACGGAACTGTGCACGTGCATCTCCGTCTTCTGCAGCTTTTGTAAGCCAATAGACTCCGTTCTCAAGATTTTTGGCACCTCCAATTTCTAAATAAAAGCATCCTAAACTACAAGCATCCCCTTGTTCTGTAGCTTTTGTATACCAATAAATTGCTTTGTCAATATTCTTTTCTACGCCTTTGCCATGTCCGTAGCGATCACCCAATTCTAATTGAGCTAGGAGATCTCCTTGTTCTGCGGCTTTTGTATACCAGTAAATTGATTTTTCATCGTCTTTTCCTTCATAATACCACCCTAAATGATATTGAGCTTCTACAATTCCTCGCTCTGCACAGGTAATTATCCAGTTTATATTGTCAACCCTACAATTCCTTATTCTACTATAGATCTTCTTCAAAGTGTTTGTGCGGTCATTACACCCAGATTCTTGCGCTTTTAATATCCAGTATTCAGCTTTTTCTAAATTTTTCTTTACACCACGGCCTTCATAATAAATATCTGACAAAGAAATTTGTGCACTTACATTCCCTGATTCAGCAGCTTTCGTATACCAATACACAACTTTTTTATAATCTTTTTTTAACAAAATACCACGCTCGTATTCAAGGCCAAGATGAAGAAACAGAAGAGCATACAATTTAGTATATCTTTTTGTTGGTTCAATAGCTTCAATAGCATTAACTGCCAACAACAAAGCACGTTTGCTATCTTTTTCAATTATGTCGCCCAAACCATTTGCAACTATAGAAAACCATCCTGACTTTGATAAAAAAGTACCCTGTTCGTCAGCCGTTTTATACCAAAAAGCTGCTTTCTCGTAGTCCCGTTCAACCCCCTCTCCCTTTTCGTAAATTCCAGCAAGATTAATTTGAGAGCATTCATTTCCCTGCTCAGCAGCTTTTTCGTACCATAATCTAGCTTTTTCATAATCTTTGTCCAAACCATTTCCGTGATAGTAACAAAGTCCCAATTTGTACTGAGCGTCTGTGTTTCCTTGTTCTGCAGCCTTCTCAAACCAATAACATGCTTTCTGAAAATCTACATTCACGCCTATACCATTATAGAAGCAGTCTCCTAACCTATATTGAGCAGAGGGTTCGCCTTCCAGAGCTTTTTCCACCATTCCAAACAATTCGTCTAATTCCATACTATTTGAAGTAATTTTTGACATACAATGAATCACCTTCAAGTTCCGTATCATAGCATAAAAGCCAATACTTACCTTCTTGGTTTGTTTGTCCGGCAGAACCCATGTGAATATTCTGCCATTCACTATTACAGACATCACATCTAGCAACAATCTTAGTTTGCATATAGATGGAGCGTTTCGCCCCTTTTGCAGCACATGTGGGACATAAAAGGTTGTATGCCCATATATTACCAGAATGTGGGTCCTTTAACAAGACAAGTCCCATATGTCCAACTTGTTCGTTCTTATGCTTCGACTTCTCAATGATACAATAACCACCGAATTCGTCATCCAAAGGGTCACAGTTAGTTTGTCCCTCCGCCTTGTTAATCGTGTGGATATCGCATTTGAACGACACCTTTGCTGGCCCTATTGCGAACAACAGAGTCGGGAACAAGAGCAATAGTGGTAATAATAACTCCTGAATCCTAGTTAAACTATTCTTCCGAATAAACATAAATGTTAGATGAAGAAACCGCACCTTCTGGCAACTGTTTCATCTTGTCATGAGAAAGAAAACAAAAAACAGGCCTATGTATATTCTTAGCTATTTCTACGCAATGTATTAGAATTGCGTAAGAATTATCATCACCATAATAAGTGTCATATATACAATATGGTATATCTGCTTGAGGATTATCATAAGTAGCACCTATTTTAAAAAAGTTAGAATCACCAAAAACTTCTTTTATTATTTTGAGTGCCACAGGCTCTTCGTATTTTCCAAAGGAAACTAATAGCGGTTCTGTTATAAGAGAACTATTTACATAATCCATTACAACATCTTTCAACTCTTCTCGATTAATCTTATTCATCTTCTCTGTAATTATAGTGTTGCCTACTCCCTTTCAAGCGTTTCGGCTTTCTCTTGTTTCTTTCTATATTAATAGTTGACATTCAAAACCGTCATAGTAACCATGCTGACCTTGCGACCTTTGTAGTCACGTTCCTCAGCCATACGATTTAGGCGTTCACCGCCTTGACCGCCATCACTATAATAACTGTACTTCTCCTGAGAGATTACATCTTCGAACTCCTCTGACTCTCCGCCAGCGTAACTAACTCTGATTTTTACTTGGTACGTTGCCATAATTTTGTTGTTATTGATTACTAACTTTTTGCAAAGATACAAACTTATAATTACTTGTCCGGAGATAACTTTTGTTCTGGGAGGAACCATTGGAAAAATGGTATCAACTGAGACGACATCTGTAGGATTATGATACATGCACCCACATTGAGGCAATTGTACATGGGAACTTTGTTTGAATCAAGTGTAGTGTTTTCACCACTCAAAAACTTTCCTTCAGATGCTTTTATATTCATAAGTTAAATGTCAATAGTTTTTTGCTTTAGACATGTGCCTTAGGCCCCTATTAGGCATTTAACTCGAAAAACTACGCAAAGGAAAGCGGGAACTTTTCCGTCTGAGTACAAAAAGCGTGGAACCTTCATTGTTGCTAGTTCCATCACTGAGGCCTTCGAACTTGCCCTTACCAAATGAACGAGCAACGAAGACCCCACGCTGTATGTATATGACAAAACCTACCAGTCTACATTTGGTAAGTACGAATGTGCAATACACACAAAGTGGCGTCTATCGCTACCATGTTCTGTTGGTAATTGGAATGTTCGAAGTTCCAGTGAACAAAACACAGCGTCAATAAACGCTTTTTTAAAATGTGCCTCTCGCCGACACCATCTCCACGGACATGGTCATTAAGCGAAAGGATGTGGCATCAATCTGTCATAAACAAATTTTTGCATTGCAAAAATAACGTTTAATTTTAAGACAGCCAAACAAAATACAAAAATACGTAATATGTTTAAAGGTTTTTAAGATGATTAGCATGAAAGCGTGCAAATGTTCATAACAAAAACCGCTTGTTTCATACTATTTGAATTGTTTTTTTGTTGCTTTGTTTTTTTATGAACTACTTTCGCATTGTATTCTAAAATGTGATTTTATGTATAAAGATTTTCAGACTAAAAAGATGGAGAACTGGCAAAGGCTATATGATGCCTTTTACGAACAGCCTTTTGATAATCTAAAAGAAGAAGTTCTGCGCACAGAGGAACAAATACGTAATGTTGTTGGGTCAGATGCTGATTATTTGAGGATTCCTGATACGGACGATCAGAAAGAGGAACTTGAACTTTTTCTTGACCAAAGGCGGACGTTGCTCA
>Ga0326514_10002870_pt1 | contig 10965 bp, 2 predicted proteins | sample 3_2548_0518_D_FD_203653 | JGI IMG/M metagenome (GOLD analysis project Ga0326514, IMG submission 203653) | Bovine rumen microbial communities from UC Davis, California, United States - 3_2548_0518 | ecosystem: Host-associated > Mammals > Digestive system > Stomach > Rumen | place: USA: California... | reverse complement strand
CGGTAACATGTTCAAGAAGTTCACTGATGGACTTGTTGTTAGTGCCGATGCGGCTGAACGAGGTACCAAGGAACTCACTGATGCTAACAACGAATCTTTCCAGATCGCAGCTATCAATGACAAGAAACGCATCAAATCCGGCAATAACGTTGCTAAAAACCTGATCGCTAGTAATGTTAAAGTTGTAAAAGATCATATTTCTGGAATGAATAAGATCAAGAAACTTCAGACTGATGCTGCAAAAGGAATCATATCCATTGCTAAGGGCACTGCAAACACAATCCACAATCTTGGAGAAAACGTTGCTACGGGTGTTAGAAAGTTCATCTCTAACATTAAGATCGATGGTATTCGGTATGCGGTAGTAAAGCTATTCTCTGATATATTTAGCAAATTTGGTCATCTGTTAAACAATATTAGAAATGGTATTGCAAAAGCTGACATCCCAGGCTTGTTGAAAGGTGGGTTGGATAACGTTGGTGGCATGCTTTCCGGTATCGGAGATTGGTTTGGAAGATTCTTCAAGACTATCTCCAAAAACCACCAGGTCTTAGATCGGGCCAAAAACTTACTCAAAAAGATAGCTGATATTCTTTCATCTTTCAAAGATGGTCTGTTAAGTAGAATCTCTGACGGATTAGGCGTTCTTGGCGATAAGGCTAGAGATGGCGCTACATTCGCTGGTCGTTTAGCGGGTGCACTCGGGCAGCTTGGACGTGCGATCGGTAACGTATGTAAAAGCATAACGCCTGGACAGATTGCATTAGCATTATTTGTTGGCGCAATTTTGTACACCACACTTGCTGTTGGTAAGCTTTTATTTAGTTTGTCAGTATTTACAGACAACATGTCATTAAAAGTGGTACCAGCATTTGCGACTTTAGTCGGTAATCTATCGACAACAGTTGCTGCGTTCCGTAACTATTTCTTCCCAGTAGTGAATACAACAAAGCTTAAGTTCTCTGAATTCGCACAATCAATTGCAATTCTGAGTCTGTCTTTAGCTGGAATGTATAAGATTCTCAGTACAATATCTACTAAGAAGTTATGGGATATAAGTGCCGTATTCATCAGCATGATGGCAGCTTTGACTGGCATGTATGGCATCTGCGTAGTACTTACCAAAGTCATGACTAAAATGCCAGGCGGCTTAAGTATCGTTGCATTCACCGGAAGTATACTTGCTATATCTGGTGCAATGCTTGCGGTTGCTGGAGCATTTAAGGTAATTGAGTCGATAAAGAATACGACGGGCTTAGTGTCTAAAGTAGCCTCAATCTCAATGGTAGTCGTTGCCCTTGGATTAGCTGCAAGACTGGCTTCACGAGTTAAGTTTAAGGACATGGCTGTTTATAGTGCTAACGCTTTCACCATAATGGCATTTGCGCTATCAATGCGAACTATTATCAAGGCTATAACTGGTATCAGTAATACCGATGTAAACCATGTTAAAGAGAACATTGGGTCTTTACTGAAGATTATCGTACTCACTGGTATGATTACTTATGCGGCAAGTAAGATAAAGATGAGTTCTGGTGCTGGAATGCTGGCAGTTGCACTTTCCTTCAAAATCATTGTATCAGCATTCGAAGAACTAACGACGTTCAACTACGAGGGTATCCTAAGCTCTCTATCTAAGTATAAGCTTACAATAATGCTCGCCTCTGCTGTCGTGGCTAAGATGGCAATCCTGCTTCATGAAATGGGCAAGAACTTCATGATGTTTGGAGCAGGACTCCTGATGATGACACTGGCTATTAAAGAGGCAGTTAAGATTGGTGAGTTACTAAATGCATCAGATGTGAAGGTAATTGTCAAAGGTACTCTTTATGTCGGTGCAATGATGACCTTATTCACTGCATTGACCAGACTTGGTGAATTCTCAGTTGAAGGCAAACCTCAGAAATTAGCTCGAACATTCATCGGAATGGGTGTAGCAATAACTGGTTTGATCGGAGCTGTATATTTATTCGGTCAGATGAACACTGATACCTTGCTTAAAGGCACGATGGGTGTAACTGGCTTAATGCTCGCTCTCGGTACCTCACTGAGAATAATGGGCGACAAGGTTGGCAAGGTTAACTTCAAGACTATCATGGTTATTATGGCCGGAATAGCAGTTCTCAGTGCGGAGTTAGTGGTTATTTCACTGCTCCCATTTGATCAGATGATGAAGGGCTTGCTTGGTCTTGGTACTGTGATGGGCATGTTGTCCGGAACTATGGTTGCTTTTGGGTATTTGATGAAATATTCTAAAGGTGCCAAAAAGGGTATCGCACCAATGGTTGCACTGGTCGGTGAGACATTGGTTCTTACTGGCGCACTGCAGATGCTGGCAACATTACCATTTGACCAGATGATTTCAGCGTCTATTGGCTTATCCTCAGCATTACTTGCTTATGGTGGAACCCTGGTTATAATGCGCAAGGCTGCAAGTCAGAACATAAGTGTTGCACAGGACGCTAAAATGTTGTTGGGCGGTATTGGTGCTCTTGCAGTGGTTTCCGGAGCTATATTTGGACTTAGCACATTCGGCAAGAACTCAAGTTCAATCATTGCCTCTGCTGCTGCAATAAGTATGGGTATGCTAGCATACGCTGGCTCATTAGCAATAATAAGGACGGTTGCTAGCAAGACACCAGACGCATCGATATTCAACCTGGTACTTTCCGGCATAGCAATGACTGGCGTAGTAGCTCTTGCTATAGGATTACTATCCAGATTTGGTGGAAGTGCTGAGAACATGATTGCAGCTGCTGAAGCAATCTCTATCGGATTACTGGCATTTGCTGGAACCATAATAGTGATGGGTGCCACTGCTGAACTGTCCAAAGCTGCATTTAAAGCAGGTGGATATATTATCGGTGCTGCGGCTGTTATCGGAACTGCTATCGGTGTAATGGGGGCAATCCTTGTCGCATTTGCAGAAATAATCGGATGGTGTGTTAACAACTTCGACCCTGATGGCAGCAACCTGAAAGCATTTGAGGCTGCGCTTTCCACAATAGGAGATGCATTTGGATCTCTCATTGCGAATGTGATCACCAAAGTCGGCAAAGCATCTATACAGGCACTTACAAACATATTTGGTGAATTGACTAAGTTCATTAAAGTGTTGTCAAATTTACCGACACATGATGTTGATGCAGCTACAGACAGTCTTAAATCTCTTGGAACCTTAGCCCGTTATAGTGGTGGACTTAAAGACTTAGATCTTACGACTTTAGGATCTGCGTTCGGTGAGATATCTTCGGCATTCACATCAGTAAAGGATACTTTAGCAAAGAACCTGACTGATGAAGACTTCAAAATGCTGACTAAGATAATTGACACCTTAGCTCAGTTAGGTAAGGCGGCACAAGAGCTTCCGCCAGTCGGCGTGCTACAGGCGTTCACTGGAATTAAAGATTACCAATACGGTATTTACAACATCGGCTACCTTAGCGATACTATAAAAGAAGCGATTGACAAGCTTAGAAAGAATAGTGTAGCTCCTTCTGATGTTAACCTCGTTGGGTCTATAATCTCGTTATTAGGTGAGTTTGGAACTGCAGCCCAGAAGTTACCAAAAGCTTGGGGTTTGGCTCAGCTTGTAACTGGTGTTCAGTTCTATAACGATGCCATTGATGCTATTGGAAACTTAGCCACTAAGATATCCACCTCTACTGAGGAAATCAGACAGGTGAAAGTCGGTCCTGATGATCTTCAGATAATCAAGGACATGATTGGCGTATATGGTATCGTTGCCAGTGCACTCGCTGAGACAGAGGTATCTGGTGGCGTAGTTGGTTGGTGGGAAGGCGATTGGACTAACGGAATCCCTGATGTGATCGACCATATTGGAGACTTAGCTACTGCCTTAAGTGACAACATCGGAAAGTTTAAATCCGCAGGTATTGACGGTAAAACAAAATCAAAGATCGTTAACGCAATTGGTATTTATTCAGCTATTGCTCAGGCATGTGCTGCTAATACACCAGCTGAAGATCTTAAAGGTAGAGTTACACAGTTCTTGGCTAGTATTATTGGTCAGGACGATAATTCTAAACTATGTGATTTCTTATCACGTGTAATCCCTGCATTCTGTACTTCACTGGCAGACGGTGTTAAAGACTTTGGCGACGTATCTGAGGGTGCTGTAAATAAGGCAGTCAACGCGATTAATGCAATGGCTAGTGTCTTAAATGCTATATCCAACGCTAGAGTTTCAGGCGTAGACTTCGAATCTGGATGGTTCAACTCAGATGACTTCGAACGAGTTGGTGATGGTCTTGTTAAGCTATCTGAACCGTTTAAGAAGTTCACAAAGGATGTTAAGGGGATTGACATTGGCCCTGCTACTCAGGCATTCAATGTCGTTGGTCTCATGATGAGTAAGATGTCAGGAGACTCTGTAGGTTCTGTTTCAGGCAACCTCAAGAAGTTTGGAACGAACTTAAAGAGCTTTGGTAAAAACTACAAAACATTTGCCAAGAATCTGACTCATATCGATACGTCATCAATACGAGATCTTAAGAGTACACTGAACACTCTCGAGAAGGCTGTAAAGAAATTCGACCTTGAGAGTATCAGTAAGCTGAAGGATCTTGGAACATCTGTTAAGAACATCTTTAAGGCTGATAAGGGGTCATTGAACAACTCATTCGGCAAGTCACTTAATGATGTATTAAACAAGATAGAGAAGTTCGCACCTAAGTTTAAAACCGCTGGCAAGACCTTAGTTTCCAAATATATTTCAGGTCTTAAATACAAGAAGTCAGACGCAACAGACATGTGTATCGGAATTGCTAAAGCTGGCTATAAAGAGATGGCTAAGCGCAACAAAGATTACCTCTCCACGGGTAAGAGTGCAATCGATTCATTCGCAAAGGGCTTACGTAATAAAGATGCCCTTAATGCTGTATGCAAAGCGGCATATAAAGCTGGTAAGTTGGCGGATGACAGCATGAAGAAGCCACTCAAGGAGCATTCTCCGTCAAAAACAACTGAACAAACTGGTATCTATGCATTACAGGGTTTTGCTAAAGGTCTTAAGAACCGTGCCCACATTAAGAAGATTAAATCTGCAGCCGAGAACATCGGACGTGTTACAGATGAGGGAACCAGAAAGTCATTAGACATTAATTCCCCATCTAAAGTAATGGAACAGGATGGTGCCTTCGCAGGTCTTGGATTCAACAAAGGTCTTATTAGCATCCTTGATAAAACTAAGAGCGTTGGAGAAACCCTTGGTAAGAAAGGAGCATCTGGCGTATTCGGTGGTTTCATAGGCAATATTAACAAGTACTTCGCTCAGGGTAAGGAGATGGGAAGCAATCTCTTCAAGAAGGGATATGCCATGATCGTCAAACGATTCCCTAGCGTCGGAAACTTCTTTGATGGTTTGAAGAAGCGACTTGAAGGTGTTGTTAAGAACCCGCTTAAGATGGGTAAGGATTTCTATCAGAAGTCCGCAAAAGAAATCACCAAGGGACTGGAGAAGTCTATCGGTGGCAGTGGTGTTAAGTTCGACGATGCTTTAGGAAAAGCCGCCACTAAAGCTGCTGGTAAAGGCGGTGGAAAAGGTGCTAATCGTGCGGGCAAAGGTATTGGAAAGGCATTACATAATGCAGTTTCCAAAGGTCTTACCGATAAGCAACAGATTGCTAAGCTGATTAAGAACTACTTCGACATGTTTGTCAAGCTTGTTCCTAAGTATGAAAGACTCGCCAAGAGAAATCTTTCAAAATCAGGCTTTGCAACTGTTGACTACTTATCTAGGTCTTTCAAGAACAAAGATCTTCGCGCTGCTGCACTTTACTTCAGTGGCGGACTTGCCGATGAGATCAACACCAGTGTTACGAAGCAGCTTGAGAAGGCTGGTAAGAAGCTTAACTTTAAGAATTATTCTAAGTATGTAAAGATTGAATCTAAGAAGGTAATAAAAGTTGTAGGATCATCTTTCAAGACCATGAAAGTATGGCTTGATAAGATTGACCCATCTAAGTCGCTTAAGAAGACAATTCTTAACATTCCGTCAGCAGTTGCTGCATGGGTTAAGAATTACAGGCCTGTTACTAAGTATTCTAAGAAAGCTGTAGATGAGTTAGCTAAGCAGTACAAACGGCAAGGCGTAAACTCTGATAAAGCTACTAAGAAGGCTAAGAAATCTGTTCAGAAGCTTGCTGATTACTTATTCGCTTCCTCTGATGACTATAAGAAGTACACCAAGGATTTGGAAAAGAATCAGAAGAAACTCGCAAAGCAGGAGGCTAAAGCTAAACGTCTTAGAGACATCATAACTGACCCTAAATCTAATAAAAAGCAGATTAAGGCTGCAACAAAGGAGCTTGAGAAGTTAACTGGCAGAACTAAAGAAACTCGTAAGTCGATTAACAAAGATATGGCTGCAATAGCCAAAGGATCTGAGAAATCGCTTAAAGAGTTTAAGAACAATATTAAGAGTGCTGTCAACGAGACTCTTAAATTCACTGACTTGGACTTCTCAACCGGTGTTAATCTGTTAGAGCATTTCATGTACTCTGCTACAAAGGCAGAATACGTTAGTGGAAAACTTGCTCATAATCTCGCTGCATATTCTACAACTCAGATCACAGCCTACACTACATACAAGAAAGAAATGGAGGAGATGAAGAAATCATCATCTCTGTGGATGACGTATGGAAATGGTTGGGGTAAGAAGTTTGTAGAGTGGCTTGAGAAGCAAGGATTCGAAGCTGCTGATACTGTTCATATGTTAGCGTTTGCTAGCGAAAAGGATGTCAAGGAAATCATTGACAACTATGCAACAAATGTTAAGAACGAAGGCCAGGTAATGGCTGACGCTTACAAAGAACGAGGCAAAGAAGTTAAACACTTCACCGATAACATCAACAAACTATCTAAGATGGGATTCAATCCTGCTATCATAGCTGAACTTATTGAGAAGGGTGTTGACGGAAATCCGATGACTGATGTAATGCTTACATGGTCAAAGGAGACAATCGCTGAGTTCAATGACGAGTATAAAGACTATGCGACTCTCGGTGAAAAGGCAGCTAACTCACTTACCGCTAGTATGTCGAATGCTCTGAGTAAGTCAGTTCTGTCGGTGTCTAATCTGGCTAGTAAAGCTGGACAGGCTGCTGCGAATGCTTATCTTAATGGCTTCAATGGGGTCATGAACAGCAAGACAGCTAAGTCAGTAATAGCAACTGCGGCTACTAAAGCCATCTCTGCAAGTCAGACAGTTACTACGAAGGATAAAACTTCAAAATCAACTAAGAAATCAGCTAGGGACAATTCTACCGGAGTTGCTGCTATCGCAAAGGGCACATCGAAGGTTTATGGGGTTGTCGGAACACTTGCTGATGACTTATTTAAGAACTTGAAGGGCAAAGCTGCCAAAGCTGCAAATGATACCATTGGGGCCGCAGGAAAGCTCGTTGATGAATCTGGTATTCTCAATCCTGTGATTACTCCACTCTTAGACCTTACAGATCTGAAGAGAAGAGCTGCTGAGATGAAGACTATCTTGGATACAAGCTTGTCTACATCTTTAGCGTCACAGGCTGTATATGCAACCAATACTTCATCTCCGTCAGTAAATGTTACAGTAAAGAACAACGATAAGGGAATCGAGGACATCCTTAATACCCTTACTGATGGCTTTACTCATACGACGGAAGCAATGTCTAAGTTTAAGATCGTTATGGATACTGGAGCTGTTGTTGGACAACTCTCAGCGCCGATGGACAAAAAGCTTGGTCAGATAGCGACTAAGAAAGGACGAAAGTAAAAAGATGTATCACTCTTTAACCTTTGGAGAAGAGGGTAAAACCAAAAACACCTGGGATGACTGGCATCTTATCCCTACGTCTAGGCCTACCTTCTCCTTCCCAGAAGTTAAAAAACATCAGGTAGATATTCCAGGGGGTAATGGGGTCATTGATTTGACCTCAGCCCTTACGGGGTATCCTAACTATGATAACCGTAAAGGATCATTTGAGTTTATAGTAATGCATAGTGGCTTGAGCTCGGATGCTCAGGGAAGCGCTTACAATAATGCTTCAAAATCGGAGTGGCAGGCGGTGTATAGTGAAATCGCAAACTATCTCCATGGTCAGTACACGTACTTAACATATGAAGATGATCCAGAATATTATTACAAAGGTCGATTCTCAATTGATGAGTGGAATTCTGATGAAGAGTACTCAACCATCACGATTGGATACGACCTGGAACCTTTTAAATATTCAGTAGTAGACACTAGCAATAAATGGAAGTGGGACCCGTTCAACTTTAAGACCGGGGTTGTTCGAAGCTATTCAGGAATTACGTATGCACCGACTGCTACCAAGCAATTGATCGGAACACTCATACCAGTTATACCGACTATTAGCTGTAGTGTTAATAGTATTATAACCGTGAATGGGGAACAACATCGTGTTAAAGCTGGAGAGCATACATACCGGGATCTGATTATGTATCCGGGTGAACAGGATTGGACTTTCTCAGTAGATCCATCATCTGGAGCATCCTCCGGGTCAGCTAGTGTATATTTTAGATTAAGGAGTATCTAATGTATACAGTGTATATGGATGGACGTTCGGTCTATTCTAGCGTTATACCAAATTCACAACTTACAAACGCAGTTGTTAATAGGTCAGAAAACCAGCCAGGCACATTCACATTAACCGCAAACGGGATGTCTGAGTTCCTCGGAGATTACAAGATGCTGAAAAGTATCTGCGAAGTGTACCGAGATGATCGCCTGATATTTCATGGTCGTCCTATAAGTAAATCAAATGACTTTTACGGCACTACAACTATTGAAATGGAAGGCGAACTCGGATTCCTATATGATTCCATTCAGGGCACGGATGATGTTAGTGGTAAGCAGCCTAGAGAAATTCTTCAGTTGCTTATCAACAAGCATAACTCACAAGTGGAAGACTGGAAAAAGTTCAAAATCGGCAATGTTACAGTCGTTGACACCACAAGTAATGCTTCTTATCATCCAGATGATCCTGGGGCAATGTACCCAACTGATGATGCTACGTCCAAAATTAAGTGTAACTACGGTAAGACTTTCGATGAGCTTAACTCGTTGCTAATCAGTAGACTCGGTGGATTCCTGAATGTGCGTCATGAATCTGATGGTATGTACATCGATTACTACAAGGATTACACAGACTACACACTTAATGAGGATCAGGTAATCGAGTTTGGTACAAACCTCTTGGATTATAGTGACAGCATGAGCTATGGTGGAATCTGTACTGGAGTTATCCCTTTGGGAGGACACGGTGAAGCAGACCCATACGAGATGTATCAGACCTCTGATGATGTAAGATTGACTGTAGAGTCTGTTAATGGTGGATCTGAGATTATTTGGAATCAGTCATTAGTAGATACATACGGAAAGGTTCTCAGTGTTTTGGACCTTAACAACATCAATGATCCTCAGAAGCTGTATGATAAGGGACTGGAGTATTTGAATGATACTCAGTTCAATAAGCTTACGCTGAACTGTAAGATCATAGATCTCAACTACGTCGATAACAAAATTAAACCAATCAACTTCTTGGATTATATCAGGGTAATCAGCAAGCCTCATGGTTTGGATAAGTATTTCCCAGTATCTGAGATTAGCTATGACTTACTGAATCCAGAGAATGATACTGTCACACTTGGCATCACTGTAAATGCAATCACTGATGGTCTCATCAAGCAAGAGACTTCCTTAAACAGTCAAAATCATGACATCCAGACAAATACCCATGTTATCAATCAGAACGCTAAGGGCTGGTGGAAAGAAGTACATGACGCTGAGGGTCACAGTAGGTTTGATATCATGGCTGATAAGATTTCTTCAGAAGTCACTAGAGCCACGGCAGCAGAAGGTAATCTAAGTAGTAAGATTACTCAAACTGCAGACTCGATCACTTCAGAAGTCACTAGAGCCACAGCAGCAGAAGGTAATCTAAGTAGTAAGATTACTCAAACTGAATCATCACTTTCAGCTCAGATAACTGGTGTGGATGGTCGTGTGTCCTCGTTATCGGGAACTGTCGACGGATGGAGTTTCTACGATTCTTCAACTGGAAAAACCAAGATTAAGGGTGGTGCTATTGATGCGAAGTCTCTTCATACCGAGGATCTTAGAATTGAAAATAGAGGATCCCATTACTGGTACTTTACTTGTAGTGGTTGGGATTTTGGCTCTACATCATTTGGGTATTACATTGGGGATGAGTTATTTGTAGACACTGGGTATGTAGACAATATATGCAGCGCATTAACCAGTGCGTTCAACCATATTGATGACAAGTTTCTAACCAAAAAGACCCTTTCGGATGGAATTAAAGTTGGCGGGTTAACATTGGATCATGTGAATGCCTATAGTATTGTCAGCGGCGAAGCTAGAATTGCGATTATTACCAATAGTGGTGAACTAGCGACCATGACATGGAATAGTTTAATTAGCATTCTCGATAACCATTACCAAAAGAAATAATACAGAAAGGAAAACTTCAAAATGGCAAACATTACGCCACAGTTAAACAAGATACTATCAGCAGTCTATGGCGAAGAAGTTAGAGGATCCATCCATGATGCACTTGTGGCCATGAATGGTGAGTCCTCGAGCGCCATGGAGTATGCTTCGACTGCTAAAGACTCTGCTGCAAACTCTGCAACCGCTGCAGCTACAAGTGCATCTAATGCAGCTCAGTCAGCTACAAATGCATCTGCTAGTGCCAAGAGTGCTAGTGGGTCCGCAACGACTGCACAGAACACCGCTACTGAGGTTGGACAAATCAAGTCTGGCATTGAGACACTTGTTACTAATGCTACATCAAGTATCAATGCCTCTGTCACACAGGCAGCTAACTCAGCAACTGCAGCATCAAGTAGTGCATCTGGGGCTGGCGAATCTGCGAATAGAGCATCCTCCTCGGCGACTTTATCAGAAAGCTATGCTAA
>Ga0326514_10002869_pt1 | contig 10965 bp, 18 predicted proteins | sample 3_2548_0518_D_FD_203653 | JGI IMG/M metagenome (GOLD analysis project Ga0326514, IMG submission 203653) | Bovine rumen microbial communities from UC Davis, California, United States - 3_2548_0518 | ecosystem: Host-associated > Mammals > Digestive system > Stomach > Rumen | place: USA... | reverse complement strand
TATTTCTTTAGTGTAAAACCACCCCCACCCCCCAAAATTTTTTACACCCCTGTATATACCCCCCTACCAAAAATTTTTTAAAGGATAGGACAGGGGCTTTTATTTATTTTTTCTATTTTTTTGCCCCCAGTTTTGCATTTTGATTTTTTGACACCCCTGTTGATATCCTGTTGATAACTTGTGTGTTTCATGTTGAAACATTGTTGAGAGCGGGCGCCTGGTGTCCCGATTCCTGGGTGCGAACATGTGTTCGAGACACCTTGTCCCGACTCCTGTCCCGAACCCCTGGGTGGAAGCTGGGGTGGGAACATGGGTGGGAACCCCCTGGTTGAAACCCTAGGAAATAAAAAACGAAAAGTACCTGGCTTATCAAATATCAAAATACCCCACCCCTATACCCTATACGGGCGACCCCCTAAAACGACCCCGTCACGCCCCAACTTGGGTTATCACCCCGTCACAGTGCGGGGGATACCACCCTATATTAAGGGGTGTCCCAAGGCGATGTTGCTAAGGGATTACAACGGAGTTGAATATGACTATGAAAGTGAAACAGATAACTGCTCAGCAGTTCATGAAGATTGCCGATGGTCGCCGTAAGGTTATGGGCGACGGCAAGGTGGTGCATTGCCCCAAGTCCATTGCTTTGGAGGGTGCTCCGGGCATGGGCAAGACCGCTGTCATTCGCTCGTTGGGCGAACATTGGGGTCTGCCTGTGGTCACTGTGGCGATAAATCAGTGGTGCAATGCAGCCGACATTGTCGGCTTCAACTATGTTGGGCACAAGTCGGAGAACGGGTTGTTCGAGATTGCGGGCGAAGATGCTATTCCGCCTTGGATGCCCGTCTATCGTGTAGACCCCGTAACGGGCGAACGGGTCAAGACCTCGGACGAAACGAAGGGCTACAAGGTTTGGCGTGACCCCAAGACGAATATGACCGAAGCACACCCTGCAATTATTTTGCTTGATGAATTTTCTGCGGCAAATCAGCAAATTCAGGGTGCTTTCCTTTCCGTTGCGTTGGATAAGGTTGTGAAAAATTTCAAGTTGGATAACGATACGAACTTTTTCATTGCCTACAATTCTTGCGAAAGGGCGGGATTTGAGGGACAAAATTCTGAAATTTCCGATGCCCTTGTGGGGTGCAACGGAAGATTTGACCCTATGGAACTTGTTTATGATTGGTATCCCGTCAATGAAGCGGTAAAGAAAAATAAATATATTTCCGCTTTTTGGAAAGCATTTTCTACCAAGTATCTGAAAGATTTGGATATTTGCAATGATAATGTTCGTGGGGATAAAAATTCTTGCGGTCGCACTTGGGAAAGCACTTTGGTGGAACTTTCTAATAATTGCTTTGATAGCAAAAATTGGAACGATGACGCCGAACTTATCCTTGACATTAACTTTGCTACTTCTCCCGAAGTTGTTAAAAAGTTCATTTCCTATGTTAAAACTTTTGACATTCCGACGGGCGAAGATTTCCTTTCGGGAAAGGTTGTTGTCAAAAAGTATTCCGATGCGGTCATGGGAATTAACGCAATGATTTCCCTTTTCGGTTTCCGCAATAGGGCAAACGAAACGATTGTTTCCGCTAAGGAACTTTCTTTCTTTGAAAATTTCCTTAATACGGAATATGAAACGGGAACGAAAAATCCCGATGGTTCTGCAATCTTCGGTTCTAAAACTGAACTTTATATGGTCGCAAAGAGTGCTCTTCTGAGAGAAAATCTTGAAAGCCGTAAAGAATTCGGTTTTATCGCTTCGGTTCTGAATTCTTATGAACAAAAGAATTCCGATGCAGAAGAATTCTAAAAAAAGGGGGAGACGAAAGTCTCCCCTTTTTCCTTTTAACTTTTAACAAAACAAACAACAAACAAAACAATCAAACAAAGAGGTAAAATTATGGCTACGAAACAAGATAAACTTACTGCAATTCGCATGGGTCTCAAAATCTATTCTCGCAAAAAGTAAAAGCAAAATTCAACTCCGATAAAAAAGGGAGACGAAAGTCTCCCTTTTCTTTTTGGTGAAAAATACTTCCAACTTAGGTTATCACCCTTCCGCTGCTGGAGCCCGGGAAAAATCAGGGGATTTCAGAACGATGTTTTTGTCTCTTTTTGTAAACGAAAGTTTACACAATTTTCTCAGCAAACTATATACACTTTTGCTTTTAATTAACTATATTTAGTATAGTGTTTAATGGTGAACACTATAAAAAATGGAGTAGGGATTTATGGCTAAGAACAAAAACACAAAGCAAGAAAAAACTTGGAGAATAACCGCTAAGAAAATGGGCTTAAACATTTTCAGCAAGAAATAAACGGGAGTAAAAAGACTATGGAAAAACACAATACAATGGGCTTAAAAGTGGGTGATAAAATCCGCATCATTGAAATGATTGGCGAACCGCAATATAGCGGAAAGGTCGGCACGATTGAATTAATAGACGATATTGGGCAGATACATGGAACATGGGGCGGCTTAGCGGTTCAAGCGGACCGAGACAAGTGGGAAAAGATTTAAGGCGGTTGGTCTCCGCTTAAAAAGAAAGGGAGCCGTAAGGCTCCCTTTTCAATGGTCCCCTCTCGCTTTCAACTTAGGTTATCACCCCACGCCCGTGTCGCCTCCACTAGAGCATACCACCCTATATTAAGGGGTGTCCCAAGGCGATGTTGCCGATGGGTTTACAACGGAGTTGCTATATGGCTATTATGAATGTTGGAATTGAAGTTGATGTTACGAGCGACCTTTACAAGCAGGTGAAGTCTCTTTGCGAGGGCATTGAAGTCAAGTTCGGCAAGGACTTTGACATACCCTTCCCTATGCAGGAAGTTGATACCGGGTGCGGCAGGGACAACTGCAACGCCCTGCGTATGAGCGTGGCATACCGCAAGGGCGGGCACTCCTTCTATGACGGGCACAACTACCCCAGTTCCTACTACCTGAACATCACCCCTATTGAAAGGACGGAACACGGCTACCGCTGTATGATGTTCGGGGGTGGCAACTGCACCATAGCCGAGTGCAACCGCAACACGGAGAAGCAGCGGACGCTTGCAGCCAAGGCGGTTCAGAATGAACTTGTTGAGACCGTTTACAAAGCCTTGTGCTACTACAAGATTAAACTCTAAAAGGATTTTCAACTCCGATATAAAAGGGTTTGACCCATTGGGTTAAGCCCTTTTTATTTTTTAAACAGGCGGGTTCAACTTGGGTTATCACCCTGTGAAGCTCTGGAACCCGGTTCGGACAGGGGTCTTGGTCGCCAAAAAAGTTTAGAAAATACTTGACAAACTAGATTTAATTATGTATATTTATAATAGAAACAACGAGGTATATTATGGCACAGAAAAAATCAAAAGAGTTCATCGCAACTGAAATGAACTTGGATATGTTGGACAACATTGTTTCAACCTTGAATAGTGTTGCTGATACAATCCGAGATGTTTACGATATGGAAGCCGTAGGTAGTGCTTTGGTTCACCTATTTAGGCATACCGAAAAGGGGCTTGAACATATACCCGAAAAGCAAGATGAGTTCGCCTTTACTATGGTCTGCAAGGCTATCCCCCTAGACGGACGGAGAAAGACCTACGAGTATAAGTTTAGGCTGAACACCTACACGAATGAAGTGACCTGCATAGACAAGGACAACCACGCATGGACTATGCCCCTGCTGACTGACGCATTGTCGGTAATAAGGGAGAAAGCCATTGAAGTAGCAATGTCCTAACGGGGTTTTCATCAAGGCGGTTTCAAGCGAGACCGCCAATCCTTTTGTTCGCAGCGAGGTTTCAACATGGGTTATCACCCGTCCCCTGGAATCCCTCCTGCTGCTGACTACCACCCTATATGCTTGGTGAAAGAAAAAAGTTCGCACAAGGGCTTGACAAACTGAAATGAATTAGGTATATTATAGGTATCAACAACGGAGTTAATATGGCACAGACAAAACCTACAACGAAAGACAAACAGACCGCACTCAAAATGGGGCTACGCATTTACAAGGGGGGTCGCAAATGAAACTGCTACTCTTTATCGTGCTAGTCCTGCTAGCGGTGTTCTATCCACCAATCACTTGTCTCTATGCACTCATCGGTCTCATCTACTTGGTAAAGGCGGTAGCGAAATGAAGAAGTATATGCTCTACTTGAAGAACGGCAAAGGCGAATACGAACCGACTGCGATAGGCTACTTTAAGGACTTGGTTCCGTTGGCGTTCGGTCATACGGCTATGTTCCAGTGCTTGGGTAAGTAAGCCGTCGTCATCTGGTTCTCCCCATAGGGTTTAACCCTATGGGTTTTTTCTTTGCTCCCGACCCGATTTCAACATGGGTTATCACCCGTGTCCTGACTGGAGCTTCCGTCGGGTCATCAGGGTCGGGGTTCTTGTCAGGGTTGGGAGCATTGTTTGTAACCGAAAGTTTACACAAAAAAGTTGGTGTATGCTATTGACAAATTGGAATGAATTGGGTATATTATATATAGAACAACACAACAACGGAGGTTTACAATGAACATCAAGAACGAAAAGATTGAAGAGAAGGGTTGGCTTGAAAGCCTTTGCGAAGGTTTCGGATTGCTCGCTTCCTATGTAATGGTATTCGTCCTCTTGTGGGAAGGTATCTTGGGAATGGCAGGAGCGAAGTAAGTCTTGCTCTCATCGTGGGGTTGCGACCGAATGGTTGCGACCCCTTTTCTCTGGCAGCCCCGTGGGTTCAACATGGGTTATCACCCCTAGCCAGAGGCCGCAGGAGGAGGCTGGGTGGCAGCCCTTGTCCTCTGTGGGGGCGGGAGTGTAAGGGAAAGTTTACAAAGAAAATGATGGTAAGGGCTTGACAAGATGCTTTTAATTAGGTATATTATAGGTATCAACAAACGAGGTAATACAATGCAGACATTCAAGAAGAAATGGCAAGGCGTGTTCTTTAACGAGAGTGGCACTACGATGCCCCGTGGCTCTATGGGAATGAGTTTGGCTCATTCGTTCCACAACCTTATGAAAAGGGTTTGTGCGAAGATTGGGGCAAAGGTTTTGGTGCAAAAAACAGGCCACTACTATGTTTACGGCTACATTCAGCGTGCCGATGGGCAGATTATCTATTACAACTACGGAGACTTCCGTGGTATGCACATAGATGTTGATGCAAGTGGGCCGTGGAATGGGGTGTTGCTCCGCACTGCGACTAGCATCAAGGATAGTCACGGTGGCACAAACAATTACAGTTCCATCAGCGATTTGGAAAATAGTATTCCTAAAATCAGATAAGTTTACTTACTTCCGTTGTGGGGTCGCAACTCTGTGTTGCGACCCTTTTTTCTGTCGCTCCGCCCGAGGTTCAACTTAGGTTATCACCCCTCGCACGCTTGGCGGCGATGCTCCTCTGTCTGTCGGGTTGAGTTGTCGCCAAAAAAAGTTTGCTTGAACACTTGACAAAATGGATTTAATTATCTATATATAATATAGAACCCTTAAACAAGGTAGGTTAATATGGGTCTGAATGAATTTGTGGCGGAATGCCAAAAGGTTGATAGCCGTCTTGAAATCAAGAAGGTTTATGGTGTAAAGAGTGCCGTCATTGGAGACAAGAGTGTGGTGGTAGAAGGTTATAACCTTCCGTATCAGGCTCATCTCATAACGAACCTTATGAAAGAATGTGGCTCGTTTGAATAAGGGGGTGGGCTGAATGGAAAGGATAGACATACCGAAGGTAGCGAGAGAGCCTTCGTTTGAACGCAGTAAGGACTTTGACCAAAAGGCTTGGGATAGAAGGCATAGGTGTCAAGGGTGCGGTAAGAAAACCTACTACAAAGAAATCTCTGGCGGTTGGATATGTGCGACCTGCTATAAGAAAAAGGCTGCCGCATAAGAATTGTTGTCCTGCTCCCCTGCCCACCGTTTGGTGGGCTTTTCTTTTTGCCCCCGCTGTTGGTTCAACATGGGTTATCACCCGTCGCTCGACTGCAGCTGTCCCGACGGTTTCTTCTCGTCTTGCCTTTGCATAAAAAAGACTTGACAAACTAGATTTAATTATGTATATTAAGAGTATAGAAACAACATAACAAGGAATAGAAAGATGAATGACAAGCGAATTTTCAACAAGAAAGACTGCGGACTTTTTATGGTAGATGTAGGTCTGCGTGGCTATTTCCGCAAGGGCGAACTTGTCAAGTTGGTAGATGTTCAGCAAGGCGGAACTCTGCTTGTAGTCAAGAGCCAAAAGGGTGTGGTAGCCGAATTGCCACCGCTTTGTTTCCGCCAGCACCTAACTAGGTTGTCCGTATGGAAAAGCAAGGACGGAATGGAGTTGTGGGTTAAGGGAGACCCAAGAGAGTATGAAGATACCGAAATGCGTCTGTTTGACCGCAACGGCAATGAGATTGCGAATTGGATACAGAATTGGACTGAATTTGATGATAGCGGTTGTAAGTGCCACTATGGTGCGTATGCTCCGTGGACTGAAAATTTCCTTATTGACATTGAAGATGCAGGGTGTGAGGATATTCCCAATAACATTACCTTGTTAGGAAACTTCCGTCACCACAGACTGAAAGAAAACGAATGGTAATCACCTGTTAAGGTTCCTGTTCAGCCCCCTGTCAAAGGGGGTTTTCTTTTGGGCTTGGTCGTCGGTTCAACTTAGGTTATCACCCCTGCCCTGGGGCCGCCAGTCCCCAACAGGGGTCTGACGACAGGCAAAAAAAGTTTCCAAAAGGGCTTGACAAACTAGATTTAATTAACTATATTATATATAGAAACAAACAACGAGGTAAACTATGGCTAGAATAATCATTGAACCCATTAGCAAGGAACGCTTTGATGAAATCGTGGCAAATGCCTGCTTGATAGACCCGACTGACGCAAACCATTGGGATTTTCCCATAGCGGAGTTGCCAGACTTGGTAGAGAAAGCAAGCGGTATGCTTGATGATGTTCGCTACGGCTTGTTCTGCGATGAACAAGGTGAGTATAGGCTTGGCGAACTAGGCGATGCCGAAGTTGACGAGGGGGTATAATATGCTCCCATTAACAATCTTCATCATCTCACTTGGCGTATGTGGGGTTTCCGCTATCGTGGGTGCAATCATCATTACAATCAAGAAGATGTCAAGTCAATGTAAGCACCAGTGGAAAACTGTAAAGGACTATACTATAACAAGAGGTGACAGAGTAATAGGTCACCAATACATTCAACAATGTGTGAACTGCGGAGCCGTTCACGATGTAAAGTGCTACATTAACGAAGATTAACCACCGCCCCCTACAAGGGGGCTTCCTTTTGGTCTGCCGCAGGGGTTCAACATAGGTTATCACCCCTCCGCCTTCGGACGCCGTCTGGAGCCTACCACCCTATATTAGTGGTAAAGAAAAAAAGTTCACACAAGGACTTGACAAACTGAATTTAATTAACTATATTATATATAGAAACACTTAACAACGAGGTAATAATATGGCACAACAAAAACTTATCACAGCAGAAGTCAAGAAGTTCTTGAAGAAGCACCCTAGCGGCTCGCAAGACGGATTGCAGGGCGAAGCAAAGGTCGCCTGCCGTTTGTTTTGTCCGTTCACACACGCCCTTACTTGGTATATCCTTGAAGGCTACGAGGACAACGAAAACCTTGCTTACGGCTATGTGGTGAACAACGCAAACCCAGATTTCAGTGAGTATGGCGACATTGACTTGAAAGAGTTGCAGAGTATCAAGCAGTTCGGCTGCCCTGCGGTTGAACGAGACATTAGTATCACCGTAGGAATGACCTTGAAAGAAGCCCTTGAAAAATCTTCTGACCCGAAGCCCGATTGGTGGGATTAGTAATAACATTTCGTTTTCATTTCAGACCGCCCCCTATAAAACGGGGGCATTTCTTTTACGCTCCCCCGATGTTCAACATGGGTTATCACCCCTCCCAGCTTCGCCCGCAGGCTGCTCTGACGCTGACGCTCTCAATCAGATGATAAATTGTTTATAAAATGTTGCAAAAAATACTTGACAAATTGGATTTAATTATGTATATTATAGACATAGAAACAAACAAAACCCCATAACAACGGAGACAAATATGGACAACAACACCAACAAGAAGTTCACCGAATTCCACAACCACATCAAGAGTGTTCTTTGCTACTTGGTCTTTGAATTTGGCTACGGCACTCGCTTGAAACAGAAGAGCGATGTTATTCCCCGTGCCGTGGAAAGTGTGTTCAAGCCGAGCAACTCTCACAAGAAGAACACAAAGTGGTCTCACGGAGATGCCACCTTTACCTACGGCTTGGATAACCATTGCAAGCCCTATGCCACCCTCACTATCAAGGGTGTGCCTATGGACATTCCCATTCTTCCTGAACGCAAGATGGCGAAACTCATTGACTTTTACATCAGTGATATGAACGGATAGTCCGTCGGATAATTGCTGACGACATAGCCCCCTCGCAAGAGGGGGTTAAACTTTGGTTCAGCCCGATGTTCAACATGGGTTATCACCCCTGTCCTGACTGCAGCCTTCGTCGGTCGTCAGGGCGGTCAGGAAAAAAGTTGAACAAACTACTTGACAAACTAGATTTAATTATCTATATTATATAAAGGAACACAAAAACAACGGAGTTTTACTATGGCACATATCATAGAATACACACACAAAAGAGAAGCCCAAATCAAAAAGGACTATGAAACCGAACGGACAAAAGCAAGACAAATCCCTATGTCCTTTTCTCAAATCCGTGGCAACGAACTGATTGAAACGGACTTTACCGACAACGAACTTGCTGAAATTGACAAAATGGTTCGTGAGACTTTGGGCAAAGACTATAAGGTTGTCTATTGCAAGAAGTCTAACTTGTCTGCTAAGGATTGTAAGAAGAGTTATATCACTTACGGCATTATCCATAAGGAACTATTCAAGCGGTCTAATGCTAGATACGATAAGAACACTAAGTTCTTTTTCTCATCGGACGCAAACCGCCTTATTATTCGCAATAAGGTAAGCGGTTGCCGCTATTCCACCTATGGCTATATTTGGTTCACATTTGAGAAGAATAGCAATGATGATACTATTCTCTATTCGGCTGATGACGTTGAAACATTCGGTCGCAAAGCAAAGTATAAAAAGCATTGGGATAAAATGGGTCATATCTATATGGTCTCTGAAATCTTGTTTGACAAGTATTTGGAAAGTGTAAAAAACGGAATTGAAAAAGTAAAGAATTGCTTTGACAAATTCCTGTAAAAGAGTGGTGCGGTTTAATCCAATCCCTAAACTTGCGACCTCACTATTCTCACCGCCGAACGGCGGTGTTCTTTTTACGCTCACCCTGAGTTCAACATGGGTTATCACCCCTGCACTGGTGCGGCGTCAGGGATAATCCGTGCTGCCGATATGTATAATCCGTTCTGCCGAGATGTAAAAAGTTGAAGAAACCACTTGACAAAATGGATTTAATTAACTATATTATATATAGAAACAAACGAGGTATCACTATGACACAGAAAGCAATCAAAATCAGCACCAAGTCTGTCAAGACTTTCAAGTCTAACAATGTGGTGGATATTGCCACAGATTTCGTCAAGAACTCTATTCACATGAACAAGGTCAAGGGTGCTATTAAAGAGTGCCTGAAAAAACACCCTGAACTCCTGAACGGAGATTTCACAGAGGTTATTGCGGCACGCATACTCGCACAGAGTGTTCTCTACATTATGTTCGGGAATGAACACAACGTGCTTTGGAAGGACACCGCAACTCGCAAGCAGATGAAGGCTATGCACACTTGTTCGTGGGATATGCACTACCTAACACAAGAACACGGAGTTTAGAAAGGTAATGCGGTTTTAACCAACTCAAACACCCCTATACTTGCCGCATTACAGCCCTCGTCGAACGACGAGGGTTTTCTTCTGATTTCCACCATGATTTCAACTTGGGTTATCACCCGTGCCTCGAATCTCATCTCCCGGGTCATCTCGTCGGTCGAGCATTTCTCATCTTTTATCGAGAACATTTTTATAGAAATCACTTGACAAACTGGATTTAATTAGGTATATTTATAATAGTTAAACAACACCAACGGAGGATAAAACAATGACCGAAATCTTTTTGCAAGTAAACAACTACATCCAAGAGAGTGCCAACTCTTTTGCCAACTATTTGTGCAACTGCATTATGAACCACCTTGAAGGGAAAGTGTGTGGTCTCATTGGAAATGAGAAGTGGCAAGATGGCTCTCCTGCTCAAATCGTGTTCCAGCTTAACATAAGCCGTGATGAAGCTGATAACCTGGTGTCCGAGCTTAACGAAGAAGACCCAGACGAAGCTTACGGCTCTTGGTTCCTCGCAGACGAAGCTTAACCTACCTACCTCGTTGCTAGCCCCTGCCGAATGGCAGGGGTTATTCTCGTGGTTCAAACAATTTTCAACTTGGGTTATCACCCTGTGAAGCTCTGGAACCCGGGAGAACTCGTGTGCTGACCGTGACTATAATTTTTTTTATGGATAGGTATTGACAAACTGAATTTAATTAGGTATATTTATAATACAACGAAAACAACACAACGGAGAAGTAAATATGTCACATCTACCTTACACCTCGCAAGAGGTAAACAAATCCTTTGACAAACGCCGCAACAAGTTCTACAAGGGGCGGTGGGAAGTCCAAGTAAACGGCTTTTGTGCTGGCAAGCAGATTGTAATGCACGCCCTAGCATTGAAGTCTCATCAAGAAGCCTGCAAGTGTCCGTTCTGTGGCACTACCGATGAAGCGTGGGAATACGCTGCACGCAACTTTGACTACACTATTCCGAACTATGACAAGGTGACAGGCAAACGCATTGAGGGCAAGAAAGTCACCATTAGCGAAGAGGATAGGGAGTGTCCTAACTGCCATAAGTGGTGGCGTGTTTGGTCGGGAATTGGGATTGTCTCAACGGTGGTAAATTACGATACCGAGGAAAGGTGGGTATAAT
>Ga0326514_10002868_pt1 | contig 10965 bp, 28 predicted proteins | sample 3_2548_0518_D_FD_203653 | JGI IMG/M metagenome (GOLD analysis project Ga0326514, IMG submission 203653) | Bovine rumen microbial communities from UC Davis, California, United States - 3_2548_0518 | ecosystem: Host-associated > Mammals > Digestive system > Stomach > Rumen | place: USA... | reverse complement strand
AATCTACGTCGCACGAGGGCTATCTCAGATTTTCAAAGACAATACCTTATAGCGAAGAAATGCTAGCAACAATTACACGAACAAATATTGATGTAGTTAGATCTGCAGTCAAAGTATTCACTGAACTGAAGATGATGGAAATTTTAGATGACGGAACTTTATATTTCGAACAAGTCCAAAAAATGATCGGTAGTGAAACAGGTCAAACCATCAGAAAAAGAGAAGCAAAAGAGGCTAAAAATCTCATTGAGGGTAAAGCCGAGGTAAAAAATACCCAAGAGATAGATATAGAGAAAGAGTTAGAGATAGATAAAGATATAGAGTTAGAAAATAAAGAAAATCTAAAGAAAATACAAAGAGAAGGCGAATCGCCAGCTTCTCAACTCTTCCAAAGGCTCGTTAATTGTGATTATGAGAGTGTTAATTCTATCGCCAAGATTGACTATATAAAATTCTTTGAAGATTGGATCCACGAAAACGGAATTACCGATACTAAAGTTAAACTCGAATGTTTTATCAACAGTGTTTGCGATTTAGAGCGATTTGAAAATCAACACGGTCAGCCAAGATTTTCATTCAAGGTTAATGAGAAATACAAAAACATAGATAACAAATTTATGTACTTAAAAGTCTCATTTGAAAATGGAAGCAAAAGAGTAGAAAACCTAAGAGGTGATTAATATGCGTAAAAGCAAGGTACTAACTTTAAAAGAAATCAGCGACTACATTAGAGAGCATTATGTCGAAGCGTCTGTCCATTGGTTTATGAAATATTTTAGAAAAAAGAACCAAAAATATACTCAAAAAGAAGTCAAAAAAATCCTTGAAGACAATCCTGATATTTTCATCAAAAAGGATCTCGACTTTTCAGAGTTAAGACTAAACGAATTTAACATAATGCTTTGGAGAAATATTTTTAACACGTTGCATCTTATGGGTTTTGACTTCAATGCTGACGAAAGAGCTGAGTTTAGAAATTGTATATTCACAATTAAAAAACGTGGCGTAACAAATTACACGATTGAAGTATGGCTAACTGATGTATGCGAAAAATCAAATAACTCTCAACAAATATTAAAAATATTGCGTGAAGCAAGAGGAGAACAAAATGCTTAATACCATATCATTATTCGGCAGAATTACAAAAGACGTTGAACTTAAATCAACACCAAGCGGAACAAGTTATGTTTCATTCTCATTAGCTTTTGATAGTAAAGCCACTAGAAGAGAAGATAACAAACCAGCAAGTTGTTTTATTACATGTGCGGCGTGGAAAAGTTTAGCAGAAATTATTGCTAATAATTGCACTAAAGGTACACCAGTTTGTGTCACAGGTTATTTGGATCAACAAATGTATCAAAAACCAGATGGCACTAATGCTAGAACAACTTTAATACAAGTTACAGATGTTACTTTCATCAAATCTAAAGAAACTGAACCTAAAGTCAGCCAAGAAAAAGTTTTAGATTTCGAAGATGGTGACGTTCCATTTTAATCAATGAAGGGAGGAAAACGAATGGATAAAAATTATGAAGAAAAATTAAAAAACGATTCTCACGAACTTTTGAACTTATTATTGAACTGTGGGAACCGTTTCGTAAGCAAAGAGGAAATTTGTGTGTGTCTTCCTAAAATCTTTGCAGGTAAATTCTACACTGAATCTCATGATTTGTGTAGTTATATTTGGACTTGCAAAAACTATATAAATAATAATTTCGATGAGTTTAACTACCTTGTCATTACCAACAAGAAAGGTGAACTTAAAATTCCAACAGAATCAGAGGCTAAAGAATTTGTTAAACACGAATTTGAAATTAAATGTAAGCAAATGAAACGTGTTTGGAATAAAATCCGTGCTTTAAAGCAAATAGATCAAGCATATTTTGAAGAAATTACTGGTAAGCAATTTGGAGAAGTGGTATTGAAATGAACTCATTTCAATTAAATGGATATATGAGAGACCAACCTGAAGAGATGATGTTTCAAAACGGAAAAGTTATGGCATTTAATCTCACTCAGGACAACGGCAAATTAAATGTGCCTATCTATCTTACTACGCCTACATTAATTAATTATGTAACTAAAAAGTGCGTTATTGGTTGTGAGTTAGAGGTTCAGGGTAGAATCGCAACTCAACGGTACATAAGAGACTCAAAAGTATTTAATAGACCGTTCTTTATAGCAGAGAAAATAAAGCGAACTAATTTACCTAAGGTTAGCTTTGGGAAAAATGTGATTATGTCGAAACTGCTAGATGTCTATGATCCTGATGACCTGCTAAAGAATTATCGAAAAGCTGATAAAAGATTAAAAGAAAAAAAGATTCAGGAGGAAGAATCCGATGAACATAGTTAATTTAACTGGTTACGTGTTAGAGCAGCCAATAACCAAGATAAAAACAAAAGGTGGCATCGAAGGCGTTGAATTTGCTCTATCGGTGTTCAGAAACAAACAAGATGTACCTGATACTGGTGGCAAACGGAAAGCTAGAAGAGATTTTGTTCAATGCAAGATGTTCGGCAAACCTGCGATCAATTTTCTAGAAAACAGCGATTTATTTATTAATAACAAATGTATGGTTCTAGGTTCTATCAGGTCGATGAAAGGCGAGAAGATGATGTTTAATTATGTTTTAGTCCATTTCATCTTTCCAACAACTTCTGTATTAGACTTTGGAATTTGCCAACAAACCAAACAACAAAATTACGACTTAAAAGCAGAAGACTTTGACGAAGCAGAAGACGATTGTGTCCAAGATTACATTATTGAAAGCGAGGAAATGCCACTATGACAACAATAATAACATATAAATTAATTGCAGATACGTTACAACAAATCGATCAAAAAATAACTTTATTACGTTCACTCTATCAAGTTGATTATTCTTTGGACTCAACATTTACAACCATCAGCAAATTTAAAAGTGACAGTAGAGAAGCTAGAGAGCAAATTACTATAGCAATTAACCAACTGCTTGGTGAAAGGAAAAAATTAATTAATTCATTAAAATCCATTGCGAATGTTTTTAATGATATTGAGGAAAAAATATTTTTATCAAGAGTATTTGAAAAAAAGCCTTATATCCAAATTGCGAACGAACTTGGAGTGACCGAGGGTTATTGCAAAAATGTCGGAGCAAACGTCATTAAACGAATTAATTTAATGATGTGTGAAGATAAAGATGAAGAAGCTGAATCAATTGCTAAAACTTGTCAGGAGGAGATGTCTGATGGCGAGTAAATATATGAATCAAATTTTTGACGGAGCACGGAAAGTAATTAAAACTACTAGAATGAACTCACATACTCATTATCTTTTAGAAAACATTTTTAATCAAAGAACGTGTTTAGTAAGCAGTACTGATATGTTTTTCATTGCTAATAGTAAAACTTCTGTAGCGAGCATTATAGCTTCAAGAATTAAAAAGAGTACAAGGAGGAAAGGTTTATATGAGAACAATGCCAAAGCCACCATTTAAAAGATATGTGAAAACGGAAAATGGTTATATCGTTGATACTTTTAAAGGTGTTGATTTCGGATCATGCGAAGAGGGCTATTTAGTTATGTTTGTTACTCAATTGTTTAGCGACAACTCAGTAGAACCAAAAATAGTTAATTGTTGCGATTTGATTATCGCTCAAGCAGACAGCAGGGAAGAACTAGAATGAAAGCAAAAGAAAAGGAATTATGATGGAAGCCTATTATTTAATTTGTCATATATTGTTTTATACATTTATAGGTTTATTATCGTTATTATTATTAGCATTAGGTATACATTATTTGAGGAATAGAAAATGAGATATAGAATTAAATTTAAAAACAAAGTCGAAAACGCAATTGAAAAAGATGTAGTTGTAGAAGAAAGATATTTAAAATCACAATTAGAAATTTTGATTAGAAGTGGTTATCAAGTCATAAGCGCAAGAATGGTGGAGGAAAAATAAATGAAAGCAATATTAATGTCAATTAAACCAAAGTATGCACAATTGATACTAGGCAAAACCAAAACGATTGAAATTCGCAAAAGATTTCCAAAAGATTATGTCGGCTGGATTTATATTTATCACACGAAAGCAAAAAACCCTAATGAATGGTTAATCCCTGCAGGTGCTAAACGGACAAAAGAAAATGATTGTAGTGGCAAAGTTGTAGCAAGATTTTGGTGTGATAAGGTGGAAGAAATAAACTTTGGTTTTGGTTGCTTTGATTTATCAATTTGTGAAAAAGGTTGTATAAATTATTTAGAACTCGAAAATTATTTAAAACCAGAAATAAACGACAAAAATGGCTATGCTATTTACATCACCAAGTTAGAAATCTTTGATAAGCCAAAAGAAATTAGCGAGTTTGAAAATTATAATATGGTAAGAGAAGTCGAGTTGAACGCAGGTTATTACAAAGGGTTTGATACCAGCAAAATAACGGTTGTTAAAAAGGCTCCTCAAAGTCGGTTTTATGTAGAGGTAAAAGAATGAAAATCGCAGAATGTAATTTCACAAAAGAAAACATAGTTGTTGGTGTTTTTGGTGATAACGACATTATTTTAGGAAACAAACATACAAAGCAACTTTATAGAGTTGTGAAAGTTGAGCCATTTGAACCAAAGATACCTGACTATTTAAAAAAAGCGAAAACAACGATGGTGGTAGAAGAATGAAAAGAATCATTAGTCTTATTATATGTTTGTTAATTATGTTAGGCGCAATCGCTATGATTGTCTATGCTTTTACTGTAATTTTTTGTGGCGAAGATTTCAGTATTATCCTTTTAGCAAGTTATGAAATAACATTATTTATACCTTTCTTATTGTTTGTTGGTGCAGTAAGTATTGTTTTGAAGAATAAAAATAAGGAGGACGATTAAAATATGGCAAAAAAAATAATCACGTTTAAAGTTGTTGCGCCGATCGTGACAAAGGCAAGACCAAGAGCAAGAGTTATTAACGGTCACGCTCAAATATATACTAAAAACGATACATTGATTTATGAAAATTTGGTTCGTTTAAAATACCAAGAAAAATTTAATGACTTTAAGTTTTCAGATAACGCTCCACTAGGCGCTTTTATTGAAGCAACGTTTAAAGCTTCTAACACAATCGTTGAATTATTAAGTAGAGCAAAAGATGAAAAACAGGTTTATGCTTTTGATAGTTTGCCTTGTTTGGTTCACAAAGATTTAGATAACATTGCAAAAACTGTGTTAGACGCTCTAAATGGAATTGCATACAAAGATGACAAACAAATTAGCGAATTAAATTGTAAAAAATGTTACGGTGACCAAGACTCAATTGAAATCACCTTATATGAGCTTGACTGTATAACTATTGATGATGTTAAACGAGAAATTCAGGTAAGTAAATTAACAAAAAGATATTTATCTTTAAAGGATAAATACGAAGAAAAAAAGAGCCCTAAAATTAAGGCTCAGATGGAAAAAGTCGATGCACAAATTAAATTACTAGTCAAGGAGGCAGAAAGTGGATCAAGAAAAAATTAAAATAAAAATTGCGCCATTTGAGAGACGCAATGAAATTAAACAATTATTGTTTTGCAACCAAGATGAGATTGGCAATTATAGTAGAGTTGAAGTAGAGGGCATTGAAACAAGAGTTTATGTTGGTCAATGCTTATATGCTTTAAACGAAGAAGATAAAGTTATAGGCTGTATCTCATACGAATTAAGCAAACTATGTGTAGATATTTTCGATTTGTGTGTAGATGAAGAATATAGGCGAAGAGGCATAGCGACTAGATTAATAAAATGCGCAATAAGAGATGCAAGGCAATTTTGCAAGCACAATTTAATTCCGAGAATTAAAGCTTTAAATACGAATAAAGTTGCTAATGAATTTTATTCAAAAATTGGAGTGAAAATTGGAGAGGACAAAAACGAAGGCTCAACTTGCTACCAGATTATGCAAATCGGCAGCGTTAAATATTAACAATCGGCTTGTTCAGGTAAGAAAGGCGTAGGCAACTCGCCTTTTTTAATTACTAACGTGTGATAAACATCAATGTTGTTTTTCTTGCAATAACGATCAAATTTTCCCATTTGAGTGAACACGAGATAGTCTTCCATATCCACGTTTTCAAGTTCTTCTAAAATTTGGCGTTGTGGAGCCGTTTGCTTTTTCTTGATGAAAGTTAATATTTTAAGCTGATCACCGCTAAAATGGTTATACAACCGCACGAGTAGTGGTTTTAGTTCCTTTGTCATTTTAAACATTTCGATTCTGAAAAGAATCCGACCAATTAATTTTTTCAATATCTATTACCTCCTAAAAAATACAAAATGGTAGTGGTTTATTCAACTTCTCTTACACTAATTATTTGATATTCACAATCAATACCTAGTCCATAAATTCGCTTACATTCTTCGACTGAAGAGACCATACATTCTTGTTCTTGCCATTTCCAATTGCTAAGCGAATCTCGATACTTAAACTTAATGCGTAACATAACCAACCTCCTTTAATGATACCGCCTGTCATATTCATCAATGTATTTTATTTTAGGTTTTCCCATTATTCTAGCAAGTTTAGTGTCGCAAGGTATGTATATTTCTCCGTTAACCTCAAATAAATCGCAAGACGCATGATTTTTCTTGGCTACTTTATAAAAGTCTTTATGAGTATAGCCGTCGATTGTTAAAGTGTCTTTCCAACTAATGTGGTCTGACATAATTTTAAACCCTCCAACAATATTGCCGACAGGCTTAAACGTAAAACCTTTGTAATTAAATTCTTTTGCTTTCATAATATTTACCTCCTTTTTATCTCAAAATACTTGCCATTTGATTTAAACTTTCTGCTATTGATTCGCTATTGTCCAACAAATCTCTTAACGATGATGGTTCGCCTCTATTTGCGCCATACCACAATACTGCATGTTCGTCTGCGTCAAAATTATCACAATATGAAATTATTTCCTCAACATCATCTTTGTTTTTGGTTTTTCTAATCTCGAATGTGAAATCTTCTCCACAAGGGTTGTCAACGTAAATAGAATAATAATTTCCTTCATCGTTAACAGTAACGTTTGATTCTTTTTCAATTAAATTAATTTGTTTTTTTGTTAGCATAACTTACCTCCTATATTGCACTAAAGGGTAGTGACTTATTTCTACCTCGTTTTTATCGTATTCAATAAACAATAGTCCGTTTTTTATTTCGTACGAGTCCTCGACTATTGCATAATCTTTTATGCCGTTGTCTTTGGCGTATTTCTCCAAGTACTCATAAGCCTCATTGTACGTATCAAATATTTCTATTTCTTCCATATTTACCTCCTTATATTTAATTTTTATGCTACAGCCATAGTTGCATAAACAATTGGATAACCATCGGCGTCTTCATCGTATTCGTCATCTAAAGTAATTAAAAGCTTTTTAGTGAGACCGTCTAACTCATAATCGCCATCATTGCATAAATAACAACACCTTGTTCTGTTGTCTTTTTTGCCTTTAACTCTAACTCTAATTGAGTTCCAGCCTAAATCACAGGCTTCTTGTAGTGTCATTGTATCGCCTAATGAAGTCCACTTTTCTGCGGTCATATACTCATAAGGCAAGTTTAAATTTTTCTTTCTCATAATTTACCTCCTTAGCATAAAACGTTCCAGTGATAGTCGTTTCCATCAAAAGTATCTACAAATTCTTTTGCGTTGTTCCAATCAGCAGCGCTTGTAATAAATTTGCCATCTCTGTAGATTTCTACATAATAACCCCAATCGATGTCGCTATCTAAAATTTTCTTTAAAATATGATTTTTGTACTTCATAAAGTCCTCCTTTTTATTGCTTTTCACACTTACTGCAATCACAAGTGTTGCAGTCACACAACGAACACGCTCTTATTTTTTTGTGACAATTTGGACACTCTTGAAGTTTATATTTAATAGCCTCTAATTTAACTTCCTCCTCACAATACGGACACCGTTCAGTGACTTTATTTGTGTCAGCAAATATGTCAGCCTCAATTAATGCGTTTTTAAGTTTAATTAAACTATTTTTGATGTCCTCAGCGTCATCAATTAAGGCTCTAACATCATGGTAAACGTTACGGTTGTTAGATATAATCTCAACAACGTGTGAGTTAGCGTCAAAAGTGTCAACAAAAAGTGTGATGTCCTCGATTATTTTTTCTTGTGAATCGGCTGCATAAATTTCAATTAATTCACCAAGTTCACTACGTTGAGAAAGAATAATCTCTTTGTCGTGTTTGTCCCAAGTGTCAACGTCCCACCCTAGTTTGTCGGCGATACTTGATAGTTTTGAAAATTGTTCGTTTGTTAGTTCCATAATTTACCTCCTTAATAATCTATGTTTTTAAACTCATAAACATATTTTGTGTCGTACTTTAAATGATATTTAGTTTTATTGTATTTCTGAACGATTTCAATATCATTGGTGTAAGGTATTGGTTTGTAAGTGGTTTTAACGCCTCGCTTTTTGTCAGCAATTAATATTTTAATTAATTGGTCTTTAACCTCGTTATCACTTTCAAACTCAATTGTGTTGACTAAAGTTTTGTCGTTATAAATTTCTAATTTTCCGCTTAATTTGTTCTTTGCTTCCATAATTTACCTCCTGTTATAATTCAATACCGTATTCGTGTTTTAAAATCTCTCGGTTCTTTGCGTTGTCCATAACACCGTATAAATCGTATTCTTTTGCAAGCTTCTTTGGTATGTCAATAATCTTAAAGCCATCTTTTTTTGCTTGTCTTATTGCTCCCCAGTCGCTTTCAAATGTACCCATATCGTCGATTTTTTGACAACATAATAAGCCATTTTCATCATTAACGAAAAAACCATAGCCGTGTCCTACCTCGAAAATATCCCAGCCATTTTCAATACCGATTTGTTTTTGTCCTTTTGTTGGTCTCATAATTTACCTCCTTTATTCACGATTTTCAAGAATTGACTGGTCATCATCTAGATAATGAGCACAACATTCTTCAAATAACGTAATATTAAAGTATCTATCGCATTCAACGTAGTAGCCTTTTTCTTCGTCATAACCGCCCTTTTCATAGTAAATGTCGTGGTCGGCAATCATTTTGTCAAAGTTATCATACAAACGATCAATTATATCGTTTGCCATTTCTTCATCGATAAAACCATCTTCTAGCAAGTAATATTCTTCGATTTCGCCAAAGTAAATTCTCCAAGTGTCAGTGGTGGTGTTTTTCGATGTTTCAACAAATAAGTAAGTAGCAATTTTGTCAAGCAAATCACCGTATTTAACGTGCTTGCCGTTTTTTAATTCAATAGTGTCAAAATCAAATATCATTTAATTTCCCTCCTTTTCAATCACAGTATTTATCGTCGATTTTAGTATCGCCGTTTTCCAAACAATCTAAAATATATCTATAACGTTCTTGTTCGTGTCCTTCTGTTTGTCTTACAGCGAGGCTAAAGAACGAGATTGCCTCATCATAATCATAAAGCCTTGTTTGTCCATAGCACGTTATTAATATTTTTGATGGTTTTTCGTCTTTAACGCTTAGTGTCACTGGTTCATAGCCAAAATAATCTTCGCTCATTTCTTTAATTTCTTCCCAAGTTTGAGTGCTTGAATCGTATGTATCGATTGCTAAACAATATTCTTTAGCGCTAAATAATAAACAATCACAGTCTTTAAACTTTTTGCCTCTAATAGAGCAGTTTTGTAGTGTTTCCCAAGTTGTTTTCTTAAAATTTCCACTTAAAAAATCTACGCTTAATTCACTGACTGCGTATTTGAAAAACTCAAATTCTTGTTTGTTTTTGATTATGATTTGAGTACGTCCTTGTAGCATAAGTACGATTTTTTGCAAATTATTTAATTTTTCTAAGTCCATTAGATTTCTCCTTTCTTTTAAACCTTAAAAGTTGCGATAGCCTGTCTTGTTGCTCTATCGCTCTCTAATTTACGAATAAATTGTGCTTTGATTGATTGCCGTTGCTTAATAAGTTCAATTCCGTAATCGGTTTGTTTCCAAGCAATTGAATGAGAACTATCATCGCTGTTTTCTTCGAATCTAATTGATAGTCCGCCGATATAACCATATACCTCATAACTTTCACCGAATTTTTCGCCATCAAAACGAGTAAATGCTGCTCTTTTTCTTGCACTAATACCTAATTGGCGGTGTTCGGTCTCATTAAAAAAGTCCACACTAATAGTAGTATCGGCAGTGCAGTCTTTCACTAAATCAATCAAAAACTCTTTGATTGCTAAGCAATTTGCTTTTAATTGCTCTTTTTCTTGTGGTGTTAAGTTTATGTACATATTGTTCCCCCTTTCTACCAGCTCGCACTATAATAAATGTCGTAGTTATCGTTTTCTTTTAAAAACTTTAGAACATTGTTGCATAAGTCTAACGTATAATCTAGGTTATCAAAATACCAATCATCGTATTCAGTGTCACCAAAGAAGAAGCCTTCTTGTGTAGGTAATAATTCAGGCGCCCGATCGTGATTTTCTAATACTTTTTGAACGGTATCTCTTAACTTTTCTAATTTTTCGTACCTAACATAAATGTCTCTACCATCGTCATCTCCACCAGCACAATTTTCAATAAACCATCTATGAATAGCATTTGCTTTTCTCCAGTAGCCAACTTGATATTGTGTTTGTTTGCTTAAGAAGTTGTGCTTCAAGTGGTCTTGCATAATATTATGTAATTCGCTTGGATAAAACTCTTTTGCTTTTTCTAAAAGTTCTTGTTCAGGAAGGTCTGCATTTTTTCCCCAACGTGATAACGATTCAAACTTTGATAAATATAAGTACATATCTAATCCCATAAAAATCCTCCTTATTCCTCTTCGGCTAAATACTCTGACGAGTATTTTTTGATTTCTTCTAACGATGTGAAAACTCTGCAATCAATGAAATCACAATTTTCATCAATGCAAGCCCATAATATTGCATTGTTTTTGTCGTGGTCTTTTATATCGCACAGAGCACTTTGAATCGCTAGATA
>Ga0326514_10002867_pt1 | contig 10967 bp, 3 predicted proteins | sample 3_2548_0518_D_FD_203653 | JGI IMG/M metagenome (GOLD analysis project Ga0326514, IMG submission 203653) | Bovine rumen microbial communities from UC Davis, California, United States - 3_2548_0518 | ecosystem: Host-associated > Mammals > Digestive system > Stomach > Rumen | place: USA: California... | reverse complement strand
TTTGATACCGCCGTGGCATTCGAAAATGCAAAGCCTCTTTTGAATTTTTGAATACCGCGGTAATCAGCATACTGCCCCGACGGGAAACCGTCGGGGTATGCTGATTCGTGTCTGATTACGGTGCAGCTACAGTAGCTCTGCTGTAGAATTCGATAGTGCCTGTGTAAACACCTGCATATTCATCGGTAAGCTTGCCGCTAAGCTGTGACATCGGCAGACTGAGGGTGCAGTTGTAGGTTTCACCGATGTCGGAAAGACCGTCAACAATGCCGTAATAGTTGTAATTATTGTCTTCGGGAGTGGTCTCGGTCAGCACGGATGCACCTGTTTCGTTAAGATAATCGTAACCGAGAACAAGACCTGTTGTTTCGTTCTCAAGCTTGAAGAACTTTGTGCTCAGGGTAGCGTCGGTAATAGCGTCAGCGTCGGTTGTGTCTCTTACAGCGACATAGACGCTATCAACAGAAGCGGACTTGTCGATAAGCTCAATGTCGAACGCTTGTGTGTCGGCATCGCCTGTCACATTATTCAGGATGCCGAAATCAACCTTTGTCGGTACCGCGACTTCATACCATACCTCGCCCGGAGCCTTGATCTCAGCGGTAACCTCTGTGTCCCGATCACCGGTCGGATTATCCTGCGTGAGCGTGTAGGTGTCTGCGGCGGATACGGAGATAGCCGAGCCAACCATCAAAACGCCTGTCAGTACAATTGCCAGTAACTTATTAACTTTCATTTTGAAAAATCCCTTCTGCCCCTTGGGGCTATGTTTTGTTTCACTTCTCCCTATGAAACATCTCACAGGGAGAAGATTTTTGATATATTACTCGCCTTTGCGGCGTTTTGAAACAAATGTGCCTATTATCAAAGCGTACATTGCAAGAATAATCAAAGCGATTATCACAGCAGAGGAAGCGCCTGTTTGAACTGCGCCGCCGGTTGAAGAGGTACCGCCTGTGGTCGTTCTGCTCGTATCGTTTGTTGCACTATCCTTAGTGGAAGAATTCGCGTCCGCAGCCCTTTCTGTGGGTGTTTCGGTAGTTTTTTCCGTAGGATCTGTTGGCTGTTCTGCAGGAGAAGTTGGTTCCTCTGTAGGCTGTTCTGTAGAAGAAGTTGGTTCCTCTGTAGGCTGTTCTGTAGGGTTCTCAGTCGGGTCTTCCTGCTTTGTCTGAACGGCAAATACCTGCATGAGCGCCGGAATCTTATAGACCGCTGCGCCGTTATCATAAGATACAGGCTCAAACGTCTGCGCTGCTCCGTCTGCGTCAATTCCCATCAAAACCGCGTCCGCATTGGAAACCGGCATGGATATTTCAACATCTTCGCCGTTCATCCAGATTCCCGTCGGAAGCTCTGTTCCGGCGCCGTCGGTTACTGCGATATAGAACAGCTTTGTACTGTCGCCGTTTAAGGAAAGCTTGTCAAGAATCGTTGAGTAATGCTCGTTTTCGCTTGTCAACTCGGAATAAATCAGATGCGCGCTTTGGTGCATAGTGCCTCTCAGGGTCATGCTTTCCGTATTCTCAACGGTTGTACTCTTGAATTTGGAGAAGTCACCCTTGATAACAGGATATTTGTGGTTAAGGTTAGCGTTGATCAGCCAGTTCAGAGGGATACTGTGTCCGTTTGCATTGTATGTATCCTCGGTGACGCTGTTCAGAGTTTTATCAAACTGATTGTTGACGTTGTTCATTCCGCTGACAACAGATGCGCCCTCTGTGCTGCCTTCGCCTGCTGCGGGAGTTGTATTCGTTTGAGCAAATACATTGGCGAACGTACCCTCGTTGCTTCCTGCAATACTGCCCTTGACGCCTTCGCCGCTGACTTCGTGAGAGTTGTAGGAGGCTTCGATCGTTCCGCTGTTTTGACCCGCGATACCGCCGGCATAGGATGTTCCGCTGATATCGACATTGTTCGCGCCGGCGTAGATGGTGCCGTGATTCTGTCCCGCAATACCGCCGACAGTGCCGCCGCGGAGAATTCCCTCGTTGCGGCTTCCGACGATAATTCCGTTGTTGACTGCCGCGATACCGCCGCAAATATCGGCAGAAAATTCGCTGTTGTAATCGGAAGCGGTGATTTTTTTCGTCACACCCTTGACCGTGACCTTCACGGTGATGGCGGAGGTATGGTTGCCGTTGATGCAGTCGGAAATCACGCCGTTGTTGACATTGGCGATACCGCCCATAGCGTTATGCTGTGCGTTCGTATCCGCCGATTTTACGTCAAACATGTTGACGTCGTGAACAAAACCGTTTTCACCGATTGTGTTGAAGAGTGAATCGTCGGAAACACGCAGGCTGACAATGCAATAGCCGTCGCCGTCGAATTCGCCGTTAAAGGGCTGAGATTCGGAACCGATACCGGTTGTCCAATTAAGGTCGCTGTCCTCAGGTATAATATTAGCCGTGAGCTTGTAGCTCTTGTCGCCGTACTCGGCGTAGTTGCTGTTAATCAGGTCGCGCACCTGACAAAGCTCTGCGTAGCTCGCTATCTCAAAGATGTTATCATCGACAGGCTCAGTAGGAGCTTCTGTGGGAGCCTCGGTAGGAGCTTCTGTGGGCGCCGCTGTCGGAGCTTCTGTGGGCGTCTCGGTAGGCGCTTCTGTGGGCGTCTCGGTAGGCGCTTCTGTAGGAGCCTCGGTGGGAGTTTCTGTGGGCTTTTCAGCCACAACCGTCACTGTGCATTTATCATATATGCTCGGGTTGGATTTCAGGCGCGCCGTGATGGTTGCCGTGCCCTCGGCGATACCGGTAATCATGCCGTCGGCGGTTACCGCTGCGATGCTCTCGTCGGAGGAATACAGGTTCATGTCGCTGACCGTGTAATTCTTTGACGGAGTTAAGATCATGGGCGTGAGGTCTATGTCGATAATGATTACCTCGGACGTCCCGCCGATTTGAATTTCGGATGGATTAGCGACCGCTCTGAACTCCTTGAGCAGATTGTAATTGGAGTTTTCAAAGGCGACTGCTACGGTGACGTTCTTATCCGGCATAGTGAACGCGTAGGTGCTGTCGCCGGAAACATAGCTGAAGCTGACGCTGCCGTCCTCGGTGGTGACAACGACGTTTCCGTCATAGCCGCTGTCGGGCGTTACCGTGAACTCTACGGTGCTGCCGGAGGCGAAGCATGCTTCGGAATATCCGGTGTGCTTCTCATCGGCAAAATAAACCTTGCCGTGGTCGCCGCCGACAAGCTTTACCTTGATAGCGTCGGGGAAGATATACGCGTCCTGATGCGGCATGATGAAGCTGTATACAGAGCCGTTCTGCTGATACTCTATTTCTCCGCCGCTGCCACGTGAATCGGTGGATACGGTGAGGGAGTTGAGCGTGTTTCCGCTGTCGGCAAGGGCAAAGTATACGGTGTCGCCGCCCGCATAGGTGCCGGAATCGGAGTCGGAGATCTTGTTGCCGTCCTGATCGGTGAATACCATCATGCAGTCTGCGTCAGATTCGATATGGACGGTGTGGTTGTCGTTTACTGTAACCCTGACTGTATCGGAGGCGTATTTACCATCGCCCTCATGACCTTTTACATAGGCGCAGACATCGTACTCGCCTTTTGTGAGCGCGACCGCGTTTCCGTGTTCATCAAGCTCAGTGAAGCCGTTCGTCATACCGGTAATGGTGAGATTACCGAGAGGATAGTTGGAGGTCAAGCCGATATTTTCGGAGACGTTGAGCGTGGTAGGATTGATGTTGAGAACGGGAGTATCCTGTTCAAATCTGACCATGAGCTCGACACGGAAATTGGGGGCAGGACTCTGGGGAACGGTGAATCTGTAGGTATATACGGTTCCCTCCTGCGAAACAAACTCGGTGCGTAAACGATCCTCAGTAAAGCCGGTGCTGTTCGCGTAAAGATTTTCAAAGCTGAAAGCCAAATCATTGAAATCGCCGTCATTGACCTTGCCGGTATCAAAGGTAAAGAGCACCTCCGTTTCGGGAGCAGCGTAAACAGTGGGCGTTCCGGTCGCTTGCAAACCGTTGTTATAATTGAACGTAAAGCTGTCGTCAGAGAGGACGCTATCGGTTACGGTATTATAGTCGAGATCTTTCAATACGGAGATTGCCGTTACGCTTACAGCGGTTTGATGCCAGAGTTTTATATCGACATTATAGTCGGGCATCTCAAAGCAGATCGTGTTGCGGAAGGTATCCGAATCCTTGATGGAAGCGGAAGGGTCAAAAGAATCGTCATAATCTATTTCATAAGGAAGCGTTACTTCTTCGCCGGAATCATGCTTGTAAAAATTCACCTTTGCAACATTTGTTCCGTGAACCGTATATCCGACGTAAACCTTCTCACCGGGAACGTAATAATTCTCACTGCCGGGATAGTAAGGATCACGAACCAATTCGGATGATATGTTGCCGCCGACGTCCACTGTATATTCGTCGAACGCTACGGTCACGCTGTACGCCGGCATGGTAAATACAAGATATTTTGTATCGCTGGCAGCGCCGTCGGGAGCGGTATCGCTGTAGCGGTAACTGATATTTGCTGTCGAGCCGTCATCGTTCTTGAATGTGACGGAAGGCTTATGATCGGTCAAGCCCGTACTGATCCATACCTCGCTGCCTGCGTCGAATAACGCTGTGGTCAGCTCAGCTTTATCGCTGTCGGCGAACTTCGCCGCAAAGCTCTTGGGCGGTGTGATCGTGACCGCCGGGATATAAGCGGTCTTTGCGCTGACCGTGACGCTGTCGTCGGGCATAATGAACGAATAAACGCCGTCCTGCCCGCTCACATCTATCAGATCGCCGCTCTTCATCGTGGACGCCGTGACGGAGTCGAGACGGTACTGTTCAGAGGTCAGATCGACCTTGAAGCGAACCTCCTTGCCCTGTGCGAACGCTGCTACGGGGAGCTTGATCTCCGGCTTGCCTTCGCCGGCGATAAATTTGATTTCCGCGCCTTCGTCGGCTGTCAGATAAACGACGTTGTCATAGGTGACAAGATCGCAGGACGAAGCATAGGTGTGGGTGTCGTCGGTATATACGGCGAAGAAACCGTAGTTTGACTCACTTGCGGTCGCCTTGTCGGAGTAGGTGTAGGACGCCGTGCCGTTATTGACTTCAACGGTAGCCTGTTCGTCGGCCGCGATCATGCCGTTGTCGCTCCTCTTGTAGAGGAAGAATGTCACCTTGCCCTGATTTACGGGATCGCCGTTTGCGTCGGTGACGGCGGCGGTCGCGTCCTTGACGTTGGTCATCTTAAGATCGGTAGAGGTTTTGATCGGCTCGTTACCGGAGATAACAAGCTCAGCGGAACGTGACACCGCCTGACTGCGGGCGGTTCCCAAGCTCTCTTCTACGGCGATGACCCTGAAAATCGCGCCGTTCAATTCTTCGGCGTTGCCGGAGTTCAGAGCGACAGAAAGAGTATCGGTCTTTGTGCCGGAGAAAGCAGTCGGATTGCTCTCGGTGCTGTCAGACAGGTTGACCCACTGTGAAACGCTGCCCTCAGTGCCGCTCTCCTCCAGCTTCTGCCACTGATAGCTGACAGCGTGGTCTTTGGAGGCGGGTACCGCGAGTGCGTCAAAGGTCACGGTCGTGCTGCTGCTGACGTCTGCCTCTTTGACGTACGCGTTGGCGGGATGTTTAATGAAGCTCGGACCGCTGCCCTCGAGCGGAAGAGTCGTGCCCTGTGCCTCGCCGCTGCATACGCTGTAGGTGCCGTCGTAGATACTGCGCACCTTGTAGGCATAGGTCGTCTCGGGCTCTAAGTTGGTAGCGAGGAAGGAGGTGGCGGTCGCGTCTACCGTACCGACAGATACGAAGGTATCTTCCTTCGCGCTGACGTTCCTCTGGAATATCTCGTACTTAGATACCGGGCGCTCGGGGGTGCTGGCATTCTTCCATGTGACGTTCAGCGCCGAGGCGGATACGGTATTGACATGGATATTGTCGGGGATTGCGGGAGCGATGTGACCTTCGTTCATCGGAGTGACGATATAGGTCAGCATGAAGGGCGTATCGCCGTTGGAAAGAGGGGACGATCTGAGCACCACGGGAGTGACGTTAAAGTCGTATTTGTTTGCGGGCACCTCGTTATTGTCGCCGTCCTTGGTGTAATCCTCCCAGTTGCAGACCCGCACGCCGAAGCTTTTGCCGGTGATGGTAGAATCAGAGTAAACGGTATTCTTCTCGATTCCGCCGCTGTAGCCGATGGATCCGTCTGCCTTACCGACAAGAAAGTCGATTTCTCCGGCGAGGCCGGCTGTTCCGCCAAGGTCATAGCCCGAAGAGGAGCCGCTGGTGATCGTTTGTTCAAATTCGATCTCAATATCCGCGTCGCTGTCCGCGATGGCGTTGACGGCCACGGGGTACTTGGACTCAAAGATCATTTCGGTTTCTTTTGTTTTTCCGTCAAGATCGCTGTACTCCTGCTGCGTCGAGTAGTTATAGATACTTCCCTTATTTGCGGGATAGCTGTAAGGGTCGCCGATTACGGCGGAGTTGTACTTGGACATATCGATCTTGCCGAGCTTCTCCTTTGAGCCGCCTGCGTCGTAATAATCCTGTACCTTGTCGTTGAATTTATTGACCTCGATCGCGGAGTATGTCTGTCCGTAATTGACGTGGTTGATACAAGGAGTCGTATAAGCCTCGGAAAGCGTACCTACCGCGGGTACCTCGCCGGGGCTGTTATAGCCGTATGCCTCGTAGTTCTCGACCATGTACGCATGCTCTGCCGCGGTGACGATATGCTCGGGGAGATAGACTTCATACAGATAGTGACCGATCGCCGTCGCGCTGAGCACCGCGGTGTCGCTGCCGGCGTGACTGTTGATCGTCAGTTTGCCTGAAAGCGCGTATTCCTTGCCCTCCTGATTGCCGTGATTGCTGTGTCCTTCGATAGAGCCTTTTATGCCGGCGTTTCCGCCGATATTAAAGAGTTCGAAGCCAAAGACAACAGACACCTCTAAAAAGCCGCCGTTGGAGTGGACGACCTCATGATCCTTGCCGCTGCTCTTGCCGGAGCTGAGGGTAAAGGAGCTTTGTCCTCTGCCCTCGCCGTAGTTGAGCTCCTCCCAGTAGGGAACGCTCTGGAGAACTGCCTCTACGGTGACATCGGACCAGCCGACGCTCTTGTCGGTGCACCTGACGGTAGCGCCGTATCCGGAGCACTGCAGGGGAGCGGCGGTACAGAAGTCACCGTCGTCATCCTCGTTCACCCTTGTCCAGCTGTCGTTGTAGTTGTCAATCAGCTGAACGTCGTCTGTGGTGGCGTCCGCATCGTCCGTCTTGCCGGCATTGTTGGTGTTGATAATGGTATGCGTATGCAGATGGTCGTAGTCGGGAGTGCCCGCGTCGGTATCGCCGGCTAAGACAAATAGCTGCTCCTGCATATAGTTGCCGTCGATGCCTCTCATGGCGAACGCCTTGACGATGAACGGGTCGTCGTCGTTGTTCTTGCCCAGAGGCATTTCCCATTTTTCAGCTAATGAGTCACTGTCGCTCCATCTGAAGACTTTTCCGCCAAGGAAAAGGAACTCCGGACCGTTGCCGCTGTTGGTGAAGTTGACAGCCGCGATCGCTATGGGGTTGGTGAGCTTGCGGTCTTCCATCTTACACAGACCGTTTGAGTGGCGGCTCGCCGTCTTCAGATCGCCGCGCTCATATTTGTTTTCTTCTGTGTTGTATTTGATGATCTGAACAAGGTTGGTGTCACCGTTCAGACCGCCCTGTGTGGTGTTGTATTTTGACGAATCACTGCCGAGGCCATCGTTCTTGTAGCCGCCGACGATCAGCGTCTGTTCGCCTTTGCCGTAGAGGTCGCCGTCGGTCGCGCTCGCGTATCTCATTCTGTACGAGCCGTTGCCGTAGGTGAGGTCGTCGGAGTAGACCTCCTTGAGCGATGAGCCGTCGTAGTCGAGAATCGCCATGCACGAACGGTTGTCATAGCCGTTGTAGCGCATCGGCAGGCTCGCGTTGAATACGATATGATCCTCGCCGGAGATGGAAGTCGTCGAAAGGCTGACAATCGGATAGCCGTCGTTGGGGAGCTTGTTGCCGTCGGATTTATAGACGAGCCGCCTGCCCTTGCCGCCCGATACGTCCTCGAGGCGGAAGCTCGCAAGCGTACGGAGAGAATTGTCCTTGTACTTGAGCAGATAAAAGGTCGGATGCTCGGTGGGGATATAGACCGCCAGCTCCTCGCAGCCGTCTTTGTCAAAATCGCCTGCGGTCAGCGCCATGTAGCCCATGGTCTCGTTAGGCTCAAGATCGGATATCGTCGCGCCTCCGGAGATATCCGTTTTCCATTCGGCCAGCTTTTTGTGCTTATCATTCGAGGAGTACTTCTGGGGATCATAGAGCTCGACGTACATCGGGCGTGATAATCTCAGTACAGCGATTTCGTCAAAGCCGTCGCCGTTGACGTCGATACCCTCCATATTCTGTTCCTGGGCATATTCTATACCGCTGTCGAATTGGTCGTTGTTATAGATCTCTTTGTTATTGACAAGGTTGAAGCCCTTGTCGGTGTTGTCTGTGAGTTTATCGCTTCTGTAAACGTTCAACACCGCGTTTTTCTGTTTGGTACCGTTATGATACATACCGAGGCTCATCAGACCGGGCAGCTTTGTGTAGGAGCCGAACTCACTCTCGGGAGAGTTTGTGAACGTCTCGGGCGTCGTTTTGGTATTCAGGCCGAACGCCGCGTACTGATCCTCGGTCATCGAATCCAGGCGGTAAAATTCCTTGCCGTCTTCACCGACAATCTTCTCGCCCTTGATCTCTTCGCCGCCGGTCTGTGACAGCTCCGCTGCCTTGTCAATGAGCGTCTGTATTCCTGCCGCCATGACCGGAACAGCCATGGTGATCAGCATACAGACAGCGAGAATCAGAGATATTATGGTTTTTGTGATTTTTTTGAATCCATGCTTCAATGAAATACACTCCTTTTTGGTTTATTTCGTATCTATGTAAACGCTCGTATGAGCTTCTCATTGTTACGAGTTAATTTGCGTAATACTTTGTTTTTCCGTATCCGGCAGGCGTGCCACATGAGCTTTTCTTCAACCTGCAGCATGTTAACATTATAAATCAAGGGTTGGAATTTGCATGATTTCCCTATGGATATCCTTTGCTGTTCAGATTAATGAAGAATTTACACCAATTATTATAAATTATTTTTCATATTTTGTATAGTGCCTAAATGGATACTTTTTACAGAAAATATACATATTATATGTTATTTTTGATAGATGTAAAAGTAATTGAGGTGTAACTGTCGCCTTGATCGTTACCGTCGATGATTTGTGCCGTGATGTTTGAAGTCATTTCCTTTGCGGCTACGCTGCACGGGAACACATAATAGGTCTTGTCGCCGACTGTCTTTTGCTCAGCATAAGGCAGCGAAGCGTCGGACTGTTCGTTGACATAAACCTTCTGATAGGTAACGGTGTCGCCCGGGATCGTGAAGTACATATAGGCGGTGTCGCTCTCAGCGACAGATTCATCCAGCTCCATATAGAAGTTCACGCCGATGTTGCCGTTGAGGCTCAGCGAGTGTCCGACAAGCCTTGCGCCTATGCCGTCGGAGAAGTCAAACTCCGCGCTGACGAATACGCTCTCATCCGGCATTGCAAAGGTGTATTTCGCACCATTAACCTTTGGGTGAATATACACCGAGCCTGAGTTGTTGTCATTATCTCCTGCACCAATTGCCTCATTCGTGGGTTTTTGACCGGGTTCATCAAAACCAACGGGAAAGGTACGGATGCTTATCTATGATTTCCTTATCAAAACCGTAGGCGTTGATACTGCTGTTTACACCGCAGTCGATGGTGACCGTTAACGTCAGCCTGCGAAACAGGTACGTCAAGCTCGGTGGTTTTGGAGCCGTTCGGGATCGTAAAGTGCATTTTTGCAGTTTCACTTGCAGCGACAGTGGGATCAAGCTCCATGTAGAAGTTGACTGCGATGTCGCCCTCAAGCGAGAGGGTGTGACCGACAACTCTTGCGCCGACGCCGTCGGTAAATCTGAATACCGCGGTATAGGTTACGTCGCCGGTAACAGCGGGCACAGCGTCGGGAGCGTAGGTGTTCTCACCGTCTGTCCAGCCGATGAAGGTACAGGCGTCCTACAATATTTTTTCGTCAAGTTCTATTTTGGGGCTTGACTTTTTATTTGTAGGCTTCAAATTTTTTTGGAAATAAAAAAAGCCAACCGCTTATTTCTAAACGATTGGCTCTGAAATGAGATTTTTCGGAGGAAATGCGTCAGGGACTTGAACTCCCGAAAGGATTCGACATAGTCACTATCTTGGTCAGTCAGTGACTATGTGTGTCTATGTGTGTCCATGAAATGGTTTGCGATAGTTTTAAGCAGTTACATATTTTTGCTTTTGACTCTTGGGATTATCAGGTATTGTCATTTTTAATTTACCTTCGGCAATTAGCGGCTTTAGATAGTGCTTTGAAAAATATGAAAGATTTTTATAATCCAGATAATCACAGATTTCCTTTCTTGTTTTCGGCTCTGTACAGTATTCAAGAATTTGGTCGGTTATGTACCACCGATACCGTTCGCAAACGCGCTTACGCTTTTGAGCCAGCTCTTCGGCTTGCGCTTTTCCAAAGCAACCTTAAAATCACATTTCATAACAGGATACATCCATTCATTATTTTAACGCAGCCGCGTTAATTCTTTTTGGTTCAGAATCGTGATTCTTCCTCTTCTGAGTCGAACAATATTTTGCTTTTCCATGTTCTTTAGTGTCCTGGAAACTACCTCACGGGAGGAATTGATTTGATTGGCAAGCTGTTCAAGTGTGACGGATATCTCAGGGTTTCCCTGCTCTGCCCGCTGACAAATCGCCGCGCATATCTTCCTCTGTGACTGTTCTCTGTTAGTTACAGACAAGTCGGAGGTTTTTTTATTTCAGTTTCAGTCCGTCTTTGAATGCGTCACCGACTCTGCCGCCGACCTTATAATAACCGTGGGTGTAC
>Ga0326514_10002865_pt1 | contig 10968 bp, 10 predicted proteins | sample 3_2548_0518_D_FD_203653 | JGI IMG/M metagenome (GOLD analysis project Ga0326514, IMG submission 203653) | Bovine rumen microbial communities from UC Davis, California, United States - 3_2548_0518 | ecosystem: Host-associated > Mammals > Digestive system > Stomach > Rumen | place: USA... | reverse complement strand
CGTGATCGTAAACGCCTAGCGGCTTCTTTTCGCCTTTTATGGTAGTGGGTTCAAGCTCTTTATAGTCAATGTCTAATCGTTTACACATCAGCTTTAATTTCTTAATACACTGGTCATTGTATGCCCTGATAAAGTCAAGATGTTTATCCATATTAAAGCACTTAATGCTGTCAGTGTCCGAATATATATAATCATTTGCGCCGTTACTGCAAAAATTAAGAATACCAAGCCACAAATTATGCGTTGCTTCTTTAACGATATGCACGCCCCAGGGATAGAATAGGAAACGCTTATTTGAATGATTATATTTATTCAAGTCCTTTTCAACATCAGCTTCTTTTGTGTCCCATGTGTCCGCGTATATGATCTCATCTTTTGATATGTCGGTTACCATCATGCCGTAAACAGAATTTAAAAGTGCTTTTCCGTTCTGATATTCCTGCTCTTTACCGGCAACGCCTTTTAGCCTTGTCTTGTCTTGATATAGCTTTATAATTGCGAGAATCAACTCTTTTGGTAAATAACCCTTTTGGTATATTCGCATGTTCTTAACGGTCATATGTGCCCATTTATACGTGCGCCGGATAATATCAAAATCAATGTGAGTGATAGTAAGTCTGATACGATCTGCGGACACAATACGCCCGTTATTTGTAACCGCTTTTTCTTTTGTAAAGCAATGTGACGCGCTTATATAGTTTTCATTTAAAAATGTAGGATAAATGCCTATAAATTCAACATCAAACATACACCAATAGTATTTTAAGTAATGTTCGAATTGTGCCCTGCTCTCCGGTATTACTTCCATCGCGCTTGACATCGGAAAGTTAGCCGAAGACAGACACACAAACGGATAAGAAGATGTAAAGTCAATGCTGTCAACATTGGCACATTCACGCCCGCTGTAATAAGCGCCTGCATGTGTGAAACCACCTGAAAAGGCGCGTTTTAATTGCTTGTACTCTTCAACGCCTGTTATCTGCAATGTGTCCATCAGTCCGCGATATTTCTTGAACTGCTCATTGCGCTTCGATTTATCCGTCCCGTATAAGCACATTTTACGGGCATACCGGCGACAATATCCGGTTGCCGTCAATGGTATATAACTGATATATCTTTCTTTTGTTACCTGTTCTTGAATATAAGCACTGATAACAAGTACATCGTTAATGCAATATTGTATTTCTTCCCATGTTAAAGGCGTTGCCGGTGTACGTTCCTTTTTATAATCAAGATTGCCGGTCAGCTTCTTGATCTGATAGATATGTAATTGATCAGCTAATTTTGCAAGTGAATAATTAGTCAGCACATAACTGCACCGGAACTCGATTCCGTAATTAGTTATGGCGTATATAGGTTTACGCGGCGCAATTGAAAAAACTTTATGCCACGATAACAAACATCTGATAAATTGAAACTCGAATGCGAGATTATGCACATATACTAACATGCGCGTCTGTAAGTCCGTCTTATTATGTATCAACTCAATAAGTCTTAAAAACTCTTCCCATGTGCGCCCAAATATAACTTTTCCATCTATTGCAAATTGCCAGCAGTACATGATACTAACCTTGTTAGCATCTTCGGACGCGGGTCTGTTATCTTCCACCGCGGCAACTATTTCACGCATCTGCTCCCATGGGTCATACGACCTCGAGAAATGCCCCGGGAATAGCTCGCATAATTCACCATAATAATCATCTATCGGAACACCCGCGGACGCACTAAAGCGCAATTCTGCGCATTTTATGGGCGTTACATCATGCACCCTTAATGTAACACCCTTAATATAGTTATATAAATATGGGTCTTTGTACCCGTCTTCCGTTTCCGCTTTATAATTCGTTGTTTCTATATCAAACGCGCATATTGAATTATAATATTGCAGTCCTTTACTTTTAAAACATGTGCCGCGCTTAATACTTTCATCAATGATCTTTTCAGCATCGGAAACGGAGTATATTTTATCCGTTTCAAGTGTGATCATCAGTCCCAATCATCTCCGGAAAAATCAATGCCATCATCATCATCAAAAAAGTCGTTTGCTTCTTCATTCATTGCGTCCTGTTCGGCTTCGTATTTGTCCATTGCGGCGCCGGTCAATTCATCTATAATATCTTGTTCACTAGCGCCCTGTGTTGTCCTGATAGCAACAAAGTCAATTACTTCATCTGAACCATAAGAAGATCGAATATTGGGAATTTCCCATATGCGACGGAAACGCGCCCAAATAGAACTTGACTGCTGTTGAAAAGCGGCAAAAGCAGACTTTTTGACTTCTTCCGTCTGCTTCTTTGTAGGCTTCTTTCCGGTCTTCTTTTTGTAGCTCTTGGCGTATTCCTTGCCCGCCTGCTTCATTACGTCTTCGCGGGTCTTACCAAATAGGCGCGATTCCCTTTGTTTACGCACGGACACCGCGCCTTTAATGGTACTTGTCTTTAAGGACATAAAGCCTTTAGCACGCATCAACTCGGAATACATCTGATTACGGTTTTTACCACCGACACCGAATCGCATTGCCTGTTTACTCTTTCCCGCTTCATCGTAAAGCTTATTTAAAGCATCGGTTGCTATTGCATGTTTAGCACTCTTCTTTTCTACGAATTGCCCGCCCTGCACTTTCGTCTGTTGCATGAGCCTGTCAAGTCGTTTGTTTGCGGCAAGCGCAACAGTACGCAATGCTCGCGACATGTCACGCTCGGACATGCTGTTCAATTGTGCCGGTGTTAATGCCAGAATGTCATTAACTGACATGCCGTCTGTGTAAAAACCTTTTGCCATGTTATGTTACCTTTTTAGTGTAATGATTACAAAAACACTTCGTCAGCATCTTCTGCTTCCAATAAAAGCATGATATTGTATGCCTGTCCAAGTCCAAAGAAGACCACTCAGAGAAACGGCAATTCAAGCAGTTAACAGAATCACATGTAGTGTGATTTATTTTTGCCAGCTCTTCAGCAGAAAATAAATATGTGTTATTATCGTTATTGTTCATATTAATACACCTCGTATATGAATATTAGATTTAATAAGGGGCGGGCATTGTGCCCGCCCCTTTGTGTTTAACCTATAAGCTCGAATTATTCCCTGTCATACAATTCAATCTTGTTGCGGGTCTTTCCCCACTGATCTTCATACTGGAGAACCTTTGCACCGCACTTGCCTGCGTCAATGCCGTCAATAAGTGCCTGATCATTGAGCAGCATCTTGATCATCTTGCAATGCCACAACGGCAAGCGGATGTTAAAACCCTTTGTAACGATGTATGGGACTTCGCCCTCTTCCGTCTTCGTGATCTTACCATGAGGATTGATAAATACGCCCAAGACAATAAACTTGTCGGGTCTTCCCTCTTCCACCCACTTGTCAAGTGAAGTCCAATCGTTGTTTGTGGAATCGTACGACCAATCAATTGTCTTTCTCTCTGATAACTCGTTGAACATGTTGTAAAACCTACCTTTTAATTATTCCCTTGCGGGTATCTTCATAATAACATCTAAAACTTTTGTAATATATTACAGTTATATTACAAAAACCCGCCACGGCGCGACACGTGACGGGTAAAAGGAGGTTTTATGAGCATTCCAAACTACAAAACCATTATCATTATACATTACTCGGCGGCGTTGGTGTAGTGCCGCCGCTTCCGGCAACTGCAAGTATATAACTATGTGTTGTAAAGCCACTGGGAAACGGTTTTATAGATACATGCGGGTTTTGGTACGTCTTAAAAAATCCGTCCTGAAGATACAAATTATATCTGTTCTCATTCCTGGCAATTACTGCGTCAAGTGATTTTAAAGGTGTCTGCCACGATGCAAGCACATCAACATGCATAGTAAGTACCCATAAATTGCCCTTTAAAGTGATATTCTTAACAAAGTAATATCTGCCGAATTGTGCTATCTTAGCATAATTACAAACTGCCGCTATTGCGTTGCTCATTCCCTGAATTTCGATCACGGGATCAGTCATGGAACATTCTTTACGCAAAGTGCCCGTCAATGTGCCTAACAAAGTGATGTTCTTTGTAACTACATTATCAGCTGAATTGTTTGTATAAATTTCAACCTGCATTAGAATATAACCCCCTGTCTTAATAGTGTCATAAGCTCGTCTTTTTCTTCCTGTGTTGCCGCAATGCCGGAAAGATGGACATGTTCAACCTGCGTGAACCCCTTAACCTGTGACAGCTTCATCGTTACATTCGTTGTAAGTCCCACGAACTTATTTAATTTATCCGGTACGGACATACGCGGGCGCGTAATAACTAACAGCGGTTTTTGATAAGACATAAGACCGGCACTTCCGCCCATACTTCCGCTTCTCTGTATTGTCGGTTTACTGTTCATTGCAGTGTTCGCCGCACTGCTCAACATAGAAGCCGCACCAACAGCGGCAACAGGTGCGGCGCCGGTTGCAATTCCGGCAACAGTAGTAAGACCAGCACCAACAGCAGAAACGGCATTCTGAATAGCTCCGGAATAGTTAATGGCAGTTATCGGCACATTGGTAATACATGAACCATTAAATGAATAAAGCAGTCCCTTTTTGCCTGTTTCGATCATTGCGCAACAGCCGCCGCTTAAAACATCAATGTGATAAACAACATGTATAGTGTCGTTCATTACATCGTCCGGGCTTAATTCTCTGTAACCGATATACGGCAAATAAATGCTTATATTTACATATGGCGAATAGTCAAGAAACGAGCCTACATACTCTTTAATATTGACACTGCCGCAATCCAATTCCACGAACTGTGAACTGAGCTTATTTAGTGCAATATTTGTAGTGATGTTTCCAAACTTAACATTTTGAGCCCCGCCCGCTGTCGGTTGCACGGGAACTATTGACAGTCCTATTAAGCAATTCATGGGGTCTGCAAACAGCTTTTTAAAGTTTGTTTCAATATCCCACAAATTTGACCAAAGATAACCGCCTAAGCTCTGTAACTGCGCATTCGTTGCTGTGTACAAAGTGACAAGTCCGGTATCAACTGCGGACAATTCCGGTAAAGGCGGTATTGTTGCTTTTTCGATCTCGTCCGGGTCTTCTCCCGCGCCGCCGCCGCCGCCGAATGTTGACGGGTCGTCTACAATATACGGGTCTGTATTTTCAATAGGATCAAAAGCCGTTATTTCAATATCTGCGTCAGGGTGTGCCGCGATATAGGCGGCAATATTAGCCGTTAATTCCTGCAATGTGATAGCACGTGCGAATGAATTAGCACCATAATTAGCCGCATAATCAATTGTATAAATAGGACCGGTACGCATGTTCATAGCATACTCAGGGAATGTAGCTGTTTTTATATCTTCGCAACGATCATAATAGCTGTGTGTATCTCCCTCATAATAAGATTCACTATTATAAAACATTGATATACTATCACCAAAAGCATGTCTTACATCAATTACGGCATTAGTCTGCGAAGACTGTGAGCTGATAATATCCGGTATTGTAAGACGGTAATAACCGCGTCCGGCGTCATATAACCAAAATAATAATGACGCAGAATTTAACGGGTGTGGCGTATATACTTCATATTCAAACGATGTATAACTTTTACCATACAGAATATTAAGCAATTCCAAAGCATCAGTATTATTTAACATCTGATAGAATAGATTGCCTGCACGGAAGTGCGCAAAAACAGCACCGCCGCGGCTTGCTTTCAAATAGTGATCTTCTCCGGCACTTGCCGAATAATTGGGCGGGAATATGGGCAACGTTACAATTGTGCCGGAACTTAATTTAATTGAATTAATTAAATCAGCCATGTGTTTATCCTTTCATTTTTATATTATTATACCCGCCCAAACGGGCGGGCATAACAATTGAGTTATCAGCAGTCGGAAAACCTTTATGCTACATAGAAAACTACAAAATTTTCGTTGCTGTCGCCGTAGTAGTTTACGAACTCTTTATAGAAATAATTAACAAAGTCCGCCTTACTGTTCGGATTTGTCTTTACTGTTCTTTCCTCATTGCAGATGCCGCATGATTCGTGATCGAACAGGACACCCAAAATGCCGCTGGCTGTAAGTGTCTTTTTGCTTCCGTTCTCAGTGTCAATTGTTACATTGATCTTTGAGATAGAATCATCATCATAAGCAACGCCGGAACCCTGCCAGAATGGTACTTCGATGTAGTCAGGCATGGACACAAGCTCATTGTGGAATGTGTCACTCTGAAGATACATTTCTGCGGACGTTGCAAAAGAATCAAGCAGAATGAGATGCTGAAGATTCTTAGGCGTAAATCTGGGAAGACCGCCGGCATTGAAAAGTGTGGACATCTTTGTAAGTCTGCTCGAATACATGCGAATCCACTTTGCCGCCCATCTCAAAAAGTCAACATCATAAAGGCAAGCGGCGGCAGTAAGTGACTTTGAAAACTTCTGATTATATGTATACAGAAGATTTACAGCCTTAACACCTGTCATGCCTGAATAGTTATTGTTTGAAACAGACGGGAACTCTGCGGCGAATGTGCGCGCGATCATGTTATTAATAACGCGCTCTGCAAGTCCTTCCATCTTGATATTAATTGACTTGTCAATGTTGCCCTGCAACATGGAAACAAAGCCGTTTAACTGTTCCGGAGAACTGAACGCGCTCTTAATTTGCTTCTCAGCAATAGACCTCTCCACGTCAAAGGTAACTCGCTTGTTATAGAACTTAGCGGCAACCTTTGCTGAATGAAAGACGTTAGGATCGTAGCTAGCACCATCGGTAAGATTCCAAGCTTCATTTTCCGTAGCTTCCGGAAGCTCTGTTTCTGTGATCTTCTCCATTACGGCGCCGTATTCCCAACCGTCCCGGCGAAGTGCTAGTGTAGTGCCCTCATAAGCACGATTAACGAACATTACTCTGCCGATGTGATCGATAAGTGACTTAACAAACTTGTCATAAGACGTGTTATCAAAAATTGCCTTGCCCATGTCAACTACATTGGACAAGTCTTCAGTCTGTATTGCATTCTCTCCGAGAATTTCAGCAGTAACGCCGTTTACAATATTAGCAACCTGTGTAACTTCCATGATTATTACCTCTCTTTCTTACTTTGATGCCTTGCGGGTCTTTGTTGGCGATTCTGCCGGAATTAAGTCCGTAATGGTAACGGCGTCCGCATTTGTGATACTGATCTCATAGTGTGATACTGTAAGCGTTATCGCTGTTCCCTTGTTGGCATATGCCTGAATGGGTGTACATGCGCCCTTATTGCCATTGACTGCCCCCGTAATATAGATAGGCTTGTTTGTGTCAATTGCTTCGCTTAATGATGCAAAAAGTCCGGCTTTAGTAATTGTTGCTTCGCTTGTGTCTGCTGTGAGGTCAAGCCCTGCAACGTCAACGAAAATATAACCATTCATAATTGCTTTTCCTTTCTTGAAATAAAATTAAGTGTACCAATGTTGGTACACTTAATAATTAACAAATATTGAACTTATAGTCAAGTCATATTAAATATTTGTTATGCCCTCTCTCAAAGAAGTGGTTTACATGAAACGGCAGCACCGACGTACCAATACGCGTTGGAGACGGTGTCGCTCAGACCGACATAGAACGCTCCACAACGAGCGACTGGGGCACTCGAGCTACCGCCACGAAGAGCAAAACTCAAGTCGGAATTTGTATACCAGTAGTCACAGTAATACTTCGAAGAACTTCCTCCGTCAATTGAATAGTCGAAGAAGCCGTCTTTGTTGTACCACATCTTACTGGAATAACCAGTTGCATTAGGCCCGAGGCACGCCTGGAGATAGCCATCGCCTGTCTGGTTATAGTCCGGAGTGGAAGAACCATCAGCCATCGATCGTGTCATCTTATAGAGCTGCTGATAATCATTCATCTGCAGACCGGCGAACCTTCTATGCTGATTGCCCCAGTAGTTTTCCATTCCGAAAACTTTGACGCCATCGTTGTTAGAACTGGATCCCCAGAACATTCCCTTTTTGTCCATCGTTCCAGTGCCAAGCATATTCTGTGCTCCCGTAGGCTGACCACTTCGACCTTTACCGAAGACTGTCTGTGTATCAAGTGACTTAGACATGAGAATAAGCAGGATGTTGATGAGAGTAATATCGCAATACTGCTCGGTATACCATATCTTCTTGTCCACAGGGTTATTCAGCTCAGCCGCCGTGACTTCCTGTGTTACGTTCTTATTTTGGCACAACTCGGAATAGGTCTTACCCGAGATAGACCTTAGCTTTCCGTCAGCGTCAATCGAGCCGTTATAACAAGGTGTGTAGAAATGCTCTGTCATCTGTCCGTCAGCATTAATAAAAGACCATGCACGATAGTCATTATCTACGCACTGATTTGATATATAAATCGACGCACTTGTACTGTCGAGTTCGTCAGGAACTATCTTGTACCATATACGCTTATTATCTCTGCCCCACTCGATCATCGCGTTACCGTCATAGGAATCATCGGCAACATCAGAAGGTGTCCCGTCAGCCTTTTTTGAGTAATCGTTCTCGTCAAGGTAATAGTCAACCGTGCCGTCAGACTTCAGCATACAAGGACGCGGCATAAAGAAGGCATCCCTCCACGATCCCCATTCAAACTTGTTGTTTGTGTAGTCCATGTAAGCAGGTGTCATACCTACTGCGTCCGCAATATAAGTAATTGCCATATTTGGGTTACTGTTTGTACTATCAATGTGAAACCCGTAAACTTTCGGTGTATAAGGTGGCTTAAGATGTGATTCAAACATATTAAATTATCCTCACTTTCACGGGTACATCTGCCGCCTGCGCGTCAAATGTTATTGTTAATGTGTTTACATTAACAACTGCCGAATTGTGCCACAACTCCGGAAGTGTAAATATCTCAATAAGTGCCTGATCACTTATCGCGTCATTAGTAAAGTTTATAGAAGTCTGTCCTGCTTCGAGTGTGCCGTCCAATACCGTGCCGATCGTGCCGGGGTCATTGCGCTTTATATGCAACATATCGGAAGAATTTACCGAGAATGTATAAAGATAAGATTCAATTACATACTGTCCGTTAGTTATAGATACTGCACTCGGAAGCGGTGTCTTGCCGTTCGCATTGATGACCAGTACAAACTTGTTTGTGCCGATAACCTTTGTCAAGCGCTCAAACAGTCCATCGATAAACTGATTAGACTGCCTAAAGTCAACTTCTTTAAAGTCAACCATTATATAACCGTCTGAATTATAAGCCATGTTAATTCCCCCTTAATAAACTTTAAGTGTGATCAGCTCGCAAATGTCATTCATAATTTGAATTATAAATGTCCACTTCCATAACTCGATCTCGCCGCCGGCAAGCTGTGCCATAGTCATTACACCAATGTTACCATGTCGGCGCAAATTGTGCGTGATACTCTCCGTGTCACTATGCGTGCCCGCGTCTGTTATCGTGCCGGTGTCCGTTGCAGTGTTAGAACTTGTCGTTGTAGAACTTGCCTGTGTTGTCGTGCTGTCACTTCCGGTGGTATCTCCGACAGCTTCAGCAGAATCAAAGCCGAATACATTAGATGCGTTACTTCCGCTTGAACTTCCGGAACTTGTAACACTTCCCTGCCCGCTGTTTGCAGTTTGTGTGTTCAATGTCTTTGTGTTTCCTGTCGTGCCGTTTCCGGTCTTCTGGTCTGTGAATACTTCCGTAACGTCAGTGTTTTCAATGGGGTTGTATTCCGCTGTATATACGGCGTAAAGGCGCGCCCATTCCTTGCCGCGCATGGTATAAATCATGGACGCAAAAGACGTTAAACTCGCGTCATCTATCTTTCCGGTATCATCGTCAATAAATGCGTTGATAATGGGCGCGCCGTACTTCTCCCCGTATGTCATTGCAAAGAAGATGTCGAGCTGTGACGGCGTTTCGAAGTCTTCAGCCCATACAGGATTAACGAACTTCGAAAAGAAGCCCGTGCCCGTCTTCATCTGTGGTATTGCTTCATTCAATGTCTTCAGATTCAGCATTATTATCTTCCTCACTTTCATCATCTGTCAGCGCGTCAGCAACCTCATTAACTGCGTCAGTCAATTCATTAAGTGCGTCAGCAATTGCCGCGTTATTATCTTCGATAACTTCAGCTTCTTCCTGTTCTTCCGCGGGTATATCTTCCGCGGTGTCCTGAGTATCAACAGGATCATCGGATATATCAGTGGACGGATAGATTTTTACATCATCGTCCTGCATGTCTTCCGGCGTTTCAATGTCAGTCAGAACTGCCTGTTCTTCCTTTTCATTTTCAAGCCAAGCACTGTCAAATGAAACAGTGATGTCAGTACCAAAGAACTCATTGACACGGGCAATGCCCTCGCGTCTTTCGCGTAACATATCATCAATAAGCGGATGCAACATGTCATCATTCAGCTGTGATTCATTACTGTTAATGCTTTCACGTTTCATGTTGTAATTACTGTTAAGACCAAGCTCATTAAATAAACTTGCCTTAATATACTGATGATACTCGATCAGCGGCGTTATACTTTGTGCGACATAGTGAAATTCGCGTATGTTAAGACCTTCAATAAATGCCTGTTCACTCATTACGCCTAACTGTCCATCTCTTAATCTCTTCAGATATAATTCTGCGGACGCCTTTGTTTTATCATCTGCCGCACTTATATTGATAGTTGCACGTGCCAAGATGTCAGCAATGTTAAGTGATATATCATTCTCGACCAACTGCGAGCAGTATCTATTCAATAACGGGAGTACGCCCTGTGAATATGTATCATTGAAAATAAGTACGGCGTCCTGTTCGTGTCTTTCTCCGTTAATGTCTATCGTTTCCGTCCAATACTGTTTAGACAACGTGCCATCTTCGGTCTTCAACCAGGGATTAGCAACGATATATCCCGCCGGTATGTAATAAGGCGTTGCGTCATTACCCATGCCGCCGGTAAGTGCGTATAGATCATCGTTTACTTTTGCTATTATGCAATTACCATTACAAAGCAGATAATGTTCAAAC
>Ga0326514_10002863_pt1 | contig 10972 bp, 12 predicted proteins | sample 3_2548_0518_D_FD_203653 | JGI IMG/M metagenome (GOLD analysis project Ga0326514, IMG submission 203653) | Bovine rumen microbial communities from UC Davis, California, United States - 3_2548_0518 | ecosystem: Host-associated > Mammals > Digestive system > Stomach > Rumen | place: USA... | reverse complement strand
ATTAATATTATAATCCCTGTTTGAAAATTTGTCAATAGAAAAATTCGTATTTGGGGATTTAAACAAAATTGAGGTGTATTATTTATGAAGATTAGCCAAATTTTAAGAGATACTTTAAAAGAAAACGAGCGTACTCAAAAGGAACTTTCCCAGTTTATAGGCGTTTCCACATCTACTGTAAATAACTGGATAAAGCTTGACCGAAGTATTCCAGCCGAATATATAATCCCTATTTGCGAATTTTTAAAAATTTCCCCATATCGCTTGTTGATAGGCGAGGAAAAAGAACTAAGTGGCAAAAACATTAATTGTAATAATGCTATCGAAAAAGAGGCACTTAACTTATTCAAACAACTTCCAGAACATGAGCAACTTAAACTTATTGGACGCATGGAAATACTGGTCGAAGATTATGAAAAAACTAATTCAGAAGAACAATAGGATAAAGTTAAAAATATACGATTAGTATAAAATCAAGGCTACCAACCAGTTGGTGACCCACCATAAAAAAGTTGGTGGGTTGGTGGCTCTGTTTTTCAGTATTTTATTGATAATTTGCAAGAAAAACAGAAACAGCGTTTTAAAAACAAAATTTTCTAAAATGCCTATTTAAAGGCATTTGAACACTTTTTTAAAACGCTAAAAGACTTTTTGAACAGCTTTTGAAGGCTTACCGTTCAAAAAAATAAAAAGAAGCAGGTTTGAGAAATTTTCTCAAAATCTGCCCTTTTCCTTTTGACACGTTAATTTTATTAACTTTTTGTTTTCTCATTTATTCACATTCCATTATTGCCTATTTCACGCACTTTCAAGGCTCTTTCCCGAATTTTCAAAGGCTTTTCCGTGTTTTCTCATTTTTTTGTATTTTGCTTGTCAAATCACATTTGAGCTTCTTGTTGGTCTTGACCATTGCCACATACTTCTTTGCCGTGTCGCTAAGTGTGTCATAATCCTCACATTGACTCTTTGGCTTCAATGCCCTCGATTTCATCGAGCTTGACTTTCTTTTTGGCTACCTTGTCAAGCTCTGCACGGACTTCATCACGTTCTGTAATAGCCTGTGTCTTTTCTTCTTCAAGACGCTTGATCTCGTCCTTATGCTTGCCGTATTCCTCCACCATGTAGCTGTATCCTCTGGACTTTTTTGGTTCGGATATTTTGATACCGTGAGCAAGGCATATCTGATGCAGGACTTCCCATTCGGACAAACGCCAGCGGTTGATTACATTCGCACCCTTTCCGTGTCACATTTCTTCGAGAGCCTTTGCCATTGCGTTTCTGGGTATCAAGCCCTCTCTCAAAATGCCCTACAGAGATATAGTCGATGTGCAAATGGGGAGTTGCTTCATCGAGGTGCATTACGGCATTGAACACATGGAAATTAGGATTTCTCTGTTGGAAGCCCTCCATGTATTCACGCAGGCACTCTTTGGCGATTTCAACATCGGGAGTGCCTACACCAGTATCGTCCTTTGTGCCGCTCTGAACCAAGTCCTCATAGAAGCTCTTTTGCTTGTTAGCACCCGTTATAACGCTCTTGCTCGGCTCATGGTTGAATAGGTGCTGAAAATAGTCGGGAATGCGGCGGTTATTTCTTTTCTGACGAGCGTTGTATCTCTCTACCGCTGCACCAAAAAGTTGCTCGTAAGTTTCGCCCAAATCCTGACGGACAAAAACGATGTTGTCCGCAGTCCGTGAACTGTCAATATTTTTGGCAGTGAACTCTCGATTATGCGACAGGCTGCCCTTGCCCTGACACATTGAGATAGTCTTTGTACTCATAAAAATAGTATCTATATGTATAGACCCTCTGATGAGGGAGGATCATACGCATAAGGCTCAACACCTATGCAATGATGAGTGTCCTTGATGGGCTTGATAAATTGGCTTGCACCGATACGGAGATCGGCAAACCAAACGGCTCGGAGAGCCGGAATTTACTTGCGGTGCACCGTCAGTAAATCCCAAAGCACTTTCGACAGCCTAATCGGACTATCAAAAATGCTATTGGGGCTCTGCGAGGCTGAAACGGCTGACGGAGCAGCCGAAAATGTGGACACAGTAATGCAGAAATCCGCATTACATTTTTTGAAAATCGACATTTCAAAAATGATGATTCTGCTCATTATCTTTCTCTCAGAATCAAGCAAATGTATGTGCAGATTTTGATGAAATGAACTTACTCCGATTTGAGAAAGTTTACATTCCTAAATCAGAACGGCGGCTCCTCTTCGACACCGAGAGTTTCGAGGAGATATTCTATCTCATTTCTGTAGATCGTACTCTCATAAGAATGGAGATAGAAGAATGAACGAGCAACAGCTTCATGCACATCAAGACAGCTTCTTTCTTCAAGCAGAGAAGTCAGCACTTTTACCTTTTCCATATCGGGCATATCTCACACCCCCTTTCCGTTGAAATACGCCACAAGGTCAGCCTTGTTCACAAGGATTTTTCCGTTCCTGCCCTCGCCTGTGCGGACGGACTTCACCTTGCCCTGTTTCACAAGCTGATGGACGGTATATTCGGAAAGTCCTGTAACAAGCGCGGCACTCTCCTTGATAGTAAGCATCTCGACCTTGTTGGAAGTCGGTGCGGTTGTGGTCTGCGGAGCGGAGTTCTCCCCGTCCTCGGTGAGCTGAATGAGCAGCTCCAGAATGTTGTCAACGATCTCTTTCTTTTGTGTAGTAGTCATAGTGTAAACCTCTCTCTTTCTATGGTTTTAGTTTTATGAACTTTGCACATTTTGAGCATTTTGCAGGCTCAAAGTGTGCAAAATGTTCAAAGTTCAGATTTCAGGAATTGAATAACAGCGGATTGACTGCGACACGGATCACATTTTTGTTATTCGTGCCTTTCTCGGCAGACCTGCGGACATACTCGTATTATTCCAGCATATCCATTGTCTCAGCGAAGTCAGCGGCGTTCTTGAAAAGCGTACAGCGACAGAGCTTATAAAGGTCATTCTGCTTGATCTCCCTGATACATTTTGAACGTATCTTGTTAATTACCCTCTCAGCCTTGACCGTTCCGAGATCAATGTCTCCGAGACTATAAGCATAAATCGCCTGCTCACGGAAATACTCGCCTATCTCAATGGCATTGCAAAATGTATCAAGCGTAACACGGTTCTCCACAGGGTTGACATCATTCAGTGCACACTTGATACAATGAATGATACCGCACAGACGGAGCAGTTCTCCATGATACTCTTACCACCCCAATCCTTGCAGAAAGCCATATCTGTGACAAGGTGCGGTTCGATGAAGTTGTTGTAATAGTCAATGAACTCACTGTATGCCTTGCTGTCAAAGTGGAGATACAGTTCCTTTTCATCATGGTAGGTGAACTTTGTGCCGAGGAGTTTGTAAGCCAAGTCTTTGTAGTTTACAGCCACCGCTTCTGGAACAGCCTGTGTGTCATACTTTCTTGTGCCGATATTGCTGACGGGAAAACAATATAGGAAATGTGCTATGACCGCTGCCCCGAAACAATGCCAATAACTTAAGGAAATCAAATAGGATATTTAGTAGAAGTAACTTTCCGCTGATGAGAACAAAGAGGACGCTGAAAAGAACGATAAGGTTTGACAGGAATGGGCTGACGCATACAAAGTAAAAGTAATTTTTTGCAGGTTTCTTGTATCAAAGCGATAAAAATTCATGTAGATTGAGTTAGCTTTCATATTACCAGATTTATGGTGTATAGTAGGCGAATCAACATTTTTAACTGTTTTTACCCATTCAATACTCTCGGTAATAATCCTTAGTATAGATTCTTTGTTTGAAGTATCACCTATAAAAAGATTACATCTCAGCCTTTTCCTATCTACTGTACTGGCATCTGCTATATTATTAATCCTATATCGATCACATTGATAATTAGGAAATCTATGTTATTTTATTTCTTGCATATCTATTGGTTCAGTAGACGCATAAAATATCAGTGCTTCTTTATTTCCAATTATTTCGCCAGTTATTTCTGTCAATTCACGATTTTTACTTAAAAGATCAGATAACTGCTCATTAGTAAAACGTATCCAACTTGTCATTAATCTATCGTTACTAAATGATATATAATATTTCGCATAATTACTGTTTTGGGAATAAATTAATATTGCGAGCATTACTGCCAAACGCAAAATATATGTGCGGTCTGTATTGGCTATACTGAATTCAGCATTTAATTGATTGGGCTGCTCTACTTCACTGATATCTCTACAACGTATCGTTGGAATGCTGAGTTTCATTCCTAATAAATGAAATGATAAAAAATGATTATTAAAAACAGATTTATTTAATAGGTTCCAGTTTTGATTCAAAAATATGGTAATTCCAAGCAAGATAGCACTTGAAGTGTCGTAAATGTCATTAATCAATTGATCTAATTCATAAGTTAGTTGTTTTAGTCTTAGATACATTTCGCCCATTCTCATTGAAATGAAAAACTATCTTTTCTCCGTCCTCTAAGAAAAGAATGCCTCCATGGTTTATAGCGTTTCTAATGTTAATATCTACCTTTTTCGTGAGCTTATCATATCCAAATTTATTTAATATATCAGTAAGTGGTTTTAACTTATAATTTGAATGATAGTCTTTTGCTGTTGTTTGATTGATAAGCAGAGTAATAAAATGATATAGATTAGTCAAGCAACTTTCTACAATGGATACATAGGTTGGTAAGCGATATTGCCTATTTTTGATTGGTGCCCTATCATTCAGTCCTGATAAATCATTTATTACACTTGTGATTTGAGTATAGGCATTGTATGCAATAATATATAGTTCCAACATCTCATCATCAATTAGTACAGATGAATTGTTTTTGACTAAATCACTGAGATTATCAGTTGTCTGACTTAAAACGTCTTTGTCCCAATAATAGCAAGGCTCAGTGTTAATTATATCGTAAAATATACATATTAGCTCTTGCTGTATATTAATAATACTATATGGAATTGTTTTTTGTAATGTAATTAGAAAACTCTCTTCATTAAACTCAGATTGATATAGAATATCGGCTGCATCAACGAAAGGGTTCCTTTTTTCAAAACCAAAGATATTATTTATAATACTTATCATATTCTTAGCAAATAAACCGTTATCCAATATGTTTCTCCTTGACGTATTCCTGAAATTCTTCATCTGTAGATAATACCGTATCAAAATCATTAGAATTACGCATTGTATCAACTTTTAAATCCGATGTTATGGTATTAACAAATGCCTTGAAATCAGGGTTTTCTTCGCATAAACGATCGATGGTATTCCAATCAAGCTCATTTTCTTTTGCTGATAGCAAAATCTCACTTTGAGTATAATCTTCTATGTTAAGTTTTATAAAACCTATTCCGAAAGCACTGTTAAGCCGTCTGAGTTCGTCCATAAAATTGGGCTCCTGATCGTATTTAAGTGCTACAAGATACCCTTCATTTGCCCAACTTGAATTTGATACTGCCTGAAAGAAATACTCTCGTAAAGTAGAGAAGTCGATAGAACGCTTTAATTCAAAAGAAAAGATTTTGCATTTACTGTGAGCCATTGCATTCATCAAATGTTGAGTATCTTTACAAAAGTCATCAAAAGGGTAGCGAATGCCTACAATATCAGGATACAACCACTCATTCTTTCCTTTTTTCTTTTTGTTTGACGCTTCATGATATATCGTTTTTGTATAACTCTTAAAATGTGAATCTGAGAATACAAACGATGACAGTATTTTATGTAAATCTCTTTCCTTATATGAAGGTTTTTCCTCGGCTACAGGTTCTGGTACAGGAGTTGAAGGTGCGGTAAGTTCTTTTAAAAAGAACAATGCCGGTCTCTTTGAAAACTGAATAAAAGGGTTATCATCGCCACCTTGCTTTATGCTGACATATATTCTTGCTCCAAGCGTCTGCTCAGGTGTCTTGCCGTATTTAGGCAGCTTTTTGTGCAGATCATGTTCAACGGCTTTATTCCAAATTTCGTAAACAGACATCGGCTTGTTCTGCATTTTAATTACTTCTACAGCAAGGTCTAAAAAGGTATATGACATACTATCAGCCTCTCTTATATTCTTATCTCATCATTACACTCAAACTTATCAAAAGCATCTCCATAGGTCTGCCTGCCAGACTTTATCTCTTCTGCAAGCAGTAACAGGTTTACAGAGTTGATAGCAGCACCATTTGTATGCGATCTTCTGCTGATATTTTCAAGCCTGTCCTTGAAACCTCCAGTGAATTCTCCCGAAACAAACGCAAAATTGAACTTGTTAACCGCATCGTCAAATATAGTTCACCATTCATTAGGGTTAAGAGCTTTGTTACGCTTTTGGTTTTCTTCGACGTACCTTAACGTTTCATCAGCTTGTTTTATAGGCAAAGAATAGCCTTTACCATATGCTTTGTTATCAATAATAAGACCATTTTTGTCGTGGTAAACACATACATCAGGCTTGCGTGTATCGCCGAGTCTTGCACCCTTAAACGCTAACTAACTTGTCAGCAAATCTGCAGTTTGCAGTTCGTAATCTCTGTCAGCATTTCCGTCAAATCCAAGGTCGATAAGCACGAGGTACTTGTGATTGATATGATTGAGTTTCTTGCGTATATCATCTTTCAGAAGTGACAGATCAGACTTTGTAGCACCTGAGGTTTTTACACTATCAGGAATATCAAGTCCTACGATACTGTCCATGATTTTGAAGCCGTCTCCGTTCTTATTGACGTTGATACCTATTATTGATCAAGCCTCGAATATCGTCGGAAATAGTACCCTTATCCTTGGTCATACCTTTGGTCTGCAAATGAGTGACAATTTCATCTAAGCTATGGTATGTAGTTGAAAGATACTTTATCAGGTAGGTTCTTCTATTACAAAGATAATTCCTATCAGAAGGTTTAGTAGCAAGCATATCCCACATTACACGTTTATCAATGCGTTTGTATTTTGAAGTATCAAAGGATAAAAGTATAAGCTTAAACAATGAAAACTTCGTATGTTTTGTTGACTATAATTTGACAGGCGAAACAACATTATTACATGGAGGCTTTTTTAAAAGTACATGGGATCAGTTAAGTCATGAAAAAATTGGCAAATTGCAAGTTGCTTGGCGAGAAAGAAAATATCAAACTATACATAAAAAGAAAATAGGAGTAAATGAGCTATGTCCCTGTGAAAGTGGAAAAAAGTATAAGAAATGTTGTGCATTAAATAAATGAAGGCTGCACCCGAAGGCACAGCCGTTGAACATCAAATATAAACCATACACTCAAACACCGTTTTTCTCGCCATATAGACGAAGCCGTTCTCCAAACCGAGCATTTTCTCGTCATCGCTGCTGAGGACAGCTCTCTGATAGCAACTGTCGGTCTGCTTCCAAAGTTCCACCTGGCGAGTGATAGCTTCACCGACTTTCAGTTCCATATCATCAAGGTACTGAATGATCTTACCCTCATTGACGAGCCTGCGAAGTCTGTTAGAACAATGGCTGTCAGAATAGTGAAGATGATACCTGATGAAGTCGGTGTGATAAGTCTTACTTTTCTCGGTCATCGTATTGGGATTGAAGTGTGTGACAGTCACAGTGTTGGTGTCAAGTCTCCAAATCGGAACATCTTTCTTTTTTAGGGGATTGTAAGCCACCTGTAAGCTTTTGTATCTGCTCATACCGTCCACCTCACTTTATAGGCTTAATCATTTCAAGGACAATCTGTGCACCGACCTTAAAGCCCTTGCGGAACTCATTACAGTTGGATAGATTGTGCAGGTCAATGTCAGCCGACTGGTACTCATCAAGAATGTCAGAACTGTCGGGATAGGCTTTCCTCAGTTCAGATTCTGCCTTGACGAGCCTGTCGAGAGCAGCCTTGTATGAACCGTCCGTATCCTCAATTTCGGTCAGGTGGTATTGAAGGAGCTGAGCTTTGCATATTCCTCGAACCACTGGTCAGAAAAAGTCCTGAAACCTTATTGCTTTGATAACCGTTATTTCAGGTTTTTTCAAACATCACTATTTGGCAGTTGAATTCTTTTTCAATCTGATTTTTGTTCATATCGTTTGCAGATTTTCAAGTCATGGTCTACACGACCTAATTACTCAATGTATCATATCCGCAGGAACCCCTGATTTGATAGAAGTTTCCTCTTTTTCTTATAGTAGCCATAAGTTGATTTTCCTTATGTCAAAATAGATTTATGGCATACTCCTGTTACTCTAATTAAAGTGTGCATTTGCCTGTATGTCAAGTGCGTTCTCGATTTTTTTGGAAGTATTTCAAAATCTATGTTTTTTCTATGGTATTTGTGGATTTTCTGTAAGTTGTTTGTCAAATGTCGTAAAATAGGTATTTCTCGGAATGCAGACTTACCTGTCCGCTGTCTGTCTGTTGAAGTGGGCGAGTAAATCAGCCTTGTTGATAGGCATTTTGCCCTTAACGCTGTCACTTGTTCTTAGGTACAGGAACTTGCCCAGATTTATCAGCTTTTGGACGGTATGCTCGAACAGTCCCTTAACCGCTTTGGTGCATTCTTTGACGGTCAGCATCTCCACAGCATTGGGCTTGACCTCAGCCACTTTGTCAGAATCATTGCCTTTTTGAGTGTCAGCTGATACTCAGCCTGTCTGCAATGTTCTTTGTATTCTTAGACTTCAAGTACACCTCTTGTCTTTTCGGGAGCGAGGGGCTTGATACCGTGTTCAAGGCAGATTTTGTTCAACACTTCAACTTCGGCAATTCTCCAATGAGCGATAGCCTGATTACCTGCACCGTACCCCATTTCTTTGAGATTCTGAGCAATACCACCATTCCGAACGTTCTGACCTCTCTTGTAAAGTTCTTTTGGTGGTTGAGGGCGTGTATTGCATGGCTTACAGCTGAAAAGCTGATTGTATGCTGTGGCTATCGTCTAACACACAAAAGTGATATGTTTGGAGTGCGGAGAGGGTCAATATTTGCCGTAACGAAATCCAATCAAAAAATAATAGGCATCAACTCCTTTCATGACTGCTAAGGCGGAAATGCTATCGCAAGCCCTGACGGGCAAATTTTTCCTGAACAACACAAGAGATGGTCTTAGGGAAAAAGTTGTGGAACAGCAGTTCCAACGGTACAGAGTGTCGCCTGTAATTCTGTAGTACTTGTGAATGGGAATACTCCACCAGTAAGTATATTTTGACTGGGTAAAATAAAAAAGCTGTGAAGCGGGAAATACTTCACAGCTTATTCATAGTATTCATACTCTGATTGCTTTACTAAATTTGAATTGTCATCATATTCATAATGTATATATTTTGCTTTTATGTCATTTGATATATTGGTTTCGGACGTTTTCCTGCCGTTTGAATCATATGTGTAGTGGGTTTCATAAACATCAATTTCGCCATTGTCTCTGTAAATCACTTTTGTTTCGGAAATGAGCTCAGATTCATCATTATATTCATATTTTATTTCAGAAAAAATTGTATTATCAGGAGAATAATGAACTGTTCTCAGAAGCAAACTATTTTCGTTATAATCATATTTTTCTTCACTTGACCAGCCATACTTTGATTTCTTTTTCAATGTTTTGAGCAGACCATTTTCATCATACTCATAAAAACAATTATCAGATTCAGTACTTATTTCTTTGATAAGCCTGTCATTGTCATCATAATAATACTCGCATATATTATGCGAATCATATTTTAAGTCATGCATTTCTGTTTCTTTTCTTGTCATCATTTTTTTGTCGTTATAATCGGTATAACATATCAAATAACTCTCATCATCCTCGCTTTTTTCGAAAATACAGTTGCCTTTCCTGTCATACTTAAATACTTCTTTGCTTTCTGTATCACCTTTCTGATTTTTCATTATACATAGCTTTTTATTACCGTCTTTATCATATTTATAATAGTAATAATTACTGTCAGATATACTTACACCTTCAGGATAGAAAAATTGATATGTAGAAACAAGCGTATCATCGTACTCATTCTTTATCTTTGTAATTTTTTCGTCAAGTTCATCATTTTTATAGATATAACGAGTGAAAGTATACGCTTCTTCTGTTTGTGTAAATCTGTTTTGATAACAAAAAATAATTATTAATACTGCAATTAAAATGAGTAAAAACAATACCAGTTTCTTACGTTGTTGTTTTATCATATTACTTGCTCCAATCGTAATTGAAAAATTATAATTTCTTTCCTGACTATTCTCAAAAGAGAAATAGTATACCAATTCTCTCATAATTATACATCTTATCTTTGATAAAGTAAATGAAAATATTCATTGGACTGCAACAATCTTAAAATCATGATTTCAGATTGTTCAAATAATCGGGAATCCATGCAGGGAACAGAGTATGAAACAGATACAGACTATACCAGTTCAGATATACTGTATATATCATTAACTTTTATTTTACGGTACTCAGCAGGTGTAAAGCCATAAACTGATTTGAAATGTCGGATAAAATAGGAATTACTTCTGTATCCTACAAATATTCCGATATCTTTCACTGTGATATATTTTTCACTTGTAAGCATTTCTGCTGCTTTTCAGCACGGGCTTTCATCATATCTTTATTTATACTTATCCCGAAGATTTTTTTATAAAGGTGCTGGAAATATGATTCGCTTATTGACAGTTCTCTTGCCATATCTTTTGCTCTCCATTCTTTGCTGGGGAAAGAATATATTGTATGACGTATTTCTGCCATTTTTCTTATGATAATGACTTTTTGTTCAGGGAAACTTGCATTATCCATAAAGAGTTTGGGTTTGAGATATTTTGGTTCTTGTGAAACAGCTTCACTAAGTTTGTACATAAGAATTTCAAAGCAACAGTTGATAGTTTTTCTATAGTGACAATTTCCTGAATTGTTTTCATAAATCATATATTTTATTAATGATGATATCTGTTCCATATCGGACACATTGACAGGTTTGTTTAATGGGATATTCAGTTCCGAAATAAGACGGGTTTCATTTTCGTTTTCAGGCA
>Ga0326514_10002862_pt1 | contig 10973 bp, 18 predicted proteins | sample 3_2548_0518_D_FD_203653 | JGI IMG/M metagenome (GOLD analysis project Ga0326514, IMG submission 203653) | Bovine rumen microbial communities from UC Davis, California, United States - 3_2548_0518 | ecosystem: Host-associated > Mammals > Digestive system > Stomach > Rumen | place: USA... | reverse complement strand
CAAAAAGCGCCGGCTCATCATCATGCCGATCCGCGAGATATTCCCGCAGCAGCATTTCCGTCAAATCGTCAAAGTATACGCGCCGCTCTTTATTGCCCTTGCCATGGACCACAACGCATCTGCTGGCCAGATCCACCTGGTCACGGTCAATCTCCATAGCCTCACTGATCCGGCATCCGGTCGAGCGCAGGAAGTAGATAATGGCCCTGTCTCTGATGCACAAATCACAGCGGTCCATCTTCTCTTTCTCGACCTCGCTATAGATCTGTTTTTGCTTCTTCGGGCGTTTAATCGCGCCCAGGTTCGCTGTCGGGTTCTTATCAATCAGGCCCTCACGATGCAGCCAATTAAAGTATGCGCTAATCACTTCCCGCGTGCCCTCCAGCGTGCTGTCCTGGATGCCTCGCTTTTGCTCGCTGGACAAGTATGCCCGGAGATGGTAGACAGTGACCTGCCGCGTAGGTACCTTTACGGACTCCATCACCCGACCGATTACATAAGCATACCGGTCGATCGTCTTCTGACTTCGGCCCTGCACCTTCAGGGCGTCCAGATAGTATTGCAGCAGATCATCGGCTTCATCCTGGTGACCTGCCAGCTCAGCCAGGGAAAACCCCTGTAGCACGTCCGATATTGCCGACATAATTTTCGGCATACTGTCATAGCTGACGATGCTGCCGATCCTGGCCTCGACCTGGTTCAGCAAGCTGACTTTTGCTTCCAGTGCCATCAATCTTCCTCCCATTCTGATTTGCTATACGGGCAGATCAGCCCGCCATAATCGTTCAGCGGCACAACCACCTCCAGCAGCTGCCGGAGCTTGCACTTCTCGCTGTCCTCGTTAAACTCCGCACACTGTTTGCATTTTGTCTGTGCTGCGTCCACCAACTCCATTGCGACATCCTTAGTAAAAGTCGCGGTCACCGGCTCCGGAGTGAACTTCGGCACAATACGCAGCTCTCTGTCTTTCGCCAAGTTACGCAGCATCTTGCGCTGTTTCTCCGGCACCGTTCCGGCGATGTCCCGGATCAGGCTCGTTAGCAGCCCATTGATGGCAGCCAGCCGGCGCTTCCCGTCCGGAGCACAGGCCACCCGGTCAGGGATCTGCTTTAGCGCTTCCTCGACACATATGCTCGACCATAACAGGAACTCCATATGATCGCGCTCATAGCGGCGGAGGGGAAAACGTTCGGATTCTGGTAGGTCATATGGTTGTTTCATTTGTAAGCCTCCCATTCCTGGACAAGCTCGCGCATTTCCTTCTTAATTTGGTCATGCGGAACCTTTGAATAATACTCAACAGTTGTAATACCGGCTGTTGGGTAATACTTAACCTGCGTAACCGTAATTCGTCCACTATGCATCATCACTCCGTAAGCCGCTCGATGATACCGCGTCAGCTTTCGTTTCCATGTATCCTTGTAAGGCATCTTTTGCCTCCTCCCAGCCTTTGCAACAGATCGCTTTATAACCGAACTGTTCGAGGACTTTCAACCAGCGTTTCTGCATCTCATCCATGCGCCCTCCAGGCTTTTTCATTTCAATGAACAGCCCGTGAAAGCCGTGCATCGGAACCGGCAGCATCAGATCCGGAACGCCTTTCCTGCATCCCATCTGGCGATTGCGGGTGATCCATCCCTGGCCTCCGGTCGTTTCGTTGGGTATGTGGAACAGGAACTGCCCCCAGGAGAACTGTCTGCACCACTGGATCAGCTGCCGCTGGTGCCAGTTTTCGTTGTGTTCGTCCATTCGTTTTCCTTTCGCGCCATTTGATGTTTAGTTGACTCCCAATTGACAAAACCATTATGGAGATGGGGATGAATGAGGGATATATGGGAACTTTTCCATATATCCCCATTCTCCACATCATGGTTTTGGCCAATTGAGGATTCAACTTAACATGGGTATTTTTTTCCTCCAAAACCGATAGGTTTACCTATATAAGAGTTTCGGTATTTGGGTTTTGGGAAAATTCGACATCCTCAACCCATTTTGAGCCGTTACCGTGCGGCTTCCGGTAATACCGCTTCCTCTTATAAAAGATTTCGTCCTCCAGCCGCCGGTGGACAAGCTCCAGCCCACCGACCGTCGCGCATTCAAAGTCGGTTTCTGTGCTGAAATTTGCTTTGCGTCCTCCCGCCTCTACAAGCTGGATCGCCGTATCACCATTCAGGCTTTTTACCATGTCCAGCGCGTCAGCAACGTTCTTGTAAAGATCGCTCTTCTCAGTCTGGTTCTTGCCGACGCCCTTTTTGCTTCCGCGATTCTTTGCAGCGGATTTCAGATCACCATTTTCATCCAGCTCATGCACCGGATAATGGAACCATGCCCGGAAGCGCGGCATAGGCTTGAACTCTCTCAGGGTCGCGGCGAACTCCCACCCGGTCAGCACTTCCTCGTCCAGAATGCCGTTAACCAGGCGGTAATTCGCCTCGCATCCATCCGTTTTGACTTCGGTCATGTCCAGGATCGCGTCCGGGTCCCTGGCAAAAACGCCTGATCCGCTCGACCGGTCCATGGCGTTGTCGTATTTGTCTATGGCGCCTTTGCTGTGATGATGGCAGTAGATCATGGCCACACTCAGCTCGGTCGCCACCTTGTCGAAGTACGAACAGAATTGAGACATTTCCGTCGCGTTGTTTTCGTCGCCGGTGATTACCTTGTAAATCGGGTCAATGATCACGGCCACATACTTCTTATCCTTGAACCTGTGAACCAGAATCGAAGCGAGCCTGTCCATTGGGACCGCGTGCCCGCGCAGGTTCCAGATATCAATGGCGTTGATATGCTCCGGATTCAGACCGCGCTTTTCGTAAATCTCTTTGAATCGATGAATGCATGACGCGCTGTCAAGCTCCAGATTCACATAACAAACCCGACCCTGTTTGCATCGTATCCCAAGCCATTCGACTCCCTCAGCGAGCGAGATCGCCAGATTCATCAGCAGGAAGCTCTTTCCGGCCTTTGACGGCCCTGCAATCAGCATCTTATGCCCTGTGCGGAGAATGCCGGGAATCAGTTCATCTTTCAGCGGCGGCGGATTATCCCAGACTTCAGCTAGGGAAATATCCTCCGGCAAATCATCGGCCTGTTCCTGCCGCCAGTTTAGCCAATCCTGATAAGATGCTTCGCCGATGTTCCGGGCAACAATGTATTGGTATATCGGCTCGGTTTTGCTTGGATTGCCATGCTCGTCATATTCCAATACCTTCGCGCCGCGCCGTGCTCCTGGAAGCCGGCTATACCGGCTCGCGTTTTTATCCTGCGGGTCAGGCTTAAAACCGGCCTGTTCTGCATATTTATACAGTTCATTTACGCGGTCTCGGTATTGCTGGGCATTCTCCGCATCGATTTTTACAATTGCATGGAGACTCTTTCCGCCAGAATTGATCACGAATGTACAAGGCAGGTGCATGGACTGGATCAGGCTCCATTGCTGCTCGATGGGGATATCGTCCGATTCGATCAGACAATGCTTCCAGCGCGTAACGTTCGTATCGGTGTCGCCCTGGCCGTCCAGCGGGTTGAACCGGATCCAGATGCCGGCCTCCTCGTTCGGTTTTCCGAAGCCGTCGCGGCCGGCTCTCAATCTTTCGATGATCTGTCCGGCGGTATGTGAGTAGACCGTCCCGGCTGGCTCCCATTTGCCTTTTTTCTGGTTGTAAGCAGCCGTCGTACAGAAACCAACATAATCGCTTTCATCAAAAAGTGTGGTCAGATACTCCAGCATTTCGCCGCGCCCATCGTAACCGCGGGGCAGCCCCGGGACTCTCTGAACGCTTCCGTAAACGGGATCTAAATGTACCTCGTCCAATAGCAGGTTATGCAGATCGTAATGGCCCACCATCGGATCGTCTCCGCCAGGATTGAATCCGTACTGACAGGCGATGTGATAGAGCGTTCCGCCAGTAACCTCTCCCCGTCGAAAGCTGTTCCATTTCGACTGCATTTCCCGCTGGTTGTATTTGTTTCCTTTGCTGCTCCAATCGTCCCAGGTCGAGAATGGCGCCCCTTCGGCTTTGAGCGCCATCCCGACCCGCACCCATTCATCATACCCGACATCCGGGCTGATGTAGGACAACAGGGTTTCATAGTCGGTCATTCCTTTAACCTCCATCTCTTCCATCCTACTGCCGCGAGCTGGCCTATTTTCGCGCTTGCCTGTTCGAAGGTCCAATCAATGGGATCGTATCCGAATTTGCGCAGTGCACGGACCTGTTTAATGGATGCCTTGTGGTTAATGGCTCGTTTTACGAGCGCATCCATGATCTTGCTGGCGTATCCCTTTGTGATGCCATCCGCATCGATGCCGAAGTTGGTCAACGCCCTGATCTGTGCATCTGTTGCATCCGCTTCTTCCCATTTGAAAGTCGGTTCATAGTCAGCCAGACCGATATCGTCCAGGAGTGAGAACACCTCAAGCGGGTTGATCAGTTTACTCTTCTTCTGTTGCTGTTTGGCCAGTGCTTCCGCCAGTGCGGTCCTGCGCTGTTCCTCCGCATCGGATGCCGCATCGAACAGATCGATTTCCTCATCCTCGGTTGCCCGGGTTACGGTCTTCACATCATCTTCATTGTCCGCAGCCAGGTGCGCCGGTTTGCAGAGGTTGTGCTTCTGGCACAGCCACAGGAAGTCGAGAATCAGCAGGTTTTCTTTCCCCGGAGACAGCCTGGTTCCACGGCCGATCATCTGAGCATACAGGCTCCGGATTTTGGTTGGCCGAAGCACCACAACACAGTCGCAGGACGGGCAGTCCCATCCCTCGGTAAGCAACATCGCATTGCACAGCACAGCGCCAGGTCCGGCCTGATCGAACCATTCCAGAATCTCCTTCCGGTCAGAACTGTTTCCGTTGACTTCCATAGCGCCGGGAATCATTCCGGCCAGTTCCTGGGCGATTGAAATCAGCGGACAGAATACAACGGTCTTTCGTGCTGACGCGTATGTGGTGATAGCCTCCGCGATCTTCGGCAGGTATGGTTCAAGCGCTTCGGCAATAGAATCCACCTGGAAATCTCCCATGCTGACCTTGACGCTTTGCATATCGATCTCCAGCGGGACCGTCCTGGCGGTGATATTGCACAGATAGCCCTCAGCTACAGCCTGTTTCAGGCTGTACTCATAAGCAATGCCCTCATAGTATCGTGCAAGGCTTTTTTTATCGCCTCGGTCGGGTGTAGCGGTTACTCCAAGAACCCGCGCCTCAGGAAACTGCCCAAGCACGTTCTGGTAGCTGTCAGAAATACTGTGATGCGCTTCATCTACGATCACTGTCTGAAATGCGCCGGTATAGTCCCTCCGCATCATGGTCTGCACCGATCCGACAGTTACCCGCTGGATATTTGTTTCTGATGCCTTAATCTTCCCGGTCGGCTCTGCAAACATCCGGTAATACTTATCGCGGGCCTGTTCGATCAGCTCATCCCGGTGAGCCAGGATCAGCACGTTGCCGGGCCGACTGTGGGCAACTGTATTAAACACAACAGTCTTTCCACAGCCGGTCGGCAATACAAGCAGTTCCTTTTGCCACTCGTTCCAGTGTTCGTTGATCGCTTCAACGGCTTCTTTCTGGTACGGTCGCAGTTCCATTAAAACGGATCATCCTCCTCAACTACAGGCACAAAGCCCTTCGCGAAGTCATCCCACTCCTTATCGTTGGCGCATACCTTGGGCGCTTTGGACGGCGGATAGCAGCTTTTCACGCTCGGGAAATCGTTCCCCGCTGCGCTGGTGCGGACTTCGATCTCACAGATGCCGTCTTTGCCGGGAGCATCGTCCATGTTGAACGTAAACTTTCCGTTTTCTTTACACATCCGGATGCTCTCAGCGAACTGGCGGAGGGCAAACATCGCTTTGGCATAAACGTTATAGTTCGCGCGGACGGAGGCGATCTTGTACTCACCGGCCTCGGTCGTATAGGGGATGTCGAAGTGAACAATCAGCTGCTGGGTGCCATTCGGGATCTTCTCCGACTTGCCGGAATAGAACCCCTCTTCCACGCTCGACACCCGGAACCGGTACGTTCCAGCGGGGACCACATCAAATGAGTTGTCATTCAGTTCCAGGTTGTGCAGATCGTAATTAGGCATTGTCATTTTCCTCCTTCATTCTTTTAGCGCATTCCAGACACAGTTTCTTCCCGTATTTCTTAACGGATAAATCCACGATCTCGGCCGCGGATCGACCAGATCCGGCGCGGATTTCCTTTCCGCATTCCTCGCAGGTCTCTCCGGGCAGCTTCGGCTTGACACGGACGGCGTCGGTATATTCCCCGAAAGCCTTTACGCTCTGAACCGCCAGCGCAATCCTGTGACCTGCCCATTCTTCGATGTAGGGTGTTCCCAGCAGCTTTGTGATGGCTTTGCAGTTGGTTTTATTGAGGATCAGCGGCTTTTCGTTTTCCAGATGCGCGACAAGGCATAGTTCGGTTCTACCTTCAAGGCCAGTCACTTCTTCCTGCGTGACAGAAACAATGGTAACAATCTTTTCCTCGCCAGGATTGAACGCATAAGCGCCCAGATAGTCAGGGTTGAAAGTTTTCTTCCAGTGGGTTTCACTCATCTCCAATCGCCTCCCATTCGGGCAGAATCAGTTCATTCACACCGTAACCGGGCCAGACATCCGAATCGCGACATTCCTTATATTTGGCCAGCAGGTCCCTCATGATCCATGTCCCGCGATCAATAAACGCATCGCCAGCGTGCAGAACGTTCACCAGGTACGGCGCGTTTTTTTCCTGTGCGATAAAGATGAATCCCTTCGGGTGATATCCGTTCGCCCTGGCTGCTTCCAGATACATGGCAGCTTGCAGATCGTATCCATACCGAAGCGCCTCCCGCATGAACGCATCAGTGGCAGCGTTGGTAGTTGTCTTGTAATCGATCACATAATCCTCAGTGATCGCATCTAGCCGTCCCTTGCATTCCACGCCTGTCTCATTGTCCGTCCAGAACAGCGGGACTTCCGTTCGAGCGCCGGCTATCAGATCTGCCGGAAACTCATTCTCCATGCCCGTGATTGCCTCCATGTCGGATGCGCTGATCACTTCCTTCCCGGACTCCATCAGCTCCGCCCAGATGGCTTTCCCTTCTTTTGTCCGCCGGTCGCACTCTGGCGCCACGGCATAATTGGCTGAAAACTCGACCGGCTCCAGGAGTCGGCTATGCACGGCCCGGCCGAACTTCATCGCGGCAGTATCCTCTTTCGGCGTATCGTGCATCAGGTGCCAGTAATGAAGCGGAGACTTCCTCATCTCCCACAGAGTCGATTTGTTGACCGCAGGGCTGTCTTCATATCTCATTCTTCATCCTCCTCCGCCATTTTGTAGAGCTCAGCAATATACGAATCAAACAGCTCGTCAAGAATATCGATCTGAGCCTGGTCGTAGTCATTATCTTCCAGATAGCTCCGGATATATTCCCGGCTATGGCTCTTCCTGGGGAAGTGTTTGTCTTCCATTGCGGCCCGTGTCAGTTCTCCGGCCGCATCGTCATCCACCACATAGTTGTCCACCAGGAAGTAATAAAACCCGCGCACCCAGGAATCCCCCATATAATTGCGCTTCTTCAATGTTCGCTCCCTTCGTTCATCTCCGCGGCGACCTTAGCGTCCCGCAGTGAGTAGTATTCCTTCTCAGTGCCGTCCGGCTTGATCAGGAAGTAAGAAGTATGGAACCAGACTCCGGCACGGTTCGCGTGCGGGATAGCTTCCTTCCGGCTTTCAATCGCATTCGGATTCCGGAAGGATTCGTACCTGATCGTTTTTTCTCCATTCGCCTTTATGGTCGTTCCGGTCTTAACCCAAGGTGCCATTTCATTTACCTCCTGAGCCAGTCCATGATCCGCTCCAGGATCGTCGGTTCCGGTTTGTCCAGCCAGAATTTAACCTGTGGGCTCTGCGTCCACGACAGCCCGACCCGACCATCCACGGGGATCGCCCGGATCACGGGCGCCGTCAGCAGGTTGCCGCCTGTCCGATAGTCGTACACATATCCGCCCGGGCCGGTTACAGGCTCATAATGCTCATGCTTACCAAAGTACCGTGCCGGCTCCCAGGTTCCGAGCCACTCAACGGGGTTAATCATTCCATTTCACCTCCCGTCGCTGTTCGTCTGTTGGCTTTGCAGACCAACACCTCCATTTCGTGCCATAGCTGTCATCACCGTGCTGTATCCGCATTGATGTAATGCATGGCCATGTGATGCAGGTCAACGCATAGTCACCACAAACGCTCCGGTATTCTTTTCCACGCAAGCGTTCTTCTTCCAAATAGCAATAATCCCAGTCAAAAGCTTTGACCTCATCCAGCGTCATCACTCGCGCTTCCTGCTCTTTCAGCAGGGTGAGAGCGTCCTGCATCAGCGGCATAAATAGGTTTGCTGGCCCAACATCAGAGACACAAAGCTGGAAATATGGGCAATCTAACGGACACGCCGTTTCCAAGCCTGCCGTAACGCATTCAGTTAACCCTTTTATAACCTTCTCCCGGTCAGGCATCGACTTCGCCTCCTACACAATCCCCGCTGCCACACAGCAGATCACCAGAAAGGCCACCGCAACGGCCGGAACGCCCAGCCAATACCGGACAGCTGCGTCCCGTTCGTCCGTGCTGACAGGGTGATAACACACCGTCCCGCTGTGGGTCCGGAAACGCTTAATCTTTTGCATGGTCTTCCTCCGCTTCCTGGCACTCCGCGCCGATGTGATGCATGTAATCCAGCATCCCAACGATCCGGGGCAGCTTATCTGGTTGGCTATCGGTCAGAATCTTATTGATCTCATCCATCGCCATATCACGGATGACCTCACGGATCTCTCTTGCGTTCATAAAAAACTCAAGTTTCACTTTTTCGCTCCTCTCTTCGGACAGGTGTCGTTGTGGCACGGCCATCCTGCCATTCGGTCGAAGTCCTTATCTCCGTCTGTGGCCAGCGTGCCGGTGTAGACCTCACCGCTCTGGGTGACGAACCGGCCGGAATGGCTGGCGGAAATAACGAACATTTTTTCCGCTCTGTCGCATGGCAGCGTCTTGCCCTTGGTCGTTTTAACCAGGAAGATCGGCCGGCCACAGTTTCGGCACTTGGTGTGAATCGGTCTGATGTTCATGGTGCTCCTTTCGTTGCTTCGTTCGCTCTTCCAGCACGCCGGGATGCTCATCTTTAAACCGGATGACAGCCCGGTACAGGCTGCGCTCGAAGGTGAGGGACAAGTCGTTTTGCATGAGTCCTCCGTCCTGCGCCCTCAGACGCATCGTCTTTCGTGAAAAACCCCAGCGTAGCTTACGATTTTTCACCTCCGTCATCTTCCGTGGGTTCTTGGTCATCCTTCGGCCTGTGTCCCATTCTGTACGGCCACAGGGGGCATTTTTCGTCAATACAGAGGCGCACCTCTTGGGCCTGTTGAGCCACACAGTCGAGACACTTTGCGCGGATGGCCCGCATGGGTGTCAGTTTCATTGATTTCCTCCCGGTTGAAACTTTAATTAAACTCAAGTTCGAGGGCAAAAATTAATGGCGTCCAATGGGATTGCGTACAGTCCAGCGAGTGCAATCGCTTTCTCTATGTTGGGGCTTGTCGTTCCTTTTTCCCATTTCAAAAGGGTAGCAACAGACACCCCAAGCGCTTGCGCCGCTTGCGGTTGAGTCATGCCTGCGTTGACTCTCGCCGCTTCCAACGAGATCCTGATTTTTTCGCTCATTTGTTTCACCTCCTCCCGTGGTGGTTTTATCGGGCCACAGCGAACAGTTTAATCTAACTCAAGTCGCTTGTCAATAGCTAAATTAAATTTTTCTTGAATTAAATTTGATTTTTTGCGTGAATTATTGTATTCTTTTCGCGGGGGTGATCTGATGAGCGCTAAAGAAAATTTCCGGTCCAACCTTGCATATTATATGAAGCGTGCCGGAATGAACCAGATTGAACTGGCAAAGGCTGTTGGCAAGTCAGAATCTGCCGTATCCCTATGGCTTTCTGGGGGAGCATGTCCGCGCATGGGTACGATTCAAGACATAGCGGATGTTCTTGAATGCGGAACGGATGATTTGCTGGCTCCAGTCATTACAACGAAAGTCGTTGGTTACTCCGACGAAAAACAGACCAAGGAAATGAATGATTATTGGTTCCGTTTGAACAGCAAAAATAAAAAGCTCGTGCTTGATCTGATGAAATCACTTATCGAAGGACAGGAGGATTCCAATGATTAACGCCGTCATCTATGCCCGTTTCTCATCCAGCGCCCAGCGTGAAGCGTCCATTGAACAGCAAATTAACGTCTGCACGGCCTTTGCAGAACGAGAGGGCTACAACGTGCTCCAGACTTACTCAGATCGCGCTCTGACGGGCCGCACAGATCGCCGCCCACAATTCCTCCAGATGATAAAGGACGCGCGTAAGGGCCGTTTTTGTGCCATTATCGTGTATGCCCTTGATCGGTTCTCCCGTGACAAGTATGACAGTGCTCGCTACAAGCACGAGCTGAGGCAGAGCGGTGTCCGTGTTGTGTCAGCCACCGAACCGATCAGCGACAATCCGTCCGGAATCCTGGTCGAATCCGTGTTTGAGGGACTGGCTCAGTATTACAGCGCTGAGCTGGCCCAGAAGATCCGGCGCGGTTATGAGGACAACGCAAAAAAATGCCTGGCGTCCGGATCGGTGCCGTTCGGCTTCCGACGGTCAGCTGATGGGCATTATGAGATCATGCCGGAAGAAGCTGAGATCGTCCAGGAGATTTTCCGCCGTGTTGGATCCGGTGAAACCTATGCCGGCATCTGTCGGGATCTTAACGCCAGAGGGATCAAAACCCGGCACGGTGCCGCATGGAATCGTTCATCATTTAACACGATTCTGAGGAACCAGCGGTATATCGGGACTTACATCAGCAAATACCACATCCAGGAAGACGCCATCCCCCAGATTGTGGATAAACAGTTGTTCTACAAGGTGCAAACAATCAGCCATACAAAGACCGGTCCGCGC
>Ga0326514_10002861_pt1 | contig 10975 bp, 33 predicted proteins | sample 3_2548_0518_D_FD_203653 | JGI IMG/M metagenome (GOLD analysis project Ga0326514, IMG submission 203653) | Bovine rumen microbial communities from UC Davis, California, United States - 3_2548_0518 | ecosystem: Host-associated > Mammals > Digestive system > Stomach > Rumen | place: USA... | reverse complement strand
TATGGTAAAGTCATACGGTGGTAACGCCAGAATAAGAAAGACAAGGGAAAGGAGATGAAAAAAATGTATTCATACGAGATTTGGTATTTCGGTTCTGTCGTTGGTGGAGATAGAGAAGACCACTATGATTATGATTCTGCCGAAGAGGTATTTGAAGCCGCAAATGAGTATTTAGCTTGCATCCTCGAAGATGAATTGTGGGAAGAAGATGACGCCGAAGATTTCGAAATCCGTTATTTTAAAGATGAGGATGAGATTGATATTATAAATAGAAAGGAGATAACATTATGAGTGAGGAAAAAACATTCAGTCTTGCAGAATATCTTGATCCACAGAAGCATTCGGCAAAGGAACGCAAACAGTTCCTCGATGCCGTTGTAAAGGAAATGAATGGGAGAACTGTTCCTAGCATGTTTCCTACTGCAATGAGTGCTTCAGAACATGAAGCATTCAAACGTGCCGAAAGGGAACACGCTCCTGGAGTCCGTTGCAGAATGAATCCGAACACGTTTCGGGTAGAGTATTACGATGAAATTACTGGCGAAATCGTCAGTAGTCATATTTGAAAGGAGATCATCATGGGTCTGCATATTATTGAGTTTGATGGAAAGTACAAAGTAATTGGTCGTGGATTTTCCGTTGTCTTCAAATCCAAGACAGCAATGGAAAGTGCGTTGCCTCAGTTGCGGAAAAAGCATCGAGCTAATTTAGCACTTTGTTCCTTTGATATTGAACAGTGTTTTGAAGATGATGAAATTAGAAAGGAGATTAAATAATGAAGAAAGAGCCAGTTTGCTTCGAAGTGGAAAAGCGTTGTTTTGCAAAGAGGGATGGTCATTGTACTATCTTGACCAATACGGACAGTAATACAATCTGCCATTTCTGTAAAGAGCGTGCAGAAATTACGAAAGGGAAATACTATCCCAAGATTGATTATTCAAAATAAGGAGGTTTTAGCATGGTCTATTTATCACACTATGAAGAGTACCCGATATATGAACCTGCTGAGGGTGGGTACTACTATGCAGGAAACTCGTTGGTTAAGTCCGAAAGAATGAGCGAAAGGCAAGCAAAGAAAAAGCTTGCTGAAATTTGGAAAAATGTTCAAAAAGAAAATGAACTGCTCTCAGCCGTTGAACGGTGGGCGATGAGCAATGACAAGCGTGGAGTTTACAAGAGTAGTAGATATATTGGCGAAGGTGAATCAATCATCATCGAACGCCACAAGGGAAGTGAAGAAAGGGGGTGGGAACCCTATGAATAAAAAGGCGTGGTGGAAGAGGTCAACCGTAGGTCATCACGGAGAAATGCTTTCCTTGAACAAGGGAGAAGAGGATTACCCTGCTTCAGATGCTCAGTATACCATTGAGTACCTGAGAGAGGATCAGGTGGAATATGCAGAACGAGCAAACAAAGTAGGTTGGTGTTGTGAACCGTGGGAATTACGTGATACTTATGTCACGAATAGCCCAACACTCGCTTTTGCACAATATGCACTTCTGTTGTGCAGAGAAGATGTGGCAGAAGTGTTTGGTTACATTGAAGTGAATGAAACGGAAACGGCAGTATACGAAGTACCAACAATTAGGCACTCTATACGGTCTGCCGTAAACAATGAGCTAAATAAAACCGTTGCAGAGCTTCGTGCAACGTTGCATGAAACGGAGATGCAATTGAACTTTGCAACAGAATTTATTAAAAAGTATCACGCTGAAACGGCGTTTGAAACGTTCTGCAATGAAAGGAGAAATAGAAAATGACATTAAAAAAATGTGCAACGAACTGGAAAAAAATCTGTGCAACATTTAAAGAGTACCGTTTTGATGGCACTCCAAAAGAAACTGTAGACAAGATTTTAGAGCAAATGTCATTTGAAGAAGCACGCACAACATTTGCGGTTGTAGCTGCTCTCAAAAGGCATGACGGCCGTATATGGGAGTATAACAGAGAGTGGATGAATAAGACTCCACTTCCAGAAGGGGCGACTGAATGGAACTATGAAAATCCAATGATCCAGACACACTTAATGGATGAGATTCATCCTGCACACATTGATCAGTTAATAGGAGAACTGAGAAGGAGGGAAAGTAAATGAAGTATTTCAAAACAGAAGATGGAATTCGTCTTACTGTTGATCAGTTGATTGACGAGTATTACGAACTCAAAAAGAACCATGAAACGGAAGAACCAACATTCCGTGATTATGCTCGTGAGTGTTGCTCAAAAAACGGGAATTTAGAAGAAATCAGTAGCAATGTGAGCAGAGAAGAGATGATTCAGACATTATCAGATGCAATTAATTTCTCCGATTCAAACGAAGGGGGAGATTTGGGAGATAGATTGTTCGAGGTGTTAATAACTATTAGAAAGGAGTGGGGATTAGAATGAAAGAAATAAAGGTTGGAGATAGAATCTCTGCACTTGGGCATACCTACGAGGTAGCCAAGATTTTGTACCAAGAGTATTGGGATCGAGATGGTTTTGACTGCGAATTTCTCGATCCTCACGGGGGATACCACCATTGGAAACAGTGGGATGATGGGGGACATGTTATCCCAAAAGAGAAACGGTATAAAGACTGCTATGGAAACGATGTGACAGATTTGTTCAAAAAGTACGGCTATTAAGGAGGGTGTCAATATGACATGGAAAAAGGATATGTCAACGGAAGAAAAGTTGGCATGGAGAGATAGCAAAAAAGCAGAAATGGATGGCATCGAAAAGATGCTGTCCGATGGCATAGCCAAGATGTTCGCAAGCGAAAATTATGCAAACTATCTGAAATTCTATTCGGGATTTCACAGATATTCGCTGACAAACACAATTCTCATCCTGATTCAGAATCCAGAAGCAACTCTTTGTGCTAGTTATAAAGATTGGCAGAAGAAAAAACGCCAGGTAAAAAAAGGAGAAACAGGACTCATTGTTCGGGTTCCTACTCCGAAGAAAATCAAGAGAACAGATAAGGACGGGAATGAAGAAGAAGTTTCCATTATGTTTTACAAGAAAGGAACGGTATTTGACATTTCACAGACTGAGGGCGAACCGTTGCCAGAAGTCTGCAAGAAACTGACTGCTTCTTTGGAATGGAAAGACGAAGTGATTGAGAAATTACAGAAGTTCTCGAAATTTCCAATTACATTTGAAGAAATTACAAATGGAGCGAACGGTTTCTTCTCTCGTGTGGAAGGGAAGATTGTTGTCCAAAATGGAATGTCCGATGCACAGACAGTCAAGACCCTGATCCACGAACTCACACATTCTATTCTTCATTGCGAAGGTGGAAAATGTGAAAAGGCAGACAGAGACACGAAAGAGCTTCAAGCTGAGTCCGTTGCATTTTGTGTCTGCAATGCACTTGGGCTTGATACATCGGAATACAGCTTCGGATATGTTGCAGGATGGTCAAAGAACCAGAGTGCAAAGGATCTGGAAAAGCAACTGAACATAATTGGAAGTACGGCTGCTTCCATCATTGATGCATTGGGGGTGTGATATTATGAAGAAATGCTTTGATGCGGAAATTAAATATAAGATGGATGAAAATCATCCAGATAGAAAGTGTGTGAAGAACTGGAGAAAGAATCGTGTTTTTAAATATAAAGACACATATTCATTCGCTTCTTATCATCCTCTTTACGAAAGCGAAGAGGAAATGAGAGAATTTATAGCATCAGATTTGAAGCTAGTAGCTGGTGGCGGATATAATGCCGACCACATTTACGATGTGCAGATTAGGATTCGTCCAGTGCACTATAAGATAGAATCCCATGGTAAATCACGTGTATTTGAAACCTTAGATGAAGCATCATCATTTGCTGACATGATTCTAAGACAAACAAGAATTGTTGTTGCAGTTGAGAAGACTTACAGAAAGGTAACACATAAATACACAGGATGTATAAAATGAAAAAAAAGTTGTTGTTTGAAATTCCAGAATTAGATTGTGCAATTGTATTTTTACCAGATAATGATTATACACCTTGGGTTGCTGCTTGGGCTTATGATAGAGAAACCAGTTCGTGGGGACAGGAACATTATTTCTCTTCTTTTGTAGAATTGTATGAATCTTTAAAAGAACTGGCAAAAAGAAAAAAGACACGTGCATATTTAGAATCTAAAGTGGAAGAATATATCAGAAAGGGGATGATCAAATAGATAAAGAATTTCTAAAGTTCGAAAAAGAACTGTTTGATGCGGGCTACGTACTTGATAGGGTGCGTGGTTCGCACCATATTTACAAGAAAGGAAATCATACAATTTCCGTAAATCATCATCCGAACAAAATGGTATTACGGAGATTGAGAAAGGAGCTATATGAATCTGCATATAACAACGAATCATAGTGGAAAGATGAGGGGTATGGCAAGTCTGTCTACCCCTTGTTTGGTTAATCCACGTTGCAAAAAGAATTCACAGATTAATGGAAGTGTTTGTTCGCATTGTTATGCAAGAAGGTTCCTTTCATTCAGACCGAACATGAATGATCCGTTAGAAAGGAATTTTCAGATACTCAATAGAAAAGTGTATGATGTGGAAGAGTTTCCAAAGCTAAACGTTGCATTTTTCCGAATCGAGGCATTCGGAGACGTAGCAAGCGTAACTCAGGCAAGGAATTATCTCCGTTTGATAAAACAGAATCCTTATGTTAGGTTTGGATGGTGGACGAAGAATCCAGATTTAATTAAAAAGGCTATAGAGATTGAGGAGAAACCAGATAATGTGAATATAATGTTGTCTTCAATCTATTTAAATAAGCCTACGAATACAAGATACTCATTCATAGATAGTGTATTCACTGTTTATGAAAAAGGGAAATGTGACCACATTAATTGTGGAGCACAATTGTGTTTACCTTGTCTGCAATGTTATTTGCCTAATCCACCAAGGCAGATAAATGAAATTTTACACTAGACAAAATTACATTGGATAGTGTATAATAAAGAAAAAAAGAGGTGTAGCCATGATTAAAAAGAATGGTAAAGAAATGTATAACGGAGCTGTTCTCGGAGAAAACGAACATTATTGGCTTGATGGAATGCTCGAAGTGTGGGCGGTTGTGTGGGATGTGGAAGCCCACGAGATAAAAGAAATCGAGGTTGGATATTACGGGGCTGATGCCCGTAATATGTATCAAGATACCACATGGAATATCGACATTGATCCCAACGGAGATGTCGCAAGAGATATGTTGAGGACACTTAAACAACAGGCGTACAGGTATTTTGAGAAATCTGTAGTGGATTTCAAGAATAAGATAGCTCCTGGACGCAAAGCAGAAGTAATCAAGGGTCGTAAAGTTCCAAAGGGAACAATTCTTGAAGTCTTTTGGGTGGGAGAGAAACCTACCTATAGAAGCAGAAATTACTCTTGGATGAACGAGACAGAAACAATTGCTGGCTGCTATGACTCAGATGGGAATAAAGTATGGATTAAAGCGGAATACTTAAAAAACATTACGCCAATCAAATCCCCTAGAAATAAGGAACGTGATAAGTTTGTTAAAGCTTACGTTCTTAAACATAGTAACCAGTATTTCGATGCGAGAAAAATTAGGAGGTAACATTGTGATAAAGGAAATGACCAAAGAAAGACTTGAAGAAATTGCAACGAGATTGAAAGATGTGTTAGTAGAGGAATACGGATGGGAAAGGGATGATTTCATAGATCACCCCGATTTAGAGTTAGAAGAAGATGAAGCCGATTTTCTTGGTCTTCATTACAAAATCACTGCGACATGCTCTTATTGTGGCGAGGAAACAGAATATGAAATGAGCAAAGAAGAACACGAAATGCTTAAGAAGTATTGGTGTTACGGAAGACAGCTTGGATATCTGCAAGATCTGTTTCCGAAGGTGCCAGCATGGATTCGGAGTGGAGCTATTGATCAGTATAGTGGCGGGTTCTGTATCTGTCCTAAGTGCAGTGGGGAGGAAGAATGATGAAAGCATCACAAATTATTTCAGACATTAAAAACTTTATTATCTATGGAAATATGAATCGCTTGGTATATGAATTGCCGAGTGGAAATGTGTTCACAGTATCTTACAAACTCCCCTATTTGGTAATGAAAACCGAGAGTAAGGGAAATGTATTAAAAGAAGCTAAGTGTTTTCTCCATGAAGATGAAGATACTTATTATGATACTATTTGGGAGGCGACTTTATGATTGAACAGGTAGAGACTTGTCCTTATTGCGACTGCGACAATGTATTTAGTGATTGGAATCCAGAAGAGAAAGGATACATTGCCACATGTTGGAATTGTGGCAAGAAAATCTTTCTCTGCGATGCTTGTTTACACGCAGAAGATAATCCAACACATATATGCGATTGGAAAGAACGTAAAAATGGACGGGGTTGTCGTCGTGGTTGGATTAAGAAAGGAGATTAAGATGTTAATTGTATTAGAAGAGGTGTTTCCAGAATACGTATATTCGAATGAGAAAATCATTTATATCCCCATTCTGGATACTGATAAAATCAATACTATGATTGACGCAGAACGTGTTAAACATGGTATGACCCCGTTTTTTAACGGAGATGTTATTGATACAGATGGATGGTATGAAGTTCGTTTGATTATTGATAAGAAAACAGAAATGCCCCAGGAGATTGAAGCTTGGGTGGCTGAAGACTGTGGAGCAGAAGAGAAAGACAATGATATTTATACCTTTAGCATCGACAAGGAAGATGTTAAGAGACAGTTAGATGAATTACAGGTGTTCAAAAGAATTAAGGAGGCAGGAAGATGTTAAAAGCAAGAGAAATTATTAACAAAAAAGCAGCAGGTGTGCCGTATGTAATGGTAATTTCCTACATTCTCGACAAAGGGGAAAGCAATGTAGTCAAAATTACCGACAAGCAGATTAATGCTTTGGAAGGAAATGATATGATGACCAAGGTATTTGAGCAGGCTCTTGTTAGAGCTGCAAGAGAAGTATGTAAAAAATGTACGCAAAGTGATATCGTACAGTTGATAAAAGCTGAATGGTGTTGCGATGGAGAAGAATACGATCCCGACTTAGGACAGTTTGTAAATATAAGGGAGTGGTGAGCAAATGAATTTATATTTTCGTGGAAAAACAAACAAAAACTATGTAGGGGTTAATACTATTACATTCCTTGTAAATGGGAAGACGATAACTGTTGATAGAGAATGTACAACATATACTATCAACGGAAACGACCTGTACATGGTCTGGCATAATGTTTATAAATGGGATGGATCAAGTGAAAATGATCTTACCGAAAGTGAAATTGAAGATGCATCATTAGAATACGTAGAAACAGAAGATGATGCAGATGAAGATTATGTTATCAAAATTGAAGATTGGAGTGTGAGCAAATGAGTCTTAGAAGAGAAACACCATGTGATTGGGGCGAATGTCCTTATGGAGCAGAGTATTCTAATACTTGCGAATACTATTGTTCTGACCCAGAACCGCAGGATGATCCTGAGATTTGGGAAGATTACGAATATGACTATGAGGAGGAATAAACATGCCAACAATCAGAGAAAAATATTTCCACATCAAAGGTAAACCCGCAAACACCACAGAGAATTGGAATGTAGTTGATAACTATATCCTTGCAACTCTGGATTATACAAAGGGAATAGGATATACATGGTCAATGCGACCAATTGGACAGTATACAACAAAAACTGACGAGGGTAGTATTATTATGAATCGCATGACGGTCTATGTTCTAAAAGAGAGTAAAGAGATTTATAAAGAATGCTTAGTTCCTTGTAAACGTCAGGGCAAGGTAAAAGAGAAAGAAGCTGAAGAATTGTTTGAAGGAAATGTTGTTGCTGCTATTGAAAATAGACTTGGTTATGAAATTGACGAGGAAGGATGTGATTAAATGATAAAGAATTTATCTCAGCTTAAGCGTGCTATACAAATTGGCACAGTTTTTGAAATTGTTGAACATTATGTTCGTCCAGAATATGCAGGACAGAAAAGAATCGTTCAAGTAGTTCAGACAAATGGATTTTATTCTGGAATATATGGAGATCCGAATCATGAACTTAGTAAAGTAAATTATGGCAAAGGGGTGTGGATGGAATTCGGGAAAGCAAGTAATTGGGAATTCCGTAACGATATATGTATTTGTAAAGATTGTTTTGCAATTAAAATTCTGGAGGTGAAGAAATAATGCTTACCTATATTATTGATTATGTAGTAGGAAATACCTACAAAACTAAAAAAGTAAAAGCCAATTCAGTTGAAGAGGCTTGTAAAAAAGCTAGGTTAGGAAAGAGTATCGTAGATATTAATATCGAAGAGTATCAGGTCAAAGATAAAGAACAGTTGAGGGATTTTTAATGATGAAAATTAAAGTTACAAATATCGTTTGGGATACTGATGGAGAGATTGTCGATTTGCCAAAGGAAGTTATCATAGATGATATTCCAGAAGAAGATATAAGAGAATTAGCGAAAGACATAGGTTATTATGATGACGATGTAGCAAATTATTTATCTGACAGGTATGGCTGGTGTTTAGAAACTTTTAATATGGAGGTAATTAAATGATCGAATGGATTCTTCAGGTAGAAGGTCAGAATATGTTGCAGGTTCATTATTCAAGTGGATATGACCGTTATATATTCCCCGATGGTTATGGAAACTATGAAACTAATATGACACAACCACAGCGAAAATTTATGGATAATTCCATAAAAGTAGAAATGATTAATGCAGATGGTTGGTATAGAACATTCTATTACTGGTTGGATAAAGATAATCCAAATAAAGGAATCATGTCACAGGTTAGAATTAAAAATCAGTTGTATGGAAATCATTAATTATTAAAAGGAGGAAAATTAACATGAAGAGAAATGTACCACAGGAAGCAATTCCGTACCTCGAAGGCAGAGCGACGATTTCCGACGAGCAGTTCAACAAGTGGTTTGTCACTGATTGCAATCCGTATTACACGAGAGCGATTCAGAAGCGAATCGGGATTATCGAGATCCTGAAACTCGCCAAGGAAAACGGATGCGAGTGTTATATCACTCCTGGTGATGACGAATATGACTATGGTTTCATAATCTTCCCAGATGACGTAGTGATGTACATACAGAACGGAGATTTCTGGGGGTTTGATTTCACTATCAAATACATCCCCTCAAGGCAGAACGGTTCTGGTTGCAGATGTAACGAAGAATCAATCACCGTAGTCGATTGGGATGAGTTGTTACACCAGAAAGCAGATGGACTTGCTTACGCAAGAAAACTCGGAGCGAGATTTTATCCATCCGCCGCAACATTCAAGGCAAAGCTTTGGAACTTCGACAAGATGGTTCAGATTTAAGGAGGGTAAATCATATGAAAAACAGAGCATATACCGAAGCTGGATATCGTGAGAAATATGCTATGGAACACGGCAAGAGAACCGTGAAGCGAGATCGCCGTGGTCACATACTCTGGGTTTTCACCTACTCCACAGATGATTCCTATCAGGACGCCAATGGCGCTACCTATGACGCAACGGAAGGAAGGTGGGTAGGATGAAAATTATGTTATTAATCTTTGAATTGTATTTTTTTATTACCGAAAGGGAAGTGCATCGCAAGATGTTCACCAATAGTCTCTATACACATCTTATCAAATGGGAGGGTTAAACATGAAAGAGGTAACCACATATTCACTTCGCAACTACTTCGACGTATGGGGTAATGCAAAGGACGGATGGGAAGTAAACAATTCTTGTATTGAGTTTGATGACTTAAATATAACCGATGATGCAACAGAAAAGGATATTTTGAAATATCTCAAGGGAATTGGATTCTTGTCAACAGATGATAGACGTATGGTTCGTTGCGATATGAACACATATGCTGACGTAATTGAGGTTTATGAAGTTAAAGGACATAAGCCAATCGCAGCACTGGTTGCAAATTATTAAAGAAGGGAGAACACAGAATGGAAAAGACGCAGGAAGTCCTCAACAAAATGGCAGAAGCCATTGCGATTATGACCGGCAAGAAAGGGAACTACATCTCTGGTTTTGAAGTCATCGAGAGATACACCTTCGAAGAAACGTGGTGCAGAAAGTTTGCACCCGGCACTTATGTCCGTCCTATCTGGGCGGAATCTGGAGCAAGGGAAGATGGTTACTACGACATTGATATTAGTTGCGACTCACCTAGTGCAGCATTCGGAGATGTATGGAACGCAATTAAGAAGTATTGTTGAAAAGAGAATACATATGAAAAACCGTAAACTCTACGATGCAATCACTGACTATGTTTGATGATATGGAAGAGATGGATAATGGAGATCCAATTGGTTTTGATTTACTTGTAAACGAAAAAGATAAATGTGATTATCGGTATACTCATAGAGATTCAGAAATGATATTAAATAAAAGATAGGTTTGAAAGGAGATACAAGATATGGAGAGAGATATGGAGAGAACATATTCCGTAGAAATTGACAGATATAACCCGATGGCTCTTGCTTGTACACTCAAGAAAATGGCAGATGTTATTCCTGATTTTGAATATAATTGGAGAGTATCTGCTAACGGTGGTGGTATTGATTATGGTCTTTATCTCAATATTAATGTTGAGGAAAAGGAAATTGAAATCTGCAATCAGCCAGAATGTGGAACTGATGGTGACGATTTGTTAGAGGATGTACTTGATTATTTCAGAAGCGATGATGAGGAATGAAAGGGGATGATTAAGTGAAAACAAGAACCAATTTAGTAACAAAAAAAAACCATGGCGAAATCATAAAAATAGTAGACACATTTGGAAATATTATGTACATATTAGTAGACCAGCATGGAAATTTTGTAGAAGCTAGTAATAATTATAATAAGTTACATGATAAATTATACGATAAAAGATAGGTTTGATGAAAGGAGACTATGAATATGCATAATCCGAAACATATAAATACAGGTTTAAAAATCGCTAAACTTGGAAACTTTGTTGATATACATAATTGTGGTTGGCCA